>Ga0114931_10004892_pt1 | contig 16636 bp, 15 predicted proteins | sample 2SBtaG_FD_89579 | JGI IMG/M metagenome (GOLD analysis project Ga0114931, IMG submission 89579) | Deep subsurface microbial communities from Kolumbo volcano to uncover new lineages of life (NeLLi) - 2SBTROV14_V59a metaG | ecosystem: Environmental > Aquatic > Marine > Volcanic | place: Kolumbo...
GGAGCCCGTCGCCTTCGACCGGGGCCCCGGCCCCGGCAGCGGTTGGTTCGGACGGGTTCGGCGGCCTCCGGGAGGGCGGCATCGCGTCAGGCCGCGCGGAAGGTGCGGAAGGAAACGGGAGCCTGGCCATCGCAGCGGCCGGTCCGGTTGCGGACGAGTGCGACCCGGGTGTCGAGGCCTTCGAGCCAGTCGGGCCGTTCGTCGAAGCGGGGCCGGGCGGTGCCGAGTTCGAGCGCGAGGTCGGCAGCCGATCCGAGCAGCGGCGAGGTGGTGAGCGCCACCAGGGCCGCGCCCGAGGCCGCCGCCTGTTTGCGCAGCCGGGGCCAGGCCGAGGTCGGGATGCGGGGTGCCGCCTCGCCGGGCCGGGCGAGGTCGAGTCCGACCAGGGCGAAGCCGCCTGCGCGAAGGACCTGGTCGACACAGCGCAGGGCGGTCCCGATCTAGTCCGGCCGCACCCAGAGTACGCGCTCGAGGTCGACGCCCGCGGCCTCGGCCGAAACCGGGTCGAAGGCGTCGGCCCAGTCCACCCAGGCGGCGAATTCGCCGCGCCGGGTGGTCCGCGCCAGCAGGGCCTGTCCGAGCGAGGTGCGGCCGCAGGAAGCCGGCCCCCCGATCGCGCTCAGGCGTCCGGCCGGGAATCCTCCGCCCAGGAGCCGGTCGAGGGGCGCGATGCCGGTGGCGAGCGGCGGGTTCGACAGGCTGGGGCCCCCGCCCGGCCGGACCCGGTCCCCGAGGTCGCGGAGCAGGGCCTGGAGCCGGGGGTCCGCGGTCCCGGTTCCCGCCTCGGCAGGGGGGGCTTTCTGCGCCGTCGAGGGGGATGCGGAGGGCTCCCGGACCCGGCCGGGCGCCCCGGCCGGCCGCAGGTGCGGAAACAGCGGCAGGGGTTCGGGCCCGCGGCCGACAGGATCGGCCCGGGTGACACGTCGGGGGGGCGAGGTCACGAAGGATGGATTTTCGCTTTTTGTTCGCCTATGCGTCAAGTGAAAAGATCCCCCCGCGATCGGGGGAGGGGACTCCCAGGCTCGTTCGCGGCGCCGGAGCGTTCCCGGGGCGGGCGGGGGTGGAACGGAAATCCAGCGCAGCGGGAAGCGGCCCGTGCATTCGCGGCCGAACGAGCTCCGCGATGAGTCTCTGCACGCTGGATGGCCCATGCGAGCCATGGAGTTCCGCCCCGCCCGCCCCGGGAACGCTCCGGCGCCGCGCCCCGTGCCTAACGACGGATCCGCGTCCGCCCGCCCTCGATCGTCACCCGTCCCTGGGCGATCAGCCGGATCGCCTCGGGCACGAGTTCGCGCTCGACCGCCTGCACGCGGGCCGAAAGGGAGGCGATGTCGTCGTCCTCTTCGACCGGAACCGCGCGTTGCAGCAGGATGGGGCCGTGGTCGTATTCCTCGTCGACGAAGTGGACCGTCGCGCCCGTCACCTTCACGCCCTTTTCGAAGACTGCGTCGTAGACGCGGCGGCCGTACATCCCCTGGCCGGAGAAGGCCGGGATCAGCGCCGGATGCACGTTGAGGGCCTTGCCCTCGTAGGTCCCGCGCAACTGGAACGGGGAGAGGAATCCCAGGCAGGCGACGAGTCCGACGTCGTGCCGGGCGAGCTCGGCGTGGATCCGGTCGTTGAAGTCGTCGACGTCCCGGTGCTGCTTGCGGGGGATGGCGACCGCCGGGACCCCGCGCTTCTCGGCGCGGGCGAGGCCGCCGACGCCGGCCCTGGACGAGATCACCACCGCGACTTCGGCCGGGACCTCGCCGCTCTCGATGCGCTCGAAGAGGTTCTCGAGGCTCGTGCCTTCGCCCGAGAGCAGCACGCCGATGCGCAGCGGCGGCGTCATGCGTCGAGCAGTTCGCGCACGCGCCGCGTCGCCGGGGACCGGTTCAGGGTGTAGAAGTGGATGCCGGGGGCGCCCTGGTCGAGCAGTTCCTGGCATTGCAACCGCGCCCACTCGACGCCGATGGCCAGCGACTCCTCCGCGTTCCCGGAGGCGGCTTCCAGCGCGCGTACGAGTTCTTCGGGCGTCTCCGAGCCCGGCGAGAAGCCCATCGCGCGCTTCAGGTTCTGGGCGCTCACCATTGGCATCAGGCCCGGGACGACCGGGACCTCGATGCCGGCCGCGCGCACCCGGTCGATGAAGCGGAAGTAGTGCGTGTTGTCGAGGAAGAGCTGGGTGATCAGGACCTCGACCCCGAGATCGACCTTGCGCTTCAGGTTCTCGATGTCGGTGGCGAAGTCGGGCGCCTTGTGGTGCTTTTCCGGGTAGCAGCCGCTGCCCATCGTGAAGTCGAAGTGCTCCTTCGCGTAGGCGACCAGATCGCTCGCGTAGTAGAAGCCGTCCGGGTCGGGCGGCCACGCGGGGTCGTCGGACGCCGGGTCGCCGCCGAGCGCCATGATGTTCTCGATGCCTTCGGCGGCGAGGTCGACCAACGCCTCGTGCAGGACCTCGCGCGACTGTCCCGAGCACGGAACGTGGGCCACCGCGGTCAGCCCGAGTTCGCGCTGGATCCTCCCCACCAGTTCGATCATGCGGGGACGGTTCTCGCCGCGCGCGTGGCTCGTCATCGAGACGAAGGCGGGCTCGAACCGCTTCAGGTCCTCGATCGTCCGGAAGAGCGTCCGGTAGCCGCCGTCCGTCTTCGGCGGGAAGAATTCGAAGGAGAAGACCGGCCGGCTCCCGTACAGCTCGGAGATCCGCATGCGCGCATTCTACCGGGGGCACAGGATTGACGCTCCCGGACTCCGAGGCCAGACTCGCACCCCCCGCTGAAGGAGCACGCGAGCGATGGCGATTCTGTGCACGGGTTCGGTGGCCGTGGACCACATCATGGTGCACCAGGGCCGGTTCCGGGAGGCGATCCTGCCCGAGAACCTGCACGTGTTGAACGTCGCGTTCCATGTGCCGGAGCTGGCCCGCAGCTTCGGCGGCACCGCGGCCAACATCGCGTTCAACCTGAAGAAGCTGGGCGAGGATCCGATCGTGCTCGCGACCGTGGGTGGCGACGACTTCGGCGTCTACGCGGCCTGGCTCGACCGCTGCGGCATCGGCCGCGAGCACATCGTCGGCCTCCCGGGCGAGTCTTCGGCCGGCGCCTACATCATCACCGACCTCGAGGACAACCAGATCACGGCGTTCCACCCCGGGGCGATGGACCGCGCCCACGAGGCCCCGGTCTCGCGCGTGAGCAAACCCTTCTCGGTCGGGCTCGTCTCGCCGAACGGGAAGCAGGCGATGATCGATCACGCCGCGGCGCTGAAGGCGCGGCCCGGCTGCATGACCGTGATCGATCCCGGGCAGGGAATCCCGCTCTTCGAAGGCCCCGAGCTGCTCGCGCTCCTCGATGGCGCCGACCTCTACATCGTGAACGACTACGAATGGACGTCGACGCTGGACCGCACAGGCCAGAGCGCGGCCGAGATCGAGGCGCGGGTGGGCGCCGTCGTCGTGACGCTGGGCGAGAAGGGCTCGCGGATCCTCGAGAAGGGCACGGTGGCCGAGGTGGCCCCGGTCGCTCCCGCGAAGGTGGTCGATCCGACCGGTTGCGGCGACGCCTTCCGCGCGGGTCTGCTACACGGGCTCGGGCGCGGGTTGCCGATCGCGCGCGCGGCACGGATCGGCAGCCTGATGGGCGCGCTCCTGGTGGAGCGGGCCGGCACACAGAGTCTCGATCTCGATACCGCCTCGCTGCAGGCTCGCATCGATGCGGTGCTCGCGGACCCGACATAGCGTCCGGAGCAATTCTCACCCCGATCTGTGGGTGCGATCGCCGCGCGGCGCCCCTACGGCAACCAGCAGGCCGCGACGCCGATGTTGTCGCCCGCGCCATGCGTCCGTTGCGCGGCGAGGGCTTCTTCGGCGACGGCACGCGCGAAGGTCATCGCCCGGACCGGGGCCGTGGCGCCGCGAGCCGCATCGGCCGCACGGGCCGTCGCAGCGGCCGGATCCTCGCAGCCGATCCCGCGCTCCGACAACCCGTCGGTGGCGGCGACGACGCCTTCGACGCCCTCCAGCGTGAGCACGCCCGTCCGCACCCGGCGCGCGAGGACGTCGGGCGCGATGCTGCGGCGCCCGAGGAAGGTGTCGTGTCCCGGCCCCCCGGAGGCGTTTCCCACTTCCCGCGTGCCGTCCGCGTCCACCACCAGCAGCAGGCTGTCGCCGACCGAGGCGTACGCGAGGCGACCGAGGTCGGGTCGCACCAGCGCCAGGGTCAGCGTCGAAGACGATTCGAACCCCCCGCGGTCGCGTGACTCGCGCAGCGCGTCCTCGTTGGCGTCGCACAGCGCCGCGATCACGTGCCGGCTCCACCGCGCCGCGTCGATCCCCAGCCCAGCGTCGCACCATTGCGGCGCCGGGTGCGTCAGCAGGTGGTCCGCGAGCACCTCCGACGCCTCGAAACCGTCGTGTGCGTCCCCGACGACGAGCACGGTGCCCGCATCCGCGACGCAGTAGCCGGCCGCGTCCTCGTTCGGGTCGGTGTGCGCATAGCGTTTGGGAGCTCCGCCGATCGAGATCGCGGCAGCTGCCCACGCATCGCCCACCACATCCACCATGCCGATTGTGTGATGGTCGCGGCCGCGCAGGAGGGCGGTCCTCATCCGCCGCCGATGTCCCTCGCGGCCGGGAGCGGGTTCTCCTCGATCGCGAGATCGCGCACGATGCGTCCCCCGATCAGGTGCTCCTGGATGATGCGCTCGAGACCCTCTTCGTTGCAGCCGCGATACCAGGTGCCTTCCGGGTAGACCAGGGCGATCGGGCCCTGCGTGCAGATCCGCAGACAGGCGGCCTGGGTTCGGTACACACCACCCTCGACGTCCTGCAGCTTGAGCTGGCGAAGGCGCTTCTTCAGGTATTTCCAGGCAGCCGCCGATGTCTCCGTGGGCGCGCAGTCTCCGTGGGTGCACAGGAAGATGTGCCGGGCGTAGGAGCCGATCTTGAGGACGCCCACGAGGCGCTCCATCTCGGACGCTTCTTCCTCGCTCAGGGCCGGATCGTGGGAAGTCGGTTCGCTCATGCGACGCGAGTATATGCCACACCCGTGGCGATGCTGCGCGGTATGCTGGAGCGGTGCCTCGCACCGGCCGCACTTCGCGACGGTCTCCGCCGTCCCTCGATCCGACCCTGCTCCGCGCGGTGGCGCACGAGGCCCGGAATCTGCTCGCGGCGGCCCGGATGTCGGCCCACTTCCTGGCGGAAGCGCTGTCGGGTGCCGAACGCGCGCACATCGCCCGGCAGCTCGAGCTGTTGACCGTGCTGACCGGCGCACTGGTGGCCCACCTGCGGCCCGCTCCGGTTCCGCGCGCGGCGCGGGCGGACGGCGTGTCCATCGGGGCCGCGCTCTCGATGCTCGAGAATACGCTGGTGGGTGCGGCTCCGGCCGATCGCCTGCGCGTCGCGCGTGGACGCGGGCTCCCGGGGCTCCGGGTGGACGCCGATGCGCTGCACCAGGTGTTGCTATGCGTGATCGGCGCGGCGCTGGCGGACGAGAGCGTGCGCAGGCGCGTGCGGGTGACAGCGCGGGCCGAGGGAAGCCGGGTCTGCCTGGCCGTGGTCGACGACGGCGCCCGGCTCGAAATGCCCGACGCGGATGCGTCCGGTCTCCAGGGGCGTGCTCTGGCCCTCGCGCTGGTCAGGGAGGTGGCCGGCAGGATGGGCGGCCGCGTGCGCCTGGCGCCCCGCAGCCGTGGGAACCAGCTCGAGATCTGGCTCCCGGCCGCGCGCGAGGCCGGCGGTCGAGGGACCGCTAGGCGGCCTCGCGCAGCACGCGCCGCGCCCCGCCGTCCCTGATCGCGTCGGTCGGGACCTTGAGGTCCCAGACCAGGCCGACCCAGGACAGCGCCTTCAACAGGTACCAGGTCACGTCGATCTCCCACCAGAAGAATCCGTTGCGGGCGGACGCCATGTAGTAGTGATGGTTGTTGTGCCAGCCCTCGCCCATCGTCAGCAGCGCGACCCACCAGTTGTTCCGGCTGGTGTCATTGGTGTCGTACCGGCGCGTGCCCCAGACGTGGGCGGCCGAGTTGACCGAGTACGTCGCGTGCCAGAGCAGGGTCGTCGAGATCGAGAAGCCCCAGACCACGCCGGTCCCGCCCCCGACGAGGAAGCAGAGCGCGGCCAGGACGAGCGGCGGCACCCAGTGGTGCTCGTTGATCCAGCGCAGCTCGGGATAGCGGGCGAAGTCCTTGATGCCTTCGAGCGGCGTGCCCTCCCAGCGCGAGTCGAAGACCCAGCCCTGGTGCGCGTAGTAGAAGCCCTCGCGCGGCGAGTGCGGGTCGCCCGGGGCGTCGGTGTAGCGGTGATGCCGGCGATGGGTCCCGCACCACCACAGCGGCCCCTTCTGCGTGGCGGAGCAACCGAGGCACGCGAGGACGAACTGGAAGGCCCGGCTCGTCTTGTAGCTCTTGTGGGCGAAGTAGCGGTGGTAGCCGCCGGTGATGCCGAAGACCCGGACCGCGTAGGTCGCGACGCCGAGAAGGACGGCCGCGACCGGGGCGCCGACGACGAAGACGAGGAGACAGCTCGCGTGGATGCCCCAATAGATGAAGCGCGAGAACCATGCGGTGCGGGTCAGCCAACCGTCCTGGGCCTGGAACGCCTGCTTGCGCGCCGCCTTCTTCTGCACGGGCGCTGTCGGTGCGCTGACGGGTTCTGCCATGACTTCGGTCTCCGAGGTGCATTCGATCGGGAGCGATCGGAGGGGGGACGGCCGCAACTTGACGCTTCTCTCGGGCGGCCGGAACCGGCGCCGTGTCAAAGTACCGTGAAAGCGCGCAAGTCTTCGGAAATCCACGAGAATTCTTCGTGGTGGCGGGCCGCCGGGAGGGAGGCCATGCTCCGCCCTGCGCCCCGCTGGAGAAGCCCATGTCCGCGTCGTCCGAAGCCCCCGCCCGCCACGCCCTCACGCCGCGGGAACGGGACGCCTGGGAGAAGGACGGCTTCTTCGTGCGCGAGCGCGTCTTCGATGCCGCCGAGACCCTGCGGCTCCGGGCCGCCGCCGAGGAGGTCGCGCGAGCGGCCGAGGGGGCGTTGCCGACGCCGTGCGACCGTTATGCGATCGACGGAAACGAGTACGTCGAGGCCACGATCGACGCGCACCGGGCGACGGTGCAACTCGAGCACGCGCCCGGGTCCCGGACGATCCGGGTGATCGAGCCCGTCCATCCGCTCCACGCGCGCTTCGAGGCACTGGTGGACGATCCGCGCCTCACCGTGCCGATGCAGGGCATCATCGGATGCGACGCGGTCGCGATCTTCACCGACAAGATGAACCTGAAGCGTCCCCGGGAGGGTTCACGCTTCCAGTGGCACCAGGACTCGCCCTACTGGACGCACTTCTGCGACCACACGGACCGGCTCCCCAACGTGATGGTCGCGCTCGACGCCGCGCACGAGGGCAACGGGTGCTTCCGCGTGATCCGGGGCAGCCACACCCGCGGGCCGCTTCCGGGCAGAGAGGGGGAGGGCGTGCTGGGCCCGTTGTTCACGCACCCGGACCACTTCGATCCCGAGGCCCAGGTCCTGGCCGAGGTGCCCGAGGGCAGCCTGGTCTTCTTCTCGCCGCACACGGTGCACGGTTCCCTGCCGAACCGATCCGCCGAGCCGCGGCGCGCGCTGGTGCTGACCTATCAACCCGCGGGCCTGCGGATGTTCAAGGTCGATCGCGTCCGGAACGCCGGAGCGGCAGCCCACCCGCGCTGATCCGCATTCGCGGCTCGATCTCCGTGGCCAATCGGAATGCCAGATCAAGGGGAGGCGGGTGGAGGGGCGCAGCTGGCTGGATCCGGCCGCCTATTCGCAGGTGTAGGGCGGGTCGGCCAGCGTCCGCACGAACGCGACCACGTCCCAGACGCCCTGTTCGCCGCCGAGGGCGCCGCCCCAGGCCGCCATCAGCACGGACTTGCCGACGGCCATGCCGCCCTGGTCGATCACCTTGAACAGGTGCTCGTTCGAGAGCGCGTTCATGTAGGTGCCGTCGTCGTGACGCGCCGGCTTCGGAACCAGGGTCTTGCCTGCCGGGCCGGAGCCGTCGCCGGTGGCGCCGTTGCAGCTCGCACAGAACGTCGCGTACGCGACCTTTCCGGCCTCGGCGTCGCCGGGAAGACAGTCCCAGGTGGGGCCGTTCGCGCGCCCGGTCTCGCTCGGCGGCGGCGTCGGTGTCGGGACCGGTGCGGGCTCGGGTGCGGTCGCCGGTTCGGGGGCCGGTACCGGTGCGGGTTCCGCGGCCGGCTTCTCGGACTCGCCGCCACAGGCCACGAAGACCGCGGCGAGCAGCAGCGGGAAGAGCATGCGGGAGATCGACATGGGACTCCTTTCGGAAAGGCACGAAGGCCTAGGGTTGGATGCGGTCGGCCGCGCGTTCGAATTCGGTGCGCAGCTCGGTGTAGTCCCGGGCGACCGGGTACTGGGGAAACTCGGCGACCACGTTCTCCGGAGGGCAGAAGAGGATGCCGGCGTCGGCCGCGCCCAGCATCGTCGTGTCGTTGTAGGAGTCGCCCGACGCGATCGTCCGGAAGTTCAGCGAGCGCAGGGCTTCGACGGCCTTCCGCTTCGGGTCCCGTTGCCGGAGGTGGTAGTCGACGACCTTCCCCGTGGCATCGACCTCGAGGTCGTGGCAGAACAGGGTCGGCCAACCGAGTTGGGCCATCAGCGGCTTCGCGAACTGGTAGAACGTGTCCGAGAGGATCACGACCTGCATCTCGGTGCGCAGATCGTCGAGGAACGCGGCCGCGCCATCGAGCGGAACGAGGCCCGCGATCACCTCCTGGATGTCGGCCATTCCGAGGCCCCGGTCGGCGAGGATGTCGAGCCGGTAGCGCATCAGCACGTCGTAGTCGGGCTCGTCGCGCGTCGTGCGCTTCAGTTCCTCGATGCCCGTGTGCTCGGCGAAGCCGATCCAGATCTCGGGGATGAGAACCCCTTCGAGGTCGAGGCAGGCGACGATCATGCCTACTCCGGAGCCGGTCCCGGGAACTGGTCCCGGAGGAGGCGCTTCAGGATCTTGCCGGTGGGGTTGCGCGGGATCTCGTCGACGAAGAACACGACCCGGGGTTGCTTGAAGCGCGCGAGCTTTCCCCGGCACCACGCCAGGATGTCCTCACCGCTCGTTTCGACGCCCGGCTTCGGCACCACGATCGCGGCCGCAGACTCGCCCCAGCGCTCGGAGGGTTGGCCGATCACGGCCACGTCCGCGATGTCGGGGTGTCCCGCGAGCGTGTTCTCGACCTCGGCCGGGTAGACGTTCTCTCCGCCCGAGATGATCATGTCCTTCTTGCGGTCCTGGATGTAGACGTAGCCGTCGGCATCGATGCTGGCCATGTCGCCGGAGTGGAGCCAACCCTTGCGGATCGTCTCGGCGGTCGCCTCGGGCCGGTTCCAGTATTCCTTCATGATGTGGGTGCCGCGGATGATCACCTCGCCCACCTCGCCGGGCGCCACGTCCCGGCCGTCGTCGTCGACGACGCGCACATCCGTGTGGAAGAAGGCCGGCCCCGTCGAGCCGGCCTTGCGCACCGCCTCCTCGGCGCTGATCAGGCAGGCGGGCCCACCGGTCTCGGTCATCCCGTAGACCTGGTGGATCTGGATGCCGAGTTCCGCGTACTTCTCGATCAGCGGAACCGGGACGGGGGCGGCGCCGCTCTGCAGCCAACGCAGCTTCGAATGGTCGTGTTCGCGATGGTTGTCGGCCGCCAGCATGAAGTTCAGCATCGCCGGGACCGCGAGCCCGCAGTCGATGCCCTCCCGTTCGATCACGGGGAAGATCTGTGCGGGGTCGAAGGCGCGCATCATCACGATCCTTCCGCCGCGGTGGATGGCGGCCGTGAGCGGCGCGAGCGCGCCCACGTGGAACAGCGGCAGGACCTGCAGGAAGGTGTCATCGAGCCGCAGGTCGGCCGTGGTCAGGATCGTCAGGCTCGACCAGATCATGGTCCGGTGGGTGTGGACGACCCCCTTCGGCAGGCCCGTGGTGCCGGACGTGTACATGATGAAGAGGTTGTCGTCGTCCGCGCCCACGACCAGGGGCAGCTCGGCGGAGGCCTCCGCCTGCAACGTGTCGTAGTCCCTGGCGAACGCGGGCCCGCCGCCACCGACGCGGATCCAGTCGCGCACGGGCGTCTCGCGGGCATGGAGATCGGTCGCGGCATCGTCGAACTCGCCGTCGAAGAGCATCAGCGTCGCGCCGGCATCGCCGATGATGAACTCGAGCTCGTCGGGAACGAGCCGCCAGTTCAGCGGCACCATCACGGCCCCGATCCGGCCGAGCGCGTAGTAGGTCTCGACGTACTCGGCGCCGTTCATCATCAGCACCGCGACGCGGTCGCCCTTCTGGACGCCGAGGGCCAGCAGCGCGTGGGCGGTGCGGTTCGCGCGGTCGTCGAGTTCGCGATAGGTGAAGCGGCGCCCGCGTTCGACCTCGACGAGGGGCTCGCGGTCCGGGCACAACGCCGCGCGCTTGTGCAGGAAGAGTCCGAGGTTGTTCTGCATGGAGGCGGAGGATACCGACCGGAGCCCGGAATGACCGCCGGCGCCGCGTCCGCTACACCCGCGTTCCCGGGCGACCGAGGGAGGGGGAGCATGGACTGGCTGGAAGCCGCGTTGCTGGGACTCGTCCAGGGCCTGACCGAGTTCCTCCCGGTCTCGAGTTCGGGCCATCTGGTGATCGTCGAGACCCTGCTCGGCCGCGTGGACGAGGGCATCGTCTTCGAGGTCGCGGTCCACGTGGGCACGCTGCTGGCCATCCTGGTCTACTACCGCGCGCGCGTGGCCGAACTCGTGGGGGGGACGCTGCGGCGCGAGCCCGAGGCGCTCGGCTACGTGGGGAAGCTCGTGCTCGCCACGCTTCCGGCCGTCCTCGTGGGTCTCACGGTCAAGGACCGGGTCGAGGCGCTCTTCACCCGGCCGTGGATCGTGGGCGTCGCCCTGATGGCGACCGGTCTGATCCTGCTGACGACGCGCCGCTCGATCGCGACCGCGACGCTGGCGGCACCGACCTGGTGGCACGCGCTGTGGATCGGCTGCGCCCAGGTCGTCGCGATCACGCCCGGAATCTCGCGCAGCGGAACGACCGTGGCGGTGGGTCTGCTCCTCGGGGTGCGCGCCCTCGCGGCGACCGAGTTCTCGTTCCTGATGGGCGTGGCCGCGATCGCGGGCGCAGCGGTGCTGCAGATCCCGGACCTGATGGAGGCTTCCCGCGCGTCGCTGGCCGCGTACGCGGTGGGTGGCGCCGTCGCCGCGGTCTCGGGCCTCGGCGCGATCGCGCTCTTCGTGCGCCTGCTCCGCTCGAGGCGCTTCCACGTCTTCGCCGGCTACTGCTTCGCGGCGGGGGCGGGCTTCCTCGTCTACCTCGCCGCGACCGCGAGCGGGCACTGACCCGGGACGACGAAGGCCCCGGCGCGCGCGCCGAGGCCTTCGCAGGATCTGTCCGCTGCTAGGGCTCGAGGATCGGATGCAGGCGTTGCGCCGGCATCGTGTCCCGCAGCTTCTTCAGCGCGCGCGCTTCGAGCTGCCGGACGCGCTCGCGCGAGAGGCCCAGCGACTGGCCGATCTGCTCCAGCGTGTGCTCTTCCTCGCTGCCCAGGCCGTAGCGCAGGCGCAGGATCAGCTGCTCGCGGTCGGTCAGCGCCCCGATCAGATGGCCCACACCCGACCGCAGCCGGTCGTCGTCGATCCCGCCGTCCGGAACCGCCGAACCCGAATCGCCCACGAAGTCCTCGAGCTTCTTCTCGGTACCGGCGACCGACGATTCCAGCGAGATCGCCTCGCGGGACAGCCGGTCGAGTTGTTCGAGGGAATCGGTGTCCGTCCCCAGCGCCGGCGCCAGTTCGGCCGGCGTGGGTTCGCGGCCCAGCTTGCCGGTGAGCTCGGCCTTGATGCGCTGGCTGCGCTGGAGCCGGTCGTGCACGTGGGAGGGCAGGCGGATCGTGCGCGAGTGGTTCTGGATCGCGCGCACGAGCGCCTGACGGATCCACCATACCGCATAGGTCGAGAACTTGAAACCGCGGCGATGGTCGAACTTCTCGACCGCACGGATCAGGCCGAGGTTGCCCTCCTGGATCAGGTCCGGGAACGACAGCCCGAGGTTCCGGTAGTCCTTGGCGATCGCGACCACCAGCTTCAGGTTGTGCTCGATGAACTGGTTCTTGACCGCGGTCATGCGCTCCTGTGCGCGTTCCACCGCGTCGTGGCGCAGGATCATGGTTTCCTTGTCGAGTCCCGTGATCGCCTGGACCTCGGCCGCCTGCCGGGTGCCGCGGCGCGCCCGGCGGTTGGCGCGGGCCAGCATCCGCGAGCGCTCGCGCAGCTCCGACAGCAGCGCCAGCGAGAGCTGCGCGTTGTGCATCTGCTTCGCGATCGCGCGGTCGATGCGGGCGATCTGCGACGGCTTGGTGGCCTCGTCGGCGATCAGCTTGTCGCGCCGCGCCAGGTGGCGCCGCAGGTGGTTCGCGGCCGATTCGACGCGGGCCGCGATCTCGCCGGTCTCCTCGTCGCCCTGCGACTCGGACAGCTTCGCACCGGTGTGGGAGAGCGCCCGCAGCGCATCCCAGCGGGCGACGACGTGCCGGGCCGAGGCCGGGATCGCATACAGGGCGTCCCGGAGTTCCGCAGTGGCCGCTTCGAGCTCCTTGGCGAGGATGACTTCCTCCTCGCGCTTGAGCGTTCGCGTGCCTCCGATCTCCTGGAAATAGGACTCGAGCGGCCGCCGGTCGCGTGCGGCGTCCAGGTCGGCCTCTGCCGGCAGGTTGGCGGCGGTCCCGCGCTTGCGCGTCGGTTCGCCGGTCGTTGCCGCTCGGAACTTGTCCTCCAGCTTCACGCTCTCTGTCTCCATCTGATGACCGGCCCCTCTGGGGTCCGGGCTCTCGCCGGTTCCCGGCCCGGGCCCGGCCGCGGATGACGTTCCGCTCGGGGTCCCTGGCAGTTGGGATACCGCCCGGTGCGGGCGGGTTTCCGACGATGGGTTATGGGCGCTGCTCACCGGGGTTGCCGGGCTCCCCGCAGGGAACCGTTGACCTCGACAGTTCGGCATCATCTAACGACGCCAGACCCATTACCAGAACTTTCTCGACTCCCGTGTCAGTTTCAGCCGGGTCGATGTGTTTTCCACACTGTTATCGGCTTTCTGGTGACCGATCCGTAGCCGTGCCTGAGAAAATCGCTGGCGAACGTCAGGGACTGCTTCCGGGACGGACCGGACCCCCTGCGGGGAACACGGCGCTGCGCACACGCTGCCAGCCCCGCCGGATCTGGTCCTGGGCCGTGATCAGGGTCGAATAGCTGAGCGGGATCACGAACAGCGTGCCGAACATCGCGAACAGCAGCCCGAACGCGACCGAGGCCGAGAAGGGCCCGTAGGTCTTCGACGCACCCTGCAGGCCCAGCGCCATCGGCATCAGCGCGACCACGGTCGTGACCGTGGTGAGGAAGACCGGCCGGAGCCGCTGCGCGCCGGCCTGCCGGATGGCCTCCGGTAGCGGCATGCCGGCCCGGATCGCGCGATTGATGAAGTCGACCATCACGAGCGCGTCGTTGACCACGACGCCGGCCAGGCCGACCGAGGCGTAGAGCAGGTTGAAGCTGATGTCGTAGCCCATCAGTCCGACGCCGAAGATGATCCCGGCGAAGCCGACCGGGATCGACGTGATCACGATCAGGGGCTGCACGTAGCTGCGGAACAGGGCGGCCAGGATCATGTAGATCAGCAGCAGCGCGACCGGGAACGCCGCGAGCGTGTTCGCCATCGCCTCGTTCGTCTCCTGGTACTCGCCTCCGTAGACCAGGTCGACTTCGGGGAAGCGCGCCTGGATGTCGGCAAAGTGCGCCTCGAGGTCGCGGTTCACCGCAACGCTCGAGGCCAGGATGCCGTCGACACCGGCGAAGACCGTGATTGTGCGCTTGCCGTCGACGCGGCGGTAGGCCAGGTAGCCGCGCGCGATTTCGAGCGAGGCGATGTCTCCCAGCTTCACCAATCGGCCGTCCGGCGCGCGGATCTCGACTTCCAGCAGGTCGTGGATGCCGTCGCGTTGTCGGGGTTCGAGCAGCACGCGGATGTCGTCGTCTTCGACCGCGTCGGGCGAGCGGAACTGCGAGGCGACGATGCCGTCGTTGGCGGCGCGCAGTGCGCGTCCGAGGTCGTCGAAGGTCAGTCCGAAGGAGGCGGCGCGTTCGGGGTCGAGCCGCAGGCGGACCTCGCGAGGCCCCTCCTTCAAGTTGTCGTCGATTCCCTCGACGCCCGGGATCGTGTGGAGGTAGGCCTTGATGTCCTCGGCGATCGAACGGTTGAGTTCGAAGTCCTCGCTCTGGATGCGGACCTCGACCGGGCGGCCGACGGGCGGGCCGCTGCGGGCCGCCTCGGCGCGCAGCTCGACGACGTCGTCCGGGAAGTCCGCGCGGAAGCCCTCGAGCTCGTGCTGGACCGCGATGAGCACCCGCTCCGGGGCGACCCGGTTCTCCTCGGTGTCGGCGATCTCGACGTAGGTCACCGCCAGGTTCGGCGCAACGACGCGGTCGTAGTTGAGATCGACCGCGAGACCGATCGTCGAGTTGTAGTCGCCGACGACGCCGTCGGGCAGCGCCGCGAGCCGCTCCTCGATCCCGGCGACGACCCGGGTGGTCCGCTCCAGGCTGTAGCTGGGCGGCGTCTCGAGGTTGATCGTGAAGTTCGAGTACTCGCCGGGCCACAGCTCGAACTGCAGGTGCCCGAACCCGGCCGCCGCAGCCACGAGCAACGAGACGAAGAGCGTGCCGAACGCGAAGCGATGCGTGATCACGGGGTCGAGGGCGCGGAGGTAGAGCTCGCGCACCGCGTCGAACGCGCGGTCCACGCGGGCGTGGAGTCGGTCGAGGAATCGGCTCACCGGGTTCCCGCGCTCCGCCCGTCGCACCTTCTGCCGCGCCGCGCGCCGGCTCCCGAAGTCGAGGTAATGGGCCGGGAGGATCACCAGGCACTCGAACAGCGACGCCAGCAGGCATACCACCACGGCCTTCGGCAGCACCGAGAGGAACTTGCCCCCGGTCCCGCCGATCAGCAGCAGGGGCAGGAACGCCGCCACCGAGGTCGTGACGGCCGCGACCACGGGCCACAAGACCTCGGTGGTGCCCTCGACCACGGCGGTCCGCAGTTCGAGGCCCTCTTCGATCTTCCGGTAGATGTTCTCGAGCACGATGATCGCGTCGTCGACCAGCATGCCCGAGACCAGCAGCATCCCGGTCAGCGTCGACGAGTTGATGCTGATGTCGAGGAGCGGGAAGAACATCATCGCCGTCAGGAACGAGAACGGGATCGCCACGATCGTGAGCAGCGAGTTCCGGAAGCCGATCGTGAACCACAGGAGCACCAGCACCAGCGCCGCGCCCGTCGTCAGGTTGTCGATCAGCACGTTGATGCGCGGGGTCACGAACTCGGCGGTGTCCAGCGTCTTCGCCAACTCGATCCCGGGCGGGGTCAGGGCCGTGAACTCGTCCAGCCAGGCGTCGAGGCGCGAGACCACCTCGCGGACGTCGGCCTTGTCCTTCTTGTGGACCGCGATCACGGCGGCTGGGTCGCCGTTGTAGCGGGACAGGAACTGGCGTTTTTCGAGGCCGCGTTCGACGCGGGCCACGTCCCGCAGCAGGACGCGCGCGCCGCCGGGGTCTTCGCGTACCGCGGTCTCGAGGATCTCCTCGATCCCGGTGTAGTCGCCGGTCGCGCGCAGCGTGGCCTCGCCCGCCGCTTGCTGGAAGGTTCCAGCCGGAAGGTTCTGGTTCTGCTGCCGCACGCGGGCGGCGACGTCGGCCACCGTCAGGCCGTAGGCCGAAGCGCGGGCGCGATCGACCACGACGCGGATCTCGCGGTCCTGCAGCCCCCGCACGCTGACGCTGCTGACGCCCGGGATCTCGCGGATGCGCGACGCCGCTTCCTGCGCGACGTCGCGGATCGCGAGTTCCCCGAGACCGGCCTGGTCCGTTACGGTGATCATCGCGATCGGCCGGAACTCGCTGGTCTTGATCTCCCGGAGGACGGGTTCCTCCGCGTCTTCGGGCAGGTCGGTCACCCGGTCGAGCGCGCCGCGGGTGTCGTTTACCGCGGCCTGGAACTCTTCCGGCGTCAGCGTCTCGTCGAAGTCGATGTTGATCGACGAGACGTTGGCCTGCGACGCGGAACGCATCTCGTCGATGTCGGAGACGTTCTGGAGTTCCTCTTCGAGCTTCGCGGTGACGAGACGCTCCACCTCGTCGGCCGAAGCGCCGGGCCAGAAGGTCGAGATGGTGACCTCGTTCAGTTCCACGTCGTGGAAGTACTCGACCTCGGTGAGTTGGAGGGCGCCGCAGCCGCCTACCATGCACACGACGAACAACACGTTGACCAGCACGGTCTGGCGGACGCCGAATTCGGCGAGCCGGCTCATGCGCCGTCTCCGTCGGGCTCGCCGCCGCGATCCGGGGCGATCGCGACCCGGTCGCCGTTCTGCAGGCGTCCCGCGTTCCCGGTGACGATCCAAGCGCCGTCGTCGAGCCCGCTCTCGATCTCGGTCCAATCGGGCCGGAACGGTACGGGACGGGTCTGCACCCGCACGCGCTCCGCCGTTCCGCCGCCCTGCGCGTCGCGTTTCACGACCACCACGTAGTCGATCTCGAACTCGCGCACGACCGCGCGTGTCGGCACCCGCAGCA
>Ga0114931_10004893_pt1 | contig 16633 bp, 15 predicted proteins | sample 2SBtaG_FD_89579 | JGI IMG/M metagenome (GOLD analysis project Ga0114931, IMG submission 89579) | Deep subsurface microbial communities from Kolumbo volcano to uncover new lineages of life (NeLLi) - 2SBTROV14_V59a metaG | ecosystem: Environmental > Aquatic > Marine > Volcanic | place: Kolumbo...
CCGGCCATGCGCCGGGCGATCTCGGCGAGGATGTCCGGCTCGGTCTCAAAAAGATATTTGTCGACATAGAAGCTGGACTTGCGCCCGGATCGCAGGGTGAACTCGCCCCGCAGGATGCTGGTCGCGCCGATGCGCTGTGCCAGTTGGGCGTCGGTCATGGGGGTCATACGCTGATCTCCGGATCGCGCCGGGGCGTTTTTCGGTGGCGGCGTTTCAGTGGCGCGATCACGTCCTTGAGAAACGCGTCCACCTGCTGGGAGGCCAGGCCGACCAGCGCATCGGGACGCAGGAGACGGTCAATCTTGACCTGGGCAAAGGCCGGATCGGCGCGCAGACGCCGGACCAGGTCATTGGGGCGGCCGTGTTGCTTGACCTCGGCGGCGGCGGCTTGGGCGTGGACGCGGAGTTTTTCGTGGAGTTGCTGGCGGTCGCCTCCGGCCAGGGCGGCCTGCATGAGGATGTCTTCAGTGACCATGAAGGGCAACTCGGCCTCGATTCGGGCCTGCATGACCTTGGGATAGACCACGAAGCCGCGGGCGACGTGGAGGACGATTTGCAGGATGCCGTCCGTGGCCAGGAACGCCTCGGGGATCAGCAAACGCTTGTTGCTGGAATCGTCGAGCGTGCGTTCCAGCCATTGCTCGGCGGCGTTCTGAAAAGCGGATTGGGCCAGGCCGATGACAAACCGAGCCAGACCGGTGGCGCGTTCGCAGAGCATGGGATTGCGCTTGTAGGGCATGGCCGAGCTGCCGACCTGGCTTCGGCCGAACGGCTCTTCGATCTCCTTGAGATTGGCCAACAGGCGCATGTCGTTGGCGAATTTGTGGGCGCCGGCGGCGATGCCGGCCAGGGCGGCGATGATCTGGGCGTCGATCTTTCGTGAGTAGGTCTGGCCGGTGACCGGCTCGCAAGACTTGAAGCCAAGTTTGGCGGCGACGCGCTTTTCCAATTCACGAACTCTGTCGTCTAGCGGGCCTCGCCTACGCTTCGGGTCGCCGGCCAGGAGCTTCAGGAAGCCGGCCTGGGTGCCGGTCGGGCCCCGGATGCCTCGGAAGCGAAGGCCATCAAGACGCCGGTCGATTTCCTCCAGGTCGCGGACGAAGTCCCAGCACCACAGAGCGGCCCGCTTGCCGACGGTGGTGGGTTGGGCCGGCTGATAGTGCGTAAAGCCCAGACAGGGGAGCTTGCGATATTGCCTGGCGCGGGTGGCGAGGGCGTCGACGGCGGTGACGAGCCACTGCCGGATGACCTCCAGGGCCTGGCGCATGAGGATCAGGTCCGCATTGTCGACGATGTCCATGCTGGTGGCGCCGAGATGGAGAATGCCGCGGGCGATGGGGACCTGGTCGCCATAGGCATGGAGATGGGCCATGACGTCGTGGCGCAGGCGGCGTTCGTGGCGTGCGGCGGCCTCCAGATCGACGTCGTCCACCTTGGCGCGAAGGGCGCGGAGTTGTCGGGCGGTAATCGGCAGGCCCATGTCGTGCTGCGCTTCGGCGAGTGCCAGCCAAATGCGCCGCCAGGTCTGCGCGCGGCGCTGAGGAGAGAAAATGGCCGCCATCTCCGCGGAGGCATTGCGCAGGACCAACGGACTTTCATAGACCGGGACGGTTGAATGGGCTGTGACTTGGCGTTTCCGGGGCGGCATGGCGATGAGAATCCTACTCGAACCGGTCCTTTTTTGTAGATGCGAAATACGTAACCCCGTCGAGCCGCGCGCTTTTGGCCCATGTGGCGTTTCGCAGCAGAGAATGCGCCGCACACATCGCAACGCCGCGCGGGCTAAAAGCCCGCGTCTCGTTGTGTTTGAATCGCATTAGAAGGTTTGGATGCCGAGGAGCCTGATGAGATACTTTTTATAGTCCGACTCGAAGGTATTCAGGTCGTCGGTGACGTAGGCGCGAAAGACGGCCTCGCCCCGGCTCATGGTGCCGTTGGTGTCGGTGGCCAAGTAGGCGTTGGCCTTGCGGCGCATGGCCTTGGTGCCGAGTTCGTCGAGGAGCTTGTGAAAGTCCGCGTAGTAGGGATTCTCAAGCGGCGAATGGAGGAGAAAGAGAATCAGGGACCATTCCTGGGCGTAGTAGCTGCTGACGTGCTGGGCCTTCTGGTGGACGGCAATGCCGGCATTGGTGGCCAGAATCTCGCGGAGTGGGATGAGAGAATCGGTGGCCAGGGCCTTACGCAGGGCCGGAGTGCGCAGCGTATTGTTCGCCGGATCGAAGACGGGCCGCCCTCCCACCAGGTCGAAGGATTCGAAATAGCAGGCCAGCCCCTCGTTGATCCAGGCCGGGATGCGGTTTCGGCCGGTGGCTTCGAGGTATTGGTGCAGTCCCTCGTGGGCGAGGATCGAGAGGGTGCTGCGCTGGGTTCCATAGTGGGAGACGGTGATACCCCGTTCGGTGAAACCGCCACGGCGGATACGCTTGTAGGTTTCGGCCCGCTTCGGGGAAAACTCCTCGACGAAACGCTCCCACTGGCGGCGCCGCTGGAAAAGATAGGTCTTGAGCGGTTTCCCATCTGCCAACTCGCCGGCGGCCTGAAGCTCGGGCGAAGGGGGCAGGAGCTTGGCGTAGGCCGCGTAGCACGTTTCCAAAAACGTGGGTAATGCGCGGACGAAGGGTTTTCGTTTGCAGGTTGTGTATATCTTGTAGTGGTAGGAGGTCAGCTCCGAGCCGGCGGCACCTTTGTAGGTCCAGTCGGCGGTGGTGAAAACGGCGGGCCCGGTCTGGGAAGGAGCGGAGCAGCCGGCGGCCCAGATCATGCAGAGGATTAGGGCCACTCGACACGTGAGTTGGATTCGTGACAGAGGAAACAGGACGCAAAGGCGTTGCCGAATCATGCCGGAGATCGTAAGACGCGGCGCGCGGATGTGAAACACGAATCGCGGTCCGCAGCGCTGGCGCCGCGGAAGATTTGGGGTTGCCGGTGGAGCCTTGCTGGCTTGGCGATTATGATGCCCACCCTAAATCCTTCGAGAGATCCAGGAACGGCGATGTGATCCTGCGATCGAGCGAATTGAACGGAATCAGAGGAAAAGAGGAAGCATGGCAAGGGTAGAAAAAGTCATCATCATCGGATCGGGGCCGGCCGGTTGGACGGCGGCGATTTATGCGGCGCGGGCGAATCTTCAGCCGCTCGTCCTCGCTGGACGGGCCAAGTCGGTGCCCAGCCTGGAGTTGCCCGGCGGACAGCTCATGCTCACGACCGACGTGGAGAACTATCCGGGCTTTCCCGAGGGCATCACCGGGCCGAAGATGATGGCCTATTTCGCACAGCAGGCGGTGCGGTTTGGCACCAGGATCGTCTCGGACGATGGGCTGGTGACCGAGGTACCCGATGCAGAGGCGGGGCCGGCGGGGAATTATCACGACTGCAAGGCGGTGGACTTCTCCGCCCGACCTTTTAAGGTCATTGGCGAGGATGACACGGTCTATCAGGCCCATGCCGTGATCGTCGCGACTGGGGCGACGGCGAACTGGCTGGGCCTGGAAAACGAGCAACGGTTGGCCCGAAGCGGCGGAGGAGTCAGCGCGTGCGCCGTCTGTGACGGGGCTATGCCAATCTTCCGGGACAAGGAGTTGGCCGTTGTCGGCGGCGGGGATTCGGCGGTGGAGGAGGCGACGTATCTGACGAAGTTTGCCAGCAAGGTGTACATGATCCACCGTCGGGACCAGCTTCGGGCCAGCAAGATCATGGCCAAACGGGCGATTGATAATCCGAAGATCGAGGTCTTGTGGAACAAGGTCGTGGTCGATGTGCTCGGCGACCAGAGCATCACCGCCGTGCGATTGAAGGACACCAAGACCGGCGAGCAGAGCGACCAGCCGGTTGGGGGATTGTTTCTGGGGATCGGCCATACGCCGGCGACGAAGTTCCTCGCGGGGCAACTCGAGCTGGACCGCAAGGGCTACGTCAAGCTGAAGGACGAGTATCGCACGACGACGAGCGCCGAGGGCGTCTTTGCGGCAGGCGACGTGGTCGACAGCGTTTATCGCCAGGCGGTGACGGCCGCGGGCATGGGGTGCAAGGCCGCGATCGACGCGGAGCACTGGCTGGCCGAGCAGGGTGTTTCGTAGGGCCAGACGAACCTCTTATAACTCAAACGAAGCAATTGCTGACTCGAAGAGCCGCGGGGTGAAGACGACCGAATAGGAAGTCTGAACGCCCGCGCGGCGTTTCTGGGTGGAAAAACGCCCTGCAAACATCGTCGCTCCGCGCGGACTGAAGTCCGCGGCTCGCTGAACTATGACGACGCGCTGAGCACCGGCAGCGGGGTGAGGCCGGGTTGCCGGGGGGCTTGTCCGGTCTTGTCGAACACGTCGTCGTACTGATGCTCAAGATACTCGCGCCGTGGACCGGAGCGGATGTGGTCCCAGGGGAGGATCTCGTCGTAGGCCCGCTCACGGTGGGCGTACCAATCGGGATCAATGCTGCAATCGTCAAACGCGCGTGACCAACGCTGGGGGTCGAATCGTTCGTCCCAGCCGTCGAACCGAGCGCCGAGCCTGTAGGTCCGTTCCACCACATCGGATAGTCGGCGATCGCCGCGGGCCAGAACGGCTTCGAGGACGGAGCGCTGCGGGTCGTGCATCTTGACGTGGACGGTACGATGCCGCCCCAGACGTGACATTTCTCTGAGGATTCGTCGGGCCTTCAGGAAGTATTCCAATCGCGGTTGGGCAGCCCATTGAAACGGCGTGTGCGGCTTGGGCACCAGCCAGCCCACGCTCGCGTGGATTTCCGCCGGCCCCTTGCCGAGCTTGCGACGAAGCTGGGACATGGCGACGGAGATTTCATAGATGCCGCGGATGTCGTCCTCGGTCTCGCCGGGAAAGCCGACCATGAAATAACACTTGATGCGCCGCCAGCCGGCCTTGTAGGCCTCCATGATGCCGTCGAACAGGTTTCCGTCGGTGACCTTCTTTCGGATGGCGGCGCGGAGGTTGTTTCGGGCGGCCTCGACGGCGATGGTCAGGCCGGACTTGCGGACGCTGCCGGCCATCTGCGGGATGTTCTGGAGCATCTTGTCGACGCGGAGCGACGGCATCGAGATGTTGACGTGCCGCGCGGCGAACCGCTCGTTCACACGGGCGGCCAGCTCCTTGAGGTGTGGGTAGTCCGCCGTGGACAGGCTGAGCAAGCCGAGTTCGTTTTGGCCGGTGGCCTGGTATTGCTGCTCGGCGATGTCGAGAATCTTGTCCACGGAGCGCACCCCAACGGGCCGCTTGGTATATCCGGCGTGGCAGAAGCGGCAGCGTTGGGGGCAGCCGCGCATGACCTCGATCGCCATACGGTCGTGGACAACGTGGCAATACGGCACCAGCGGCCTGACCGGGAATGGGGCGTTCTCCAGGTCCGACGTCTGGCATCGTTCGATTTGCGCGGGGATGGCTTCTGCGGCGTCTGATGGACCCACCCCTGCGATGGTGCCGTCGGGGTGGTAGGAGGCGCGGTACAAGGATGGGGCATATATCCACGGGAATTGCCTGGCCATGACGGCGATCATCTCGCGGCGAGGGACGCGGTCTCTTTTTAGCCTTTTGTAGAGATCGAGGATGGCCGCCATCGCCGGTTCGCCGTCGCCGATCACGACCAGATCGAGGAAGTCGGCGACCGGCTCAGGGTTGTCGGCCTGCGGGCCGCCGGCGATGACCAGCGGGTGAGAATCGTCACGCTTTTCTGCCCTCAAGGGAATCCCTGCCAAATCCAGCATCAACAGCAGATTGGTAAAGGCCATCTCATATTGCAGCGAGACGGCGAAGATGTCGGCAGAGGAGACAGGCCGGCGGGTGTCCCAGGTGAACAGCGGGATGCGTTTCTGTCGCATGATCCGCTCGGCGTCGGTCCAGGGGGCATAGACGCGCTCCGCGCAGACGCCGGGCGTGTGGTTGCAGAGCCAGTAGAGGATTTGGCTGCCGATGTGAGACATGCCGATGGCGTAGGTGTCCGGAAAGGCCAAGGCAACGCGCACTTCAGCCCGTTGCCAGTCGCCCTCGGCGACCAACTGGTTGATCTCTCCACCGATATACTGGGCCGGGGTGCGGACGTAGGGCAGCAGTTCTTCGCTGATCCTGGCTGCAAGATTCTGGGCCATCGACAGTCCTCCACGCCTGCGGACAGTCTACGCCAATGGGGGTGGGTCTTGCAATGATCGCGGCACCGATTTGGGGCTTCTCAAAGCCGTTCTCAAGTGACGCAACCCGACCGACGCGGCGATATGGGTCTTTGGCTTATCGGCGTCCCCGGCGGACGCTGAATCGCGGCCGTGGCCTTGCCGATAAGGCAATGCCATGAAGTCGGAATCCATCAGCGCACAGGCCCGTCAATACAAACGACACGAGACGGCCTACAAGGCCCGGATCGAGCCGCATCCGGACTGCGCCGATCAATTCCGCCTCAGTTATCCTGATTCTCAATCGGGCCTGGAGGTGATCGACGTGAGTGCCGGGGGGCTGGGGCTTCGCAGCGCGATCCTGATTCCCAAGAACATCCGGCTGACGCTGCACGTCGCCGGCATGTCCAACGGGCAAAATGAAACCGGCACGCCGTTGAAGATCCGGGCCATTGCCAGGCGCGTACGGATGATCGACTACAAGCCGACCTATCAGATCGGGCTGCAATTCCTCGATCCAGCAGGTGCCGACGAGAAGCGTTTGGTCGAATCCGTGACTAACGGAAAGAAGCACGAACCCAGACCAATTCCACGGATGGAGAAGGAGGGCGTGGCCGTGGCAACCGGGGGCCAGGGGTGATATCCAACACAAGCATGGCGCTGCGAGACCAGTTGCTGGCAGAGGGGATTCTCGCGCCGGCGGAGGTGGAAAAAGCCGTCGAGCAGGCTGCCGCCGATTCGACGGATCTGGAAACGATCCTGCGTCGGAATCACGTTCTCAGCGAGACACAGGTTCATGCCTTGGGGGCGATGCGACAGGGCGTTCCCTATTGCAATCTTCCCGATTTTATTCCTCGGCTTGGCAACGCGTCGCTCTTGGAGGAGGCCTTGGCGCGCCGGCACGTCATGTTTCCGGTGTTCGACTTCGAGGGAGTCATCACACTGGTGATGGCCGACCCCAGCGACCTGACCGGCATTGATCAGGTCCGGCGGATGACCAAGCGTGAGGTTGACGTCTGCATGGGCAGCCGGGGGGATATCCTCGGGCTGATTGAGCGGGCGTATGGGGCGAGCAAGTATCTCGAGGAGCCGTCGGTGGCCGACTCGATTGCCGCTGTAGACGAGGGCACGGACGACGAAGAGGCCCAACCGGTCATCCGGCTGGTCAACGACCTCATCAACGAAGCAATTCGCCAGGATGCCTCCGATATTCACATCGAGCCGGGAGAACGCGAGCTGCGGGTTCGCATTCGCGTGGACGGCGTTCTCAGAGAGATTGCAGCGCCGCCGTTGGGTCTTCACCGAGCGCTGGTGTCTCGGGTCAAGATTCTCTCGCGATTGGACATTTCCCAGACGCGCTCTCCCCAGGACGGAGCATTCAACCACCGATACCCCGACGGCGAGGTGGTCATTCGTGTGTCGGTGTTGCCTTCGATCTACGGGGAGTCGGTGGTCATGCGGATTCTTCGGAATGAGTCCGAGTCGATCACGTTGCCGGAATTGGGGATGCGTCCGGAGCTGTTGGACCGATTCGAGAAACTGGTCACACATGCCCACGGGATGATTCTGGTTTCCGGTCCGACGGGCTCGGGCAAGTCGACGACGCTGTATGCGGCGATGAAGTGCATCGCCTCGCCCCACAAGAATATCATCGCCATCGAAGACCCCGTGGAGTATCGCACCAGCCTCATCCGCCAGGTGCAGGTCAATCCCGAGGCGAACCTGACCTTCGCCACCGGCCTGCGGTCCGTCCTCCGGCAGGACCCGGACGTCATCATGGTGGGTGAGATTCGGGATAGCGAAACGGCGAGAATCGCTATCCAGGCGGCGCTCACCGGCCACATGGTGCTGAGCACCGTGCATACCAACGACTCCATCAGTGCCGTGGCCCGGTTCCGCGAATTGGGGGTTGCCGAGTATCTGATCTCCTCATCCCTGCTGGCGGTTCTCGCTCAGCGGCTCTGTCGTCGCATCTGCCCGGACTGCAAAGCCGCAGATTCTCCTCCGGAATACGCACTGCGCGCGCTGGGACTGGACCCTGCGGCGCTGGACTTTGAGCCGATGCGCGGCAAGGGGTGCCGGCGGTGCGTGGGCAGCGGCTATGTCGGGCGGGTCGGTGTCTATGAATTGTTCGAGATGAACGACCAATATCGCGAGATGATCGTACAGTCAAAATCGCCCGAGGAGATTCGCAATTCGGCACGGAAGAATGCAATGGAGTTCCTCGTTCATGACGGGGTTCACAAGATTCGCCAGGCGTTGACGACGGTGGAAGAAGTCGTGCGCATCGCCGGACGTTGTTGAAGCCGCCGACTATCGGAATAGGAACAAGCATTGGCAAAGTATCTCGTACAGTATTCATCGCCGAACGGAAAAGTCGGCAAAGAGACCATCGAGGCCGATTCCCAGCGCGCGGCGGTGGCGCGGGTCGAGGGCAGCGGCCGAACGCCGATTCGCGTGCAGACGGCACAGCGCGGTGCCGACGTGAATCGTGCACCTCGCAGCGGGCGGCGCGTACGCATGGTCAAGGGCGGCAAGCGCATGCGGCGGGCCGTGCTGGACTTCACCCATCAGATGACGGCGGTGTCCGAGAGCGGCATTCCGATCATCGCGGGACTCAAGGCGGTTGGCGAGCAGACGACCCACCCCCAGCTCCGCGAGGCGGTCAAGCGGATGGTCTCGCGGATCGAAGGCGGCCGGACGCTGGCCGAGGCCGTGGCGGCCGAACCGCAGACCTTTCCTGAAATCTATGCCAAGACGGTGGCGGCGGGTGAGGCGGCTGGCAAGCTGCCGGATGTGCTGGCTTCGTTGGCGAGCCATCAGGAATACGAGGCCGAGACGCGGAGCCAAATCAAATCGGCGATGACCTATCCTACATTGGTTGTAGTGTCTCTGATTCTCGCGAGCATCGTCATGCTTGTGGTCGTGGTGCCGCAGTTCGTCGAGCTATTCGGCAAGTTCAAGGGCCAACTGCCGCTTCCAACGCGCATCCTCTTGGCCACAAGTAACGTAATCACGCATCATTACCTGCTTCTGACGCTGGGGCTTGTGGGGGTGGTTCTCGGCCTGCGCTCTGCACTGCGATACCTAGCCATCCGGGCATGGTTGAATGAGCGAATCCTCAGGTTTCCCGTGTTCGGCAACCTGCTGCTCGGCGTGTACATGGTCCGGTTTATAGAGCTGTTGAACCTGTTGATGGAGGCGGCGCTTCCGATAACGCAGTCCTTGCGTGTGGCCATCGACAGCATGACCAATGAATCTCTCCGCAAGGACATTCGGCAGATTCTGCGGTCGGTGGAGGGCGGGCGGTCTCTGACTGAATCCTTCGCTGAGACGCGATGGCTGACCCCCCTGGTCAAGCGAATGCTGGCCATCGGCGAGCAAGCGGGACGTACGGATCAGATTTTTGATTATCTGCGCAAGTATTACGCCACGCAGACGCAACGAAGCATCAAGCTATTATCGACCCTGATTGAGCCGGTGATGATTATCGGCCTGGCAGGAATCGTTCTTTTCTTTGCGCTGGCCATCTTTTTACCGATGTGGAAGCTGTTGAAGCTCGTAGGGACCGCATAATCCAGAAGGTCTGGAGGAGCGAATCGTATATTCACTGTAATCGAAGCTAATCGAAAGAAGCCTCGAAAAAGGAGACAGGAAAATGAAGAAGACGTTCCCATTCCAAAGAAGTCGTGCACGGACCCGCCGCGGTTTTACGCTGATCGAGCTTGTCACGGTCATCGTGATCCTGGGGATTCTTTCCGCCGTGGCGCTGCCGATTTACTTGGACTACCGCGCGGATGCGAAGAAAGCCGCCTGCAAGGGCGTCCTGGGCGGGGTCCGGGCCGGCATTGCCAACTTCTACGCCTACTCGGCGACCGAGGCCGGCGGCGGCGTGCTGGCCTATCCCACGCTGGTGGAGCTCACGACCGTCGGCACGGTGATGCAGGACACGATGCCCGACAACCCCTATGACACGGACGGCACGCCGAACAACGTCGAAGCGTCTTCCGCCGCCAAGGGAACGGTCGGTGCCAATGGCGGCTGGGCCTACAATGCAGCCAACGGCCAGTTCTGGGCGAATACCAACACCGCAGGAGTGGGTGAGAACAGTTTCTAACCCTTGTGCGGCTCTCAACTCGGGACACTCACCACAAAGCCGCCGATGCCATGTCGTCCATAAAGCCGCCGATGACATCGGCGGCTTTATTTTGGGAGGAGCCCAAGTTGGTCGCCCTCCGAAAACCAGTGCGATCGGCCTTCACGCTGATTGAGTTGATCACCGTCATCGTGATCCTGGGGATTGTCGGCGTGGCCGTTGGGGGGCCGACCCTCTCGTACCTCGACGCGATGCGTTCCAGTGCAGCCGCATCGCGCCTGAGCTCCGACATCCGCTACGTTCAGCGTCTGGCCCTCGGATCAGGCCTGCGGACCTGGGTGAGCGTGGACGCCGCCAACGATCGGTATTCGCTGTTCATCGAAGACGCGGCAAATCCGGGAAAGACCAATCGGGTCGCGGTGGTCAATCCGCTGGATTTGACGACCAGTGCCATTCAATTCGGCAGCGGGCCATACGCGAATGTCGCGATCAGTTCGGTCGATTTCAATTCGACCGCAGAGTTGGAGTTCGACAGTTTCGGTGCGCCCTATGACGCCAATGGCACGGCTCTCTCGACCCCAGGAACGGTCGTGCTCTCAGGCAGCGTCGCCGTACAGGTTCATCCCGTCGGCGGTTTCGTGGAGGCCGTGCCGTGGCCATAAAGACACTCGAAACAAGTCACGTGTGGCACCGGCGTCCCGCCGGTGAAGACACGAGCCAGACGCCCGTGTCACAGCTACATCTCGGGGTTCTAAGTCGAACGATCAAGGGCTCGAGACCAGCGACCACGCTGATCGAGGTGGTCATGGCCATTGTGATTCTTTCGATCGCCCTTCCACCGCTGATCAGCGCGTTTGTCGACGCTTCCATGCAGTCCATCCTCCCGGCGAACTCGGCGATTGCCTCCTTCCTGGCGACCGAACGTATGGAAGAGATCATTGCCCGTCGATACCGCGCGACCGACGGTTACGCTGCGGTGACAACGGCAAACTATCCCGCCGAATCCCCGGTCTCGGGCTTTCCTCGATTCAATCGGGCTGTCAGCGTCACATTTACGGACGCCGCACTGAATACCGTCGGCAGCGACCAGGGCTACAAGAAGGTGCGAGTGGCCGTGACCTGGAACAGTGGAGCCAACGAGATCAAGATCGAACGGGTGTTTGCGGATTTCTAGGTGTGCTTGAGTGAACCATCGACGCCAACCATTTCGATTGCCACGACCAGAGGCTGAGACAGTCTCTCAACAGCCACGGCACCGGCGTTCTAATTGCTGTTCCACCGCCGGGACGGGGATGCCACAGGAAAGCTCTGTTGGACAGACCAAATACGCCTCAATAAGGGTGACGAGCAGGCACGGGTTCACCTTGATCGAGCTGGTCGTCGCCATCAGTGTCGGCGCGATCGTCAGCGGCACGGCCGGGATGCTGCTGTGGAATGCGTCAAATATCCGCGCGGAGACCTCGGCCCGGAGCGAGTTAACCGACGAAGCATCGGCAGCAATGGAAGTCATGCTCCGCTACGTCCGGGAAATCAGACAAGATGAATGCCCGGGTGGTCCGACACCGTGTCTGTACGGCAACGCCCAAGTGATCACGGCCAGTGCAACGGAACTGGATTTCGACACCGACGGCTTTCGGCAGAGCGGCAGCACGCTTGAGATCACTAATGACACCGGGGCCACCTGGCACCCATTGGTGCGTGATGTGAGCAGCCTGATATTCACATACTATGACCGCAACAACGTCGTGCTGTCGTCGCTTCCGTTATCGGCTGCAGACCGCCAGGCGATTCGTCGGGTTGGAATGCGACTTGTGCTGACCAGCGGCACGCAATCCGCGACGCTTCAGACGTCGATCTATCTGCGAAACTTCATGAATGAGGTGGCCAATGCACCATAGGCCCAATAACAAGGTCCGCCGGCGCGGCATTGCCATTCTGGCATTTGTGCTGGCCATGCTGGTTATCGGATCGTTCGCTCTGTGGTTGTTCCAGCTTACGGCGTCAACGTCAAGCAGCTCTCTCGGGCACTATTTCAGCACCGGAGCCTTCTATGCGGCCGAAAGTGGGCTGGAAATGGGAATCCGGGAGATCAATCAATCAAATGATTTCGATAGTGATGGGACCATCGGGACGATATCAGACAACGGAAATGCAGCCGATGATCCGGCGCTGGTATCCGGAGCGGTGTTCGTGGAGCCATCCCCCACCAAGGGCCTTCCTTGGTACCAGGCTACGGGAAGGCCCGTGGAACTGACCCCGCCGTGGTCGACATTCAGACGGGTCATCGAGGCGCGTGTGGAGTGAGCGACTATCTCAAGACTGTAGCACAGGTTTTTTACCTGTGCGGCGCACCGGTTGGAAACCGGTGCCACAGGAGGTTGGATAACCGGTGCCACGGGAGCATTGAGATAGGCATTATGGCTGTAACAAACAGGCCCGCGTGAACGAACAGGCCCGAGTGAAGTCGGGCGATCTCGAAAAAGAAGTACTACGGAGATGGCGAGGCAGAGGCCCCGCCTAGACACGGATGTCGAAAGAGCAAGACATACTCATTCTTGAAGCAAGCCTCCAAGAACTTCGGCTGACCCATGCGCTCGTCGGAACAGGCCCCGTCAAAGTTCTGCAAGCCGGCTCATTTGCCCTGGAAGAAAAATCCAGCGACAAATCCGCCATCGAGGACCAGGTGATCCTGGATCGGATGACGAAATACGTCGCCGAGCAGGGCTGGGCGGGAAGGCAGGTCCTCTGTCTGTTGGGCGGTTCGGCGGTCTCCTGCCAGTACTTCGACATGCCGACGCTGAAAGGTAATTGCTTGCGGAACGCGGTGCTGTTGAAGCTCGGCCAGCGCCTGCCCTTCGCCGTGGATGAAGCGCTGGTCGACATCCACCCCTTGAAGCGACAGACATCCAACGACGGCGATGACCTGCGCGTGGCGGCAACGGCCATCCGGCGCGAGGTGGTCCGATCGGCGATCGGGGCATGCGAATACCTGAAACTCGACGTGTCCATCGTCTCTGCCATGCCGGCGGCTTTGGCGGCCCTGGCCCGGTCAACCATCGAAGACTGCGCACAGATGCAGGCCGTGCTCCACGTCGGCGAACAGACCTGCACATTGGTCGTGTTCCAGGGTAAAAAGCCCTGCGTCACCAGCGAAATCGAAATCGGCCTACACGATTTCACCGCCGCGATGATGCGCCCCATCATTGACGGCGACAGCGTGATCCAGTTGGACGACGCCAAGGCCGAGGCGCTGCGTGATGAGATCGGCATTCCCAAAGCCGGCCAGCAGATCGAGTCGATCGGCGTTGCCGGCAGTCGCCTGCTGCCTCTACTTGAGCCGATTCTTCAGAAGCTCGCTCACCAGTTGACGCAATGGCTGACCTTTGCGGCAACCTCTTGCGGAACAGAACGCGTCGCTCGACTGAGGCTTGTTGGGTCCGGCGCAATGATGGCCGGTCTCTCGGAAGCGGTTGGAAGCCGGGTCGAGATCGACGTGGATCAGGCAGACTGGCTCGATGGCGTCGCGTCGTGTTCGGACACGCTCGATCCGGAATCGCTTTGTTCGTGCGCGGCGGCGGTGGCGGCGGCGACGCACCAAAAAGACCTGCCGGACTTGACCCCTCGCGACGTGCGGAATCAGCGTCGACTGCGGCGCATCCGCCGATCGACCGTGCTGGCGGCGCCCGTCTTGGCCGCGGCCGTCTTCGGCCTCAGCGTTCTATTCGACAACGTCATCGCAAGGAGCGGACTCTCGCAAGGCGTCGATCAAGCCAGGCTGGTCCAGCTCCAAAGGATTTCCCGCTCGCACGACCGGCAAAACGCCGAGCAACGGTTCACCCAACAATTGCAGAAGCAGTTTGATGACTTTGCCCGGGCGACGCCGCGGTGGGACGGCCTGTTCAAAGAGTTGGCCAGGGCCCTGCCGCAGGAGGTCCAGGTGACGGAGTTTCGCGCCCGCACCGAGAAGGACGACATCCACGTAACCATGCAGGCTCGCGTCTACACCCGGCCCCAAGGGTGGAACTTCGATCAAGTCGTGGAGCAAACCTTGAGAGCACTGGAGGGCAGCCCGTTTTTCAAGCGCGTGTTGCCGCTGAGTTCCAACCGCGCGGGACCGGGCGAGGATTCTCCGGCGGCGGGGACGTTGTCTGTGGAGCTTGAGCTGGCCTATCCGCGGAGCGGCGCATGGGCGTAGGTGATGTCTAAAAGATGGCAAACAATCCGAGAGTGGTTGCCCGCGATGGTAGCTTTTGGCCTGCTGGTCGGGGCGACGGCCTACACCTGGATGCACGTGCGACAGGTTAGAGCGAATATCCGGCAGATCAATAATCTGGCGAAGAGCTTGTCATCGACGGCCGCTGGGGTGGAGCATGGCGTCCTGTCGCCGGAACAAGCGGCCGAGGTCGAGGCACGACGCAGCGAGCTGATCGTCCGAATGCGGGACTCGACCAAGCAGATCGTTCCACAGCTCAGCGAGGCGGCCCGCAAGGCCGGCCTGGACATCCTGGGGATCAAGCCGATCCTCAACCAAGCTCGACGGAAGCCAACCCAGCAGAACAACGAATACCCGAACTACCGCGTCACGGTGCAGGGAAGCTATCGGAGGATCGCGGAGTTCATGCAGGGGTGCAGCCACCAGAGAATCCCCGCTCGAGTCACCGCCTTTCGGATTCAGCCGTCCGCCCAGCAAGGCCACGGCCAAACGCTCAAGGGGGAAATCACGATCGAGGCGTTTCGAGCGCAACAGGCGGTGCTTGGGAAGATGAAGGAAGTCTGATGGACGCGCGGAAAAAGAAAGTCCTGACCGTCCTCTGTATCGGGAGCGTGATCCTGGTATGGCGCGGCTACGCGCTGATCTCCACCTACATGCCGGCCTCGGCACTGGCCGAATCCAATGCGAGCCCGGTCCAACCGGTCACACCACAGGCGGTTGCGACGCGGCAGACGCAGGACATGGCTCTGCTCTGGGAGAAGCAACGGATCGTTGCTGCACAGCCCTGGGGGCGGAATCCTTACGCCGATCCGCCTTGGGCGGCGCGGAGTTCTGTGGGTCAAACCGGCCCGGTCAAGGTCCAGGCCGTTGGCGTGCCGCCGGCATCGCCGATCAAGTTCGTGGGTGTTTCCCGCAGCGGCGATCAGTGGCTCGCCGCCGTGCAGGGCAACATCGTCCGCGTCGGTGACGTGGTCGCAAAGGCCTACAAGGTCGTCAAGATCACCCAACATTCGATCACGCTCGAATCGGCCGGTTGGCAGTTCACCTATCAAATCGGTTCGGAGGAGGCGGTGGTTCGAGGACCGCCGAAGGTACAATGATAGCGAGATATGCAACCATTCTTGTCGCCACGTTCCTGCTCATCGGGGATGGGCAGCGCGGCCGGGCGGATGAGCGAGAGAAGCAGACGATCGCGTCGTCCGACAGGCACATCACCCTGAACATGGCCAAGGGGGAAATCCGCGATGCCCTTCGGCTGGTGGCCGAGCAAGGCGGACTGAACCTGGTGATCGGCCCCAAGGTCGAGGGCAAGGTTTCCGTCTATCTAACCAACGCGTCGCTGGAAACGGCGCTGCGGGCCATCACGGTCAGCAACGGTTTTACCTACAGCGTGGAAGATGGTGTTATTTCCGTCTCCAAGCCGCAGGAGACGCCCGAGAGCAAGAAGAAAGCACTTCCGCCGATGGTCACGAAAGTCTTCACGCTGAATGCCCAGGACGCCCAGCGCGTGGCCGATGCCCTGGTCGATGCCCTGACCAAGGACGATGACGGCCAGCCGCGCGGCAGCATCCGGGTCCTCAACGAAAACAGTGACTCGATCTACTTCACCCAGGAACTCAACCAACTCGGCGGCGACCTCAACGGGAACAATAACGGCGGAAGCAACACCGGAACCAATCAGAGCGATGCAGCCCGATACCGTTCCGGCGGCGGCACCATCAACTCACGCACCGGCTCCGGCACCACGGGCACGGGCATCGGCGGCTCGCAAGGCTCATTCGGACCGGCCCGCAACGCCCGAATGCTCGTGGTGACGGACGTTCCGGAGAATGTCGAACGAATCGGTGAGTTGATCGCCGACATGGACACGCTGCCGCCGCAGGTCCTGATCGAGGCCCGCATCGTCGAAATGGCGACAAACCTGCAACGGCAACTCGGCATCGACTGGGACGTGAACGTGTTGGCCAACGGGCCGATTCTGAATCACGAACTCCCGCTGCAATTCGAGGCCGGCTTTGCCACCGGCAGTCAGATTCGTCGCGGAGCCGGCGGCAGGCCGAGATCCAGCACCGGTCTGGCATTGGGGTCGATCGACTTCTCCAACTTCACGGCGTTGCTCCGCGCCCATGAAGGCGATAACTCGATGCGCATGTTGGCCAACCCCAGGCTGCTGGTCTTCAACAATCACAACGCCAGCATCCTCGTCGGCGAG
>Ga0114931_10004894_pt1 | contig 16632 bp, 11 predicted proteins | sample 2SBtaG_FD_89579 | JGI IMG/M metagenome (GOLD analysis project Ga0114931, IMG submission 89579) | Deep subsurface microbial communities from Kolumbo volcano to uncover new lineages of life (NeLLi) - 2SBTROV14_V59a metaG | ecosystem: Environmental > Aquatic > Marine > Volcanic | place: Kolumbo...
CAAGAAATACGAGGGCAAGAATCGGCGGCCATGCTATTCTTGCCACTCCAGTTTTCACTTGGAATTTTCATGTCCACGTGCAAAAAATACCGGCCGTGTCCAAGACGGAGAACGGTTGGCATTCGCGTTTTAACTGACGAGACTCGTTCACCCACGGGACAAGCCCGGGCGGGTCCTCGACTCGACAATTTGCCGCAATCGGCTAAACGGTTACCTTATTTCCGATTTCTAATCTTTTGTTTCTCCATGACTCCCTGGTTCCCACCGTGCCACGACGGCACAGCCGCACGAATCACTCCATACATTGACGCTGGTGCGACACATGTCGAGCACACGGTCGACGGCGATGATGATCCCCTGCATTTCGACCGGAAGACCGACCGCTTGCAGGATAATGATCATCATGACCAATCCGGCGTGGGGGATTCCCGCGGCGCCAATGCTCGCCAACAAGGCGGTCACGGCGACAATGATCTGAGTCGCCAATGACAGGCTCCCGCCATAATGCAGCTGGGCGATAAACAGCACGGCCACGGCTTCATAGAGCGCGGTTCCGTCCATGTTCACGGTGGCACCCAAGGGCAGCACGAAGGAGCCGACGCGATTGTTGATTCCCGCGCGCTGTTCGACACAAGCCATGGTCAGTGGCAACGTGCCGTTGCTGGACGCGGAACTGAACGCCGTCAACAAAGCCGGGCTCATCGCCTTGGCATAAGCGAATGGCTTGCGCCGTGCCACGAAACGCAGAATCAATGGCAGCGTGATGAAAGCGTGTACGGTTAGCGCACAAAGCACGGTCAGCATGTACCAGGCAAGGGACCGAAAGACTTCAGGGCCCTGCGTGGCCGTCGCGTACAGCATGAGAAAAAACACGCCGTACGGGGCCAGACCAATGATCGCCATGGTCATCGCCATCATGACTTGAAACCCGTCCTGGAACAGATCGCGCAGACGTTGGAGCGTACGCCCGCCGACGAAGATCGTGAAGACACCAAACGCCAGACTAAAGCAGATGATCGAAAGAAAATTGCCTTGCGCCAGTGCCTGAAATGGGTTTGGCGGGATCATCGTCTCAAGCTGCCGGAACAGGATTTCACCCAAGTGACCGCCCACGTTGGGCGGCTCCGCGGTCGCCATCCGCAGCGCGCTCCGTAAACCGGGATGGATCGCGTTGACCATGACCAGGCCGGTTAGGATGGCCAACATGCTGGTCGTGACATAGTAGACCACCGTACGACTGAACATGCGTCCAAGGGAGCTTGCCTGTCCGAGTCCCAACACGCCGCTGACCAATGACGTGATAATCAATGGAATAGCGACCATGCGCAAGAGTCGCAAGAACAGGTTGCCGAGGCGTTGGGACGCGGCACCGATCCAACGTGCCCGCGACCGCCCAAAGGTCAGATAGAGCGCCGCGATCTCCGGTTCGTGCTCGGCCAAGTCCTCAACGGTCGCGTAGACATCCGGTTCGCCGAGCCGCGTGGCGTTCACCTGCAGAGAGCGTTGGCTGCCGTCACGCTGCGTGAGATCGATGCGAATCCCGTTGGTCGTATCGTGGGTGGTGACCCGGGTCAACGTTTTTGGCAACTTGTCCGGAGGAATCGTCGATTGACGCTCGCCGAGATACGTGTTGCTGGCGATCCCGATGGCCGCACCCAAGACCATGCCGATTAGGATTTGCCAATGCAGCGCGAGATGTTTCATGCGAGCTTCTCTTGCAAACGCCCTATTCGGTGATCGTGTCGTCCACGCTATGACCGGATGGAATCATCGGCAGAACGTGCTCCTGATAGGGCACGCGAACGTCCAGGACAAACGGTCCGTCATAATCGAGCATCTCATCCAACGCCGCATCCAGCTCATTTCTCTTACTGATCACGGCACCGCCGCACCCATAGGCTTTTGCGATCGCCACGTAATCAGGGTACCAGGTGGTCGGGTAGCTACCGGTTCCACTACCACTTGCCTCGGCGTGATGGATGGGCCCCAAGTAGGTATGGGCCCGATTGCCGGCCATGAAGCGATCCTCCCACTGCACGACCATCCCCAAATGCTGATTGTTCATCAGCATGACTTTGACGGGCAAACGCTCGCAGTAACACGTGGCCAGCTCCTGGATGTTCATCTGAAAACTGCCGTCACCGTCGATATCCACGACGGTTGCATCGGGCTGCGCGGCCTGGGCCCCGATCGCCGCCGGCAGTCCGAAACCCATGGTGCCGAGCCCACAACTGGAGAGCCATGTGCGTGGCTCCGCGAACTTGAAGAACTGGGCCGCCCACATTTGATGCTGCCCGACCCCCGAAGCGATGATGATCTTGCGGTCGCGGGTTTTGCGACTGAGTTCGGAAATGGCGTGCTGCTGCAATATCCCGTCGAACTCGCGATCGTAGGCGAATGGGAACTTGTCCTTCCATTGTTGAATCTGCCGAGTCCATGCGGCAATTTCTTCGTGCTTCGAGCCGACACGCTGGTTCAGTTCGGTAAGCGCATATTTGACATCGCTGACAATGGGCAGATGTGCCGGTTTGTTCTTGTTGAGCTCCGAGGCATCGATATCGACGTGGACGATTCGCGCGTGGGATCCAAATTCTTCGAGCTTGCCCGTCACACGGTCATCGAAGCGCACGCCCAGTGCGAGCAGCAAGTCGCTGTCGCGCACAGCACGGTTGGCATAGACGCTCCCATGCATGCCCAGCATGTCCAACGATAGGGGATGGTCATTGGGGATCGCGCCAAGACCGGTGAGCGTCATGGTGACCGGAATGCCGGTCGTATCAACGAACCGACGCAGCTCGTTGCTCGCGTCCGCCGAAATAATACCGCCACCACAATAGACCAACGGCCGGCGCGCCGCGCAGATCGCCGCCACCACTTGTTCGAGCTGAGTCGACGTCGCGCGCGGAATCTCGCGGGGATAGCCGGGTAAGTTCATCGGCTCATCCCAGTCGGGGATGCAGGTCGCCAACTGCACGTCCTTGGGCATGTCGATCAGCACCGGGCCCGGGCGGCCGGTGGTCGCGATATAGAACGCCTCACGCAGCACCCGCGCGACATCGTTGACGTCCGTCACGAGATAGTGATGTTTGGTGATGCCGCGGCACACCGCGACGATCGGGGTCTCCTGGAACGCGTCCGAGCCGATCACCGGCGTTCCTACCTGGCCGGTGATCGCGACGATGGGCACACTATCCAGCTTCGCATCAGCAATCGTCGTGACAAGATTCGTCGCCCCCGGGCCGCTGGTTGCCATGCATACGCCCGGACGCCCCGTGCTGCGGGCATATCCCTGCGCACCAAAGCCGGCGCCCTGCTCATGACGTGGCAAGATGGTCCGAATCTTGTCAGAAAAACGTGTCAGCGCTTGGTGCATCGGCATGCTCGCCCCGCCCGGATACGCGAAAACACGCTCCACGTCGTGGTTCACGAGCGTCTGCACGACGATGTCCGCGCCCGAAATCTCCTCTGGCGTGCGTGCGCGGGCAGCCAAATCTCTTGATGACGATTTCACGGCGGACATATGCTGATACTCCATTGCAAATATTTTTTCGGCGCAAACTGTTAGTTTAAGTGTATTGACACGAGTCGGCAAGACGCATCGGCGCGCCCAGGCGGCGCGCCTGCGCGTACACCAAATTGCGGTTCGCGCGGTTAACTGCTACCGTATGGCCATGATGCAGCTTGTGATTATAGGAGTCTTCGGGGCCGTCGGGGCCATTGGCCGGTATCTGGTCAGTGGGTGGGCCTATCGTGTTTTCGGCGAGTCATTCCCGTTCGGCACGTTGACGGTCAATCTGATCGGCTGTTTCCTGCTTGGTCTGGTCGCGTACGTCGGTCAAACAACCGAATGGATCTCCGCGCCCTATCGCCAGGGCGTGAGTATCGGCATGCTGGGTGCGCTGACCACGTTTTCCACGTTCAGCTACGAAACACTCATGCAGGTTCAGGTCGGACAGTGGACGGCCGCCCTGACGAACATCGCATGTAATGTGCTGTTCGGTCTCGCGTGCGCTTGGGCCGGGCTCGTTGTCGGCCAGGCGATTGCCGGCTGACCCAGGATGATTCATGAGCGATCCGCCGCGGAGCCGCAGGTCGGCCATCGCCCTTTGCCGTGCATCTGTCTCGACACAGGACTCCTCGCGACGAGCTTCATGCCTCATCCGGTGACTTACGCCATGCGTGACAGACCAAGTGGGGCTGTCCAACTAGGGTTCCAGACAATTGGCCTTGACTTGGCCAAATACCAGGCTCTTCCGCACAGAATCGCCTTGCCGACCGTTCACATTGCTTCAAATCGGCACTCCGATTACAATCTACGCCGTTGGACGGCTCGTCCCCTTAACAGCGCACCCCCATCAAGCCCACGTCATGGAAGGCGTGATCATGAGCATGAGCACGGAAGCCGTACCCGGCGAACCGCGGCTAAATCGTTTTGAGCAAATGTGTTACGCGCGGGAAATTCTCCGCATCGAAGGCCATGCGGTAGTCGATTTAGCGCGCCGCCTGTCGGACGATTTTTGTCGCGCGGTCGATCGCATCCTGGACTGTCGGGGGAGCATTCTCGTCACGGGGATGGGCAAAGCGGGTTTGGTGGGCCAGAAAATCACGGCCACGCTCGCGTCGACCGGGACCAGTAGCCATTTCATCCATCCGGCGGAGGCGGTCCACGGCGATTTGGGCCGGGTGCGTGAAAACGACGTCGTTCTGGCGCTCTCGTTTAGTGGCGAGACGGACGAAATGACACGTCTTCTTCCACCATTGGCCGCGATGCGTGTCCCCATCATTGCGATCACGGCCACGTCGGACAGCACGCTGGGGCGGGCTGCCGACATCGTACTTGTATTGGGGCCGCTGCGGGAGGCCTGCTGCCTCGGCCTCGCTCCGAGCACCAGCACGACCGCCATGCTGGCGTTGGGGGATGCCCTTGCGCTGGTTGCCAGCCGGATGCGTGATTTCGGCCATGCCGATTTTGCCCGCTATCATCCGGGCGGCAGCCTCGGTCGCAAGCTTGCCATGGTCGACGAGCTCATGCGCCCGCTGACGGCATGTCGTGTTGCGCGACAATGCCAGACCGTGCGTCAGGTCATCGTGCAGGTGAGCCGGCCCGGACGACGTACGGGTGCCATTATGCTGGTCGACGCACACGGCCAACTCACCGGGCTGTTCACGGACAGCGACCTGGCGCGGATTCTGGAAGAAAAGCAAGACGCGGCACTCGATATGCCAATCGCCCAGGTCATGACGAAACAACCGGTAACGACTACTCCGGAGACGCGCCTCGTGCACGCCATCGAGACGCTGGCAGCCAAGAAAATCAGTGAACTTCCGGTTGTCGACGCTGCCGGCGTGCCCGTCGGAATCTTGGATGTCACCGACATTGTGGGCCTGGGAGCCCGCGTGGATGAGACAAGTGGCGGGTGCACGCTTCATGATGGTGATCGCCCCACGGAAACTATCCCATTTCGCACAGTGGAAGCGACCTAATTGTGAGCAGGAACCGGGTGGGAGCCATACCGCTGATATGGCACGTCGTTCGCCGTGTTATGGGTGACACGCGGGAAATCGTGCTGACGCGTCCAACCTGGCGCGCGTTGGGCACACGCTGGGGCGTGGCTTTCGTGACGTTGTTGGTTGCGTATCAGTTGTATGCGCTGCTTGCCGTTCCGCAAATCGAACCCGTCTCGCACGCCAAGCTGCCGCGGTCGATGGCACGTTCGTACGGGCAAACTGGCGACCATCCCGAGCTGGCGGCGCTGTTTCCCGACGGATCTTGGGAACGCCAGTTGCCCAAGGTCCTTGAGACACAAGATGCCAAGTTGTTATTTCAGGATTACCAACCCTCACCTGACGGACACCTGCGACTGCACCCTTGCACGGTGATCTTCCATGCACCATCCGGGAAGTCCGGGCATCGTCCGATCATCCTGCAGTCGCCCGACGGAGCAGTACTGAACTTCGCTGGTCCGCTGAATCTGGCGCGCGCGGAATTCAGTCGTCTGGAAGGCGCGCGTCTGCAAGGAAAGATCACGATATTCAGTCCGCCAACGACGCCGGATGCCGACGACGCGTTGCGCATTCAGACCTCAAACGTCCAGATCAACACGCGTCAAGTGTGGACGCCCAACGATGTATCGTTTCAATACGGTACGCACCACGGCAGTGGTCGGGATCTCACGATTACGATGGCGCCGCCCGAGGCGGAGGAAATGAGCGACCCGTCGAACACGCGTATGGGCCACCTCAAGCTATTGGAACTGGTACACCTTGACAAACTCGTGTTGTCGGTGGCCGGGACCGGGATGTTCGCGACCCGCGCCGCCGACCGTTCGGTTCAGGGCGCCGCGCCGGCCGCGCGTCCACATTCCGTGCCCTCCGCGGCGCCGGTCGAGGTAACGTGCCAAGGCCCGTTCCAGTTCGATTTCGAGAGCCAGACCGCTTCGTTCGAGCAACAGGTCGATATCATTCGTCCGCTCCGCCCCGGGCAGATCGACCACATCCAGGGCGACCGACTGACAATCCAATTTGGCGGCATGCAGCCCGTTGAAACAGGCGCCAAGCCGGTACCGACCAAGACGTTGGGCGAGGCCGCGCTGCGGCTCGATCCGCGCCGTATTGAGATGGTGGGGCAGCCCGTCATTCTGGACGCGCCCTCGTTTCTGGTCGCGGCCCAGGGAACGAAGCTGAGTTATGATTTCACGACACGTCACCTGCATTTGGAAGCCCCGCGGCAGGCGATGTTCAGTTATCGGTATCATTATGTTGAATCACCGACCTTGGATTACGAATTGAACGCGGAACCGCGGCGACTTGGGCGACTCTGGGCAGCCGGACCCGGCTTGTATCGCGGACAACTCGGAACCCGTGACAAACGGCATGTCGTCGCGTCATGGAAAGGAGATCTGGAGCTACAACCCGAAAATGGAATGCATGTTCTTTCCGCCGTCAACGGTGCACGAATCACGTTGGATCGAAACGAACGTTTTACCGCGGATCGACTCTACCTGTGGCTCGAAGAAGTGCCCACCGAAACACCGTCGACCCATGATGCGGAGACCGGGCCCGCGTTAGTGCCCCCGGTAACGACCACAGCCATGCCAGTGAGCGCGCACAAACAATCGGGTCCCAAGGCAAACAAGTACCAGGTGCGCCCCGTCAAAATGCTGGCCGAGGGCCATGTGCATGCCGAATCCACTCAGTTCCGCGGTGATACGCCGCGTCTGGAAACCTGGTTTGACCATGACCGGCCGGACACCGTGCCGCCGACCGAGGCCCCGGCCGGCGCGATCGTACCGCCAGGCGATGCGGCGTCCCCACAACCGTCGCCGGGCTCGGGAGTCCCAACGTCGGACCCGTCGAACAAACGACTCGATTTGTCGGGCGATCGAATTCGCCTGCGGATCGCGATGGGGCGTCCGCAATCCCAGGTCCGCGAGGCAACCATCACGGGCCACGTTCATGTTGCGCAGACGGCGACCGTTCCGCCATTTGCGCCCTTGTTGGTCGTGACGGGTGATATGCTGCAATTGGGCATCGACACGTGGAAACGCGTGACCGTGGATGTCACGGGAGCGCCGGCCCACGTCGCCGCCAAAGGTATGCTCTTGGATGGATCGAACCTGCACTTGTCACAACGCGAAAATCGAGTGTGGGCAGACGGCCCGGGGCGCATGGAATTGCCCGCACGCCGCGGCGACGCACGCCGAGCGCTGACCGCGACGCCGATTTGGGTCAGCTGGCAACAAGGACTCGATTTCGATGGGCAACTGATTCGATTCGTCGGCCAAGTGGATGTGCGGGGCATTCAGACATCCGAAAAAGGCGAACGTCGCCATCTCCGCGCCGTGGGGGACCAGTTACATGTCCACCTGAACCGTTATGTGACGCTTGATCATCCCGGCAGTCAAGATGATATCGATGCGACCCAGCTACGGTTCCTTGGTGTCGTGAATGCCGAAAACCAGTCGTTCGACGCGGCGGGACAGCTGATCTCGCGCGCGCAAATGCTCATCAGGGACCTTGTCTGGGACCGGCCAACCGGAGATTTTCACGCAACGGGACCAGGCTGGATCGTCAGCACGCGATCCGATCGGCCGCCCATCGGACCGCCGGCCGCGCGCCCTACCACGTCGCGCGGCACGCGTGCCAGTCAGCCATTGGTTTATCTGCGGGTTGATTTCCAGAGTGAAGCCGCGGGCAATCTGGGCCGCCGCGAGCTGGAGTTTCGCCATTACGTGCGTGCTGTTTACGGACCCGTTTCCACCTGGGACGAAATCCTCGATCCCGATCGGCGCGGCGGTTTGGGGCCGCGGGGGTTCGTGCTGACCTGCGACCGATTAAACTTGACTGACATGGGCGATGGGCATCGTTCTTCGGTCGAAATGAAAGCACTCGGCGGGAGCGTCGTCGAAGGCGAGAAGTATTTGGCCAAGGGCGATCGACTCTCGTACACGCAGGCGAAGGGCTTGCTCGTCTTGGAAGGTATCGGGCATGACTTCGCGAAGCTCGAGTACCGTGAAGTGGCCGGGAAACCGCCATCGACGATCACCGCCCGGAAGATCATGTACTGGCCGATGACCGGACAGCACGCGCTGCAAGGCATCAAGGGGGGTGAATTCATTCAATATGGTTCGCCGCGTGCGCCCAGCGCACGGCTGCGTTGAGTTTCGTTTGGCCGCGCGCGTGTCCGTCCGTGAGTGGCGGCGCGGTTGGGATTTCGTTCACGTTTGTTACGCGAGAATCGAGCATTGAAAGAACTTCTGAGCGAACACGACTTGCGCCGTGGCGTGCGTGAAATGGCCGAACAGATCGCCCGCTGTTACGCACGACAGCCCTTGACCATTCTCGGCGTTTTGACGGGCAGCATCGTCTTGCTGGCCGATCTCATCCGGCTCCTGGAAATGCCACTGCGTGTCGGTGTGGTGCAGGCCAGCAGCTATCGAGGTGGAACAACACGCGGCCGGCTGACGATCAACGCCGACTTGATGCCCGATATCGAAGGCCGCAACGTGCTCCTGGTGGACGATATCTTCGACACGGGCCATACGATTCAAGAAGTCGTTAGCCTGATGCGCCAGTTTCATCCGAACTCGGTTCGCAGCGCCGTGCTCTTGCGCAAGACGGGGCGCCAGGAAGTGGCGATGGATCCGGATTTCGTGGCGTTCGACATCCCGGACGAATTCGTCGTCGGCTACGGCCTGGACTATCGTGATGCGTATCGCAATTTGTGCTATGTCGCGGCCCTCGAGCCGGAAGATCTGACGGGAGACCATCCATGACCGAGCGTGTCGTGCAGATCATCCCGACACTCGACCAGGGCGGCGCCGAGAAGCAATTGACGCTGCTGGCGACCCAATTGCCGAAAGATCTTTACGAGGTACACGTCTGCACGTTGACGCGTGGTGGGCCGCTCGAACAGCCGCTGCGTGCCGACGCGATTCCTATTCACTCGATCGGCAAGACGTGGAAGTTCGACCCGGCCGCGTATTGGCGGCTGCGCGCCTTGCTTCGGCGCCTGCGCCCACGCTTGGTGCATACCTGGATCTTCGCGGCTAACAGCTACGGGCGGCAGGCCGCGCTCGGCGCGGGCGTCCCGCACGTGGTTGCCGGCGAACGGTGCGTGGATCGATGGAAAGTGTGGCATGAACTGGCCATCGACCGGCGGCTCGCGCGACGTACCGATCGGATCGTCACGAATAGCGGAGGCGTGGTTGATTTTTATGCCCAACATGGCATCCCCAAGTCAAAATTCGAAGTGATCCCGAACGCGATCGAAGATCGTGAAGCACGCAGTCCGATCAGCCGGCAACAGGCCTTTCAACGCATGGGGTTACCGGACGGGACACGTCTGATCGGGGCGATCGGCCGACTGTGGCCGCAAAAGAACTATCGCGACTTGATTTGGGCCTCGGAGCTTCTCAAGGTCATCCGCGCCGATACCCATCTCGTAATCATCGGCGACGGACCCCAGCGTGCCATCCTGGAACGGTGGCGCAGGCACATTGAAATCACCGATCGAGTGCACTTTCTTGGGCATCGCGCCGACGTTCCAGACCTCCTTCCGCACTTCGACTGTTTCTGGTTGGCCAGCGCGTACGAAGGACAATCCAACGCGCTGATGGAAGCGATGCTGGCCGAAGTGCCGGTGGTCGTGTCCGACATCCCAGGGAATCGGGATCTCGTCACGAACGGCCAAACCGGCTACCTCTTCCCCGTGGGGAATCGTGCCGCCATCGCGCGGCTGACCCATCAATTGCTCGACGATCCCGACACGACACGCCGCATCACACAAGCCGCGCGCCAGCGGATGCGGACCGAGTTCACGGTCAAGAAAATGGTCGACCGGCACATCACGCTCTACCAAAAAATCCTTCACTCAGAAGAACATCTTGACGAAACGGTGCACGTCGTTGGCCGACACGAAGATCATCAGGGCGAGCAACAATCCGATGCCGACCAGCGTCAGGGTGATTTGTAGTCGTTCGTCGACCGGCTTGCCCGTCACGCCCTCCGCGGCCAGGAACACCATGTGCCCGCCGTCCAACGCTGGGATTGGCAGGAAATTCAGAATCGCGAGGTTCGCGCTGAGGAACGTAAGGAACAGCAAGAGCCGTGCGATCCCACGTGATGCTTCCGAGCCCGCGACGGCCGCGATCATCAGCGGACCGCCCAGGTTCTTTGGTGACAGTTCGAATGTGACGAGTTTCTTCAACACGACCAGCACGCGCGTCAACTGCTCCTTGGTCTCGCGAAAACCGAGCGACCACGCCTCGGACCAGGATTTGGCCGTATGGACACGCTGAAACACGGTCGTCATGAGCCCGCGCTGCACGAAGTAGTAGTCCTTCGACGGCACGGGATGCAACGCGGCCTTCATCGTCTGATCGCCGCGCAGGTAGGACAGGTTCAAAACGGTCGCGGGGGGCATGAGCTGCAGCAAGTCGCTCATGTAGGACCAATTCGGTTGCTTGGCACCGAGTTCAATTTCCTTGTCATAGCCGCGCCCCACATAGTCCGCCGCCAATTCTTGCGCCGCCGGCGAGTCCAACTGGAATTGCGCCGCGGTCAATTTGTCGCCCACCTGGAAGCCCGCCTGCGCGGCGGGGCTGCCCGGTTGCACGGCGGCAACCCGAGTTCCCACGGCGAACGCGACACCAATCGGCTCGATGGTCACGAGGGATGCGGGGCCGGCAGCCGTCAGGAACTGGAAGTTCGCCTCCGGTTGAACCTGCAAGGTCACGCGATCCGCATCCCGCTGCCGCCCGCGAATGACATCGACATCGATCGTCTGGCCGATCCACTTACGAAACCTTTGTGACAAGACGAGCGGATCGCCGACCGGCTGGTCATTGACCGCCGCGATGATATCGCCAACTCGGAACCCCGCCGCTTGCGCGGGCGAGTCGGCACGGATCACCTCGATGGGACCGATTTCCATTTCCAAACCGACCTGGCGTAACGGATTCGGCGGAACGATAACATCCAGTTCTGTCGTCGCCGTCGCGCCGGGCGTCGCGCCCGCGTGCGTCGTGCGTTCAACGCGCAGCTTGATGGGCGCGGTCAGAAGCCGGGCCAAGCCCGCTTCCAATTCTTCCGACGGTAGATCCCCTTCTTCGTTCACGCGTTTTCGGTCGAACAGTTTGTCGTCCATCCCGATGATCCGATCACCGCCGTGCAACGGCCCTTGTGCCCGGCTCGCCGACATGTACGGTACGAATGGATACTTCTTCGATAACGTCGTGCTTGCGGGTGGTCGGAGACCCAGCATGGCAAAGTTGGCAACGCCCAAATCTCTGAGACGCGTGCTGGGTGTCAAGAAAAATGTCTTGGTAGCGCCGTCCCGGAGCCGCAATTTGAATTCGATCGGTTGCGGCTTGCCACTGGTGCTGTTGCCGGCGACGTCCTGCTACAGATACCAGATGAAACGGAGATGTTCGCTCTCCTTGCCCGACTTGCCAATCTCAATGATGCGCGCGCCGATCGGCGCGTTCGCCGCCCACGCGGCGGAACCAGGTAGCGTGCCGCCGATTTCGCATGGCTCATACTTAACTCCCATTTCATATGCCACCGCGGCAAAAATCACGGCAAAAATCAAGTTCATGATCACGCCGGCCGAGATGATCGCCATGCGCTGCGGTACCGATTTGGCCGGGAAACTGCGCGGGTCCAATTCGAACTCGCCGCCGGAATCCACCGTCGCAAGCGGTTCGGTGTCCGGCGGAAAATTCGCCGCGCTGGGACCATCCGGCTGCCCCGATTTCCGCACTCGAATCCGCTCCGCCTCGCGTTGGGCGTTGGCGGGGTTGTCGTCTTGACCAAGCATCTTCACGTAACCACCAAGCGGAATAATACCCACACCGTATTCCGTTTCACCCCACTGGAACTTCGCCAGAGTACGCGGCAAACGCAACGATCCAATTCCCATCGGCACGTCGAAACCCAAATAAAATTTCTCGCACTTCACACCACACGCCTTGGCAACCAGGAAATGACCAAGCTCGTGCACGAAAATAACCAGCCCGAGTCCGATCAGGACTTTCGAGATCGTCCAGAGCGTGGTGAGCGAGCCCATGACGGACAGCGCGGCAATCAGGTTCAATTCCACCGAGAAACCTCCTCGCGAGCCCAACGATCCAGCGCTAACAGCGTATCGATCGTTGGATTCGAGTCAAATTCATGTTGATTCAGCACGGCCCGGCAAACGCGCACGATGTCCGTGAATCCGAGTTGTGAATCCAAAAACCGGGCGACGGCCGCTTCATTCGCCGCATTGAGTACAGCGCCGGCTGTTCCGCCCGCCCGGGCCACTTCAAAACCGAGGGCCAAGGCGGGAAACCGCTCGAGGTCGGCCGGTATGAGCTCCAGGTGCCAGTTCCGCGTCCAGTCCAGTCGATGCGCCGGTCCCTCCCACCGTTCAGGGTAAGTGAGCGCGTACTGGATAGGCAACCGCATGTCCGGTGGGCTCATCTGGGCAATGAGTGATCCATCGCGGAATTCGACCAGCGAATGGATGATGGACTGCGGATGCACGACCACCCGAATCTGGTCGGGATCCAGCGCAAAGAGCCAGCGGGCTTCAATGATCTCCAACGCCTTGTTCATCATGGTGGCCGAGTCGACCGTGATTTTCGGGCCCATTTTCCAAGTCGGATGATCCAATGCTTGCGGTACGGTGACATCCCGCAGACGCGCTTGCGAGTAATCGCGAAATGGGCCCCCGCTGGCGGTCAGGATCACACGACAGACCTCGTCGCGTCGGCCCGCCTGCAGGCATTGGAACACCGCACTGTGCTCGCTGTCGACCGGAACAATGCGTGCCGCACACTTCTGGGCCATCTCCATGACCAGCGGTCCGGCCATGACCAAAGCCTCTTTATTTGCCAAGGCGACAGTTTTTCCGGCGCCGACCGCCGCAAGCGTACTCTTCAAACCCGCGCTGCCGACGATTCCCGCGACCACGACGTCCACCTCGGGACGCGCAACGATGCGACAGAGCGCCTCGGCACCGATCAGCACTTCCGCCTTACCAGGTGCATCGGGCCAGGTAAACCGTGCTGCTGCGTCCGGGTCCGTGGCAATGATCCACCGCACGGCGTGGTCATTGGCTTGGCGGCACAGGAGCCGCAATTGCCGGTGTGCCGATAAAGCCACCGCCGTAAGTTGATCGCCACGGTCCTGGATCACATCCAACGTGTTACGGCCAATACTTCCCGTGGATCCGAGAACGGCGACATTCCGATGGCGATCTGGCATGAAACCGATTGTCCGTACTCCGTAGTGAAACAAATAACGCAGTGCGCCAGTGCTGTTAAGACATTGAGGTTGACGCCAGAGGGACCTTATCCGGTTATTTTTTTGCCGTTTGCGAATCGACCGCCGTGTGGACCTCAAAGGGATCTATCGAAGCGCCTTGGCCGAAGGCCCTATTCGTCGTCCCCCTCCGCAGTGACGACCGAATCTTCGTTTGTCCGGCGGGCCGTCGCTCGATCCTCTGGCCAATCGTTCCGCGAATGCCTATTGTTTCGGATTCTCTTGCCGTCGGGCGTCGCTGGGATCTGTCGGAACACCACCGTTTGTGCAGTTTGGAAGTAACAAAACGCCTGACTGTCGGGATCGACAGACCATTCTGGCCACCTGGGGTGCGTGGTAGTATGCCTCCGGACATTATGTCCCGTGCATGCCCGTCCATGCATCGCCAAATTGAAATCGTGAAAATCGTTTGCTGAGCGCCTTGTCGTCCAACTCGAACTGATCGACCTAACATATTCCAGATAATAGACTTGCGGTAAAACCAGGACAACCCGCGTCACGCGTTCGCCACCATGACACGCGTGCGGACATTGTATAATACTACATTACGGTAAGAGGCCGACGCTTACTTGCCCCCAACAAGTGGCACAAGAAGACTTTCGCAGGAAAATCCGTCCATGAATCCACCGGAAGATAATAAGAAATCGAATCGCAAGCCACCGGGCAATGCCTCGGAACGGAAGCCTAACGGGCAAAATGTGATTCTGTATCTGGTTGCTATTGCCGCCGGTGCCGCACTGCTCGTGGTGTGGGTGGTGAAGAGTGGTGAACCGGAGATTTCCTACCCGCATTTGATGCAGCTGATCGAAGCGAACAAAAAGGGCGCGGAAGGCGATGGAGCGATTGAAGTACCGGTCAAGCAGCGCGGCCGCCTGGTGCGCGTCCGGTACTCGAACCTGCGTGACCTGGCGGTCGGAGATCGCGTGATTCAGGGGGTCGTCGATATTGAGAATTTGACGCCCGTTCAAGGGCAAACGAAAACCCAGCACGACGTGAAGTTTCATACCTACAAACGCGACTCGGAGACACTGGAAAAGGAACTGCTGGCGAACCTAAATGCGAGCACGGTGCCATGGACCAACGGGCCGGAGCCGAGCGCGTGGCGTGCCTATATGCCCATGTTGGTCCTGACGGGCATTCTCGTCGTTTTCTTCCTCATCATGATGCGTCGTCTGGGCGGTGCCGGCTCGCCGATGCAGTTTGGCCGGAGTCGTGGCAAATTGTATGCCATGGAAGATCTTGGCGTCACGTTCAACGATGTGGCGGGGATCAACGAAGCGGTCGAGGAAGTGCGTGAAATTGTTGATTTTCTGCGGTCTCCGGACAAGTATCAACGTCTTGGCGGGCGGATTCCCAAAGGTGTACTCTTGGTTGGTCCGCCGGGAACCGGCAAGACCCTGCTGGCCAAGGCGATTGCCGGTGAGGCGAGCGTCCCGTTCTTCAGTTTGTCGGGCAGCGACTTCGTGGAGATGTTCGTCGGTGTTGGGGCGGCGCGCGTGCGTGACATGTTCCAGCAGGCGGAAGCCAAGGCCCCCTGCATTATCTTCATTGATGAATTGGATGCACTCGGCAAGACACGGGGATCGAGCATTGTCGGTGGGCACGACGAGCGTGAGCAGACATTGAACGCGTTGTTGGTTGAAATGGACGGCTTTGACTCCAATGCGGGGGTCATCGTCATGGCAGCGACGAATCGGCCGGAAACGCTTGATCAGGCGCTGTTGCGCCCGGGCCGGTTCGACCGCCAGGTGTTGGTCGACCGCCCCGATATCCGCGGCCGCGAAGACATCCTGAAAGTCCATGTCAAACACGTCAAACTGGATGACAGCGTTGATCTGAAGAACGTCGCATCGATCACGTCCGGCTTTGTCGGCGCGGATCTCGCGAATCTGGTCAATGAAGCCGCTCTGCTCGCGGCGCGCCGCGAACGCTCGGCGGTCGGCATGGCCGAATTCAACGAAGGCGTCGAGCGGGTCACGGCGGGATTGGAAAAGAAACAACGCGTCATGGACGACGACGAGAAACAGCGCGTAGCGTACCATGAGAGCGGGCACGCCCTGGTCGCTTGCAGCCTTCCCAACGCGGATCCCGTCCATAAAGTCTCGATCATCCCGCGCGGGCTCGCCGCGCTCGGCTATACCATGCACCGGCCGGTCGGTGACCGGTTCCTGACCACGCAATCCGAACTCGAGAGTCGTATCGAAGTCCTCATGGGCGGCACGATTGCCGAGGAAATGATCTACGCCGAAGTGTCGACGGGCGCCCAAAACGATCTGGAACGGGCGACGGAAGTCGCCCGACTGATGGTCACCGAGTTTGGGATGAGTCGTTTGGGACGCGTTAACTATCGGGGCACCGCGCGGCCGACGTTCCTGGCGGCATCCGGCATGGAAGGCGCTGGCCGAATGCACAGCGAACAGACCGCGCGCGAAATCGACGAGGAGGTCCGGCGAATCATCGACGAAGCGATCGAAAAGGTTCGGCAGATTCTGGATGCACGCCGCCCGGCGTTGGAAGCCATTGCGAAAAAGCTGATCGAAGTCGAGTCGATCGACGCCGACGAACTGCGCCGCCTGATCGAGGATAATGCGTCCGGCCCGCTGGTTGTCCCCGGTACATCCGAACATGCGGGGTACGGCGAGCGGCGTGGTAAGAGCCGCGACATCAAATCCGAAGACGGCGGACCGATTAGCGGTCAAACCACGACTTGATCGCGTGGATCGTCGTCGCGCGCCCGGCGCGGCCGATCGACGTGGTCAACGGGATTTCCTTCGGGCAGACCCGGACACAGTTTTGGGCGTTGCCACACACCTGGAGCCCGCCCTC
>Ga0114931_10004895_pt1 | contig 16632 bp, 18 predicted proteins | sample 2SBtaG_FD_89579 | JGI IMG/M metagenome (GOLD analysis project Ga0114931, IMG submission 89579) | Deep subsurface microbial communities from Kolumbo volcano to uncover new lineages of life (NeLLi) - 2SBTROV14_V59a metaG | ecosystem: Environmental > Aquatic > Marine > Volcanic | place: Kolumbo...
ACGGCCAGCGGGCGCGGCCAAAGGCGCCGTTCATCCGGCAATTTCACGGCGCTGGCGTTGGTGATCGCGTAATACAGAAGGATGGTAAACGCGCTGAATCCGACGGCGGAACGGATGTCGCCGGATATGACGATCAACCCCACCAGCCAGGCGACCATGATTTCCGCGCGGTAGGGGATTTTAAACGCCGGGTGCACAGCGGACAGCCCGTGCGGCAGTTCGCGGTTGGCCGCCATGGCAAACAGCGTCCGGCTGATCCCGAGCATCAGCGACAACAGCACGCCCAGTGTGGCCGTGGCCGCTCCGGCTCGCGCGATCGGTGTTAGCCGGGATAGCCGTCCCGCCTCCACGGCGGCGGCCAGCGGCGCCGAATTTTCCGCGATTCCCTGAGGTCCGATGGCTAAAAGCGCGCTTCCGACGACAATGAGGTAGATCAGTGTGGTCAGGAAAAGCGCGGTGACAATAGCCCGCGGGATGGTGACTGAAGGATTTTGGATCTCCTCCCCTAGCGTGGCGATCCGTCCGTATCCGGCAAAGGCAAAGAACATCAACGCCCCGGAGCGTAAAACTCCCCTCACTCCGTTTTGCCACAATGGAGTCAGATGGTTTGGATCGGTCGTCCCGCCGAAAAGCGAGGCAAAAACAATAACGGCCAGAGAGGCGAATACCAAAACAACAATGAGCCAGGTCAGACGGGCTGTCTTCTGAATCCCGAAACAGTTGAGGACGGTTAAACCGGCAACGGCTGTGAGAGAGAAAAATTTTGCCGCCGGCGGATAGACGTAATACCCAAAGGCCAGGGCGGCGGCCGCGCAGCTGGCCGTTTTACCAACGACAAACGCCCAGCCCGCCAGCCATCCCCAAAACGGGCCCAATTGTTTACGGCCGTAAACATATGTCCCGCCGGATTCCGGATAGAGCGCGGCCAGTTGGGCCGAGGACGTGGCGTTACAAAACGCGACGCAGGCGGCGACGAGGATACCGGCTAGAATGCCCGCGCCCGCGCTCGCGGCGGCCGGGCCGATCGCGACAAAGATCCCCGATCCGATCATGGCGCTCATTCCCATGATCACGGCATCCGGCGTTTTCAATTTTCGGGACAGGCGGCTCCGCGGTTCCTCGGTCATGACGTCTCCTTTTTGCAGGACTCAAGAAGATCATAATATAAGGAAGGAAAATGTCAACACCCGCGCGGCCGCGGACCTTTCGAACAATTCCGTCTATGCGTTTTTGCTTTCGTTATTTCTTACTGCCGGCGTTCCGACGGGGAGTCCAGGAAGGCGGGCCGCTGGCGGGAAAAGTTTTGTCGAGGGCTTCGTGTTGTTTATCTTGCATTTTGAAATGTAATGTGCTGCAACCTCATTGCCGGCGGAGATTGTGGATAAAGGACAGGAGATCCCGCAGACCGCGGATAAATTCGAAAAGTCCATAAAGAAAAAAGAAAGTGGTTGCCGACACGGTTACAGCCTGCAAAAGAATCTTCCAGGAGGAATGCCAACCGAAGCCATGAAGCGTTGAGATGCAGCCGTGCAAGAGGGTGGCGACAAACAGCAGAATCGATCCGTGAAAAAAGTTTTCGGCACAGCGAAAATAAACATCCCTCCGCCGTTCATCACGGCTGGCGTAGCTGGCGTAGAATGATAGTCCGGCCAGGGTGGCCGCGGCGGCATCAATACTGAGCAAAAAATGCATCCGCTCAACGGACATCGGCGCGGTGATCAGGAGGTAAACATCCCATCCCCCCAGTATGAATAGAATGACAAGGGGAATGGGGATGATGATGTTTGTAAAGATCCAGTTTCCGCAATCGGACAATTTTCTCACAAGAACAGCTCCTTTGATTAGATATTCAAAATGGCGGAGAGAGTGAGATTCGAACTCACGGTACCTTACGGCACAACGCTTTTCGAGAGCGCCCCGTTCAACCGCTCCGGCATCTCTCCGCTCAATTTCTTTTTCCGTGGATTATAACGTAAAAGTCATGATAAGGGAAGGTTCGACTTGCGGGGGATTTAAGAGGCCCGGGGAGGCCGGTTAAAGTTTTTCAAGGACCCCGCCGGTGGAAATCGTAAAAGTATCGAAGTTGATTGTCCCGTTGGGCGTTGCCGTGACGGTGTACGTGTAATCGGTTAAGCTCGCTTCAAATGTGTAGCCATTGTGTGTCCCGACGAAGTAATCATCCGGCAGGTAAGGCGGAGTGGCTCCGGTCAGACTGGTGGTGTTGCCGGGATAGCGGTCATTGACTGAGGCGTATTGTTCCAGGGCGTTGGAAATTCCTCTGAGTGTCGCCTGAGCCGCGGACGCGTTGGCCTGGGCCCGGGCGCGCAGAAGGTTGGGGATCGCAATCGCGGCCAGAAGCGCGATGATCAGGACCACGATCATGATCTCAACCAGGGTGAAACCTTTTCTGGAAAATACCTTTTTAATGTTCATCGCTAATCGGTTTTCCTTCTTTTAAGCTCCGCTTTTCAGAGCCGGTATTTTTTGCCGGAGATGAGACGGCATCGCTTCTGGCTTCATGCACTTTTTGATTGTAAAGCGAAATGATTTGATCGGGATTATTTCCGCGAACAATAAAGCCGTCGACGGTTGTCAGCGGCAGGTCGCCTCCCTGCTCGGAATAGAAATCTTTTCCTTCGGGACTTTCGACCGCCACAAGTTTGGCCGGAACACCGTTGGCAACAAGTTTGATATAAAGTTCGTTGCAGGACAGGCAACGCTTTGAGGTATAAACCGTGACTTCGGGAGGCCCGACGTGGCTGGAGGGTTCAGTCTCCGGAGATGGTTTGGCAGGTTCGGGGATCCCTTTGGGCTTTTCTTCGTCCTTTTTTTCCTGCTCTTGTTTCTCCTTTTTCACCTTGTCCAGCTGCGGCTGAACTTGGTCCATATAGCGGTCGGGGATATGGGTATAATCGGTGTCGGCGTAGTGGAGCTGTCCCTGCTCATCGGTGTAGCGGACCATCACGCTCTCGGCCGGGACAGAGAGTCCGGTCAATAGAAGTATAAGGATGAATGTTCTCCCCCGCATACTTAATGTATACCACATGGCGAACATATTGTCTATTTCGGATTAGGACTTCTGGTCTATACAGAAATTTCACCAAACAGACTGCTGTTATGATACTTCCGAAGACGGACAGCGCGGATTTGATTCTCCAGGGTTTGTTGTGAGACGGTTTTGACGCGCAGATAATGTTCGGTCAGGCCCGTCCAATGGCCATCCTTTTGCTGTTCAAAGAGGACGTTGACTTCCCTCCCGACGAAGGATTCATAAAAGATCCGCCGTTTGCGGCGGCTCAGTTCCCGCAGCCGACGGCTGCGTTCCTGAATCTTTTCGGCCGGGACCTTGTCTGCCAGTCGCCGGCTTTTGGCCATATGGCGCTCGGAATAACTGAAGACATGAAAATAATGAACGGGCTCATCGAGCAGAAGTTCGTAGGTCTTTTCAAAATCATCGTCACTTTCTCCGGGAAAGCCGACGATGACGTCGGTCCCGATACAGATGTCCGGGATTTCCCCGGCGGTCTTTCGGATAAAATCGAGAAAGTCCTTTGTCGTGTACTTGCGTTTCATCGCGTTTAGGATGGAGTCAGTTCCGCTCTGCAGAGGGATGTGCAGATACCGGCAGAGTTTGCGGTCCTCTCTCATTCTCTCAATTAGACTCCAGGGGATTGTCGTCGGTTCGATGGAGGAAATACGGATACGCTCCAGTTCCGGGATATCTTCCAGGACGTCAACAACATCAACAATGGTTTTTCCGTTGTCGGCATAGGTGCCGACGTTGATGCCGGTGATCACGATTTCACGGTGTCCGCGGCGGGCCAGCTCCCTGCTCTCTTTGATGATGTCATCGAAATCACGGCTGCGGGCGCGTCCCCTCGCGTAGGGGATTTCACAGAATGAGCAAAAGAAATCACAACCGTCCTGAATCTTGATGTTGGCCCGGGTGTGCCGGCGATCGATACCGGCGGCGGGGTTTTTGAAACTTCCGCGGCCGATCGTCGGGGTGATCACAACCGGTTCGACCGGGTCGGGGTACTGCTGTAGAACCTCCGCGAGGTCCATCTTCTTTTCGTTGCCGATGACCCATCTGACGTTGGGCAGGCGGGTCAGGGCCTTCTTTTGGATTTGTGCCTGGCATCCGATCAGCGCGATATCGGCCTCCGGATTGAGACGATTAATTTTGTTGACCATCCGCCGGGTGTCGGTGTCACCGTTTTCGGTGACCGTGCAGGTATTGATCACAACGATATCCGAAGGTTGACCGAAATCGACGACCTTGAAATCCTTCACGCTGTTTTGGATGACGGCGGTCTCCGATTGATTGAGGCGGCAGCCGAAGGTATAAAACGATACGGTTTTTGTTTTTTTAAGAACCCTCATGCGATCCCTTTCACGCTAAAGAAAAGCAGGAGCCACCCCAAAAGGAAGGCCAGTCCGCCGATGGGAGTGATCATGCCCAACGGCTTGATTCCGGTCACGGCCAGCGCGTACAAGCTTCCTGAAAAAAGAATGATCCCGCTAATAAATGAGATCCCGGCTCCGGTAACCTTGTCCCCGCCGATGGTGGTCGACAGCCAGGCGACGGCGCATAAGGCCAGGGCGTGCACAAAATGATACAGCACACCGGTTTTGTAAATCTCCATGCTCTGCGGTGTGAGTTTATCCCGGAGTCCGTGCGCGCCGAAGGCGCCGAGAGCGACTCCCAAAAACATAAATACCGTTGACCATTTCATCCAAATCATGTCAGGTCCTTTGGTTGGTGGTTGTTGATCCATTCGACGGCCCGTCGCAGTCCCTCCCGTGTCACTTTGACGCGGGCGTCGAAAAGCGGATTGTCGGTCTTTGCCTTTTCGGCAAAGAGGCGGATCAATCGCGTGTTTTCACTTAAAGATGGATGTGTCTGTTTTTCTTCGACCTCAACTTCATAGCCGAGAATTTCCGGCGCGGAGATCTCCATTTCCTTCCTCAGATAATGGCCGGACGTCTGCCGGACCGAGCAGAGAAGTTTGGTAGCGCGTTTTAGCGCGAAGGCGCAGCTGCCTTCGATGCCGTTGCGGACGATAACCGCGGCCGGGAATCCGGCGCGTTCGGCGACAGTGAGCATCTTTTCACCATAGGGCGGATGAAAGGCCGAAGCGATGAGGATGTCCGCGTTCAAAGGATTCAAGAATTTTTCCAGCGTGGCCAGGAACGGACGCTTGATCAGTTCATGACGGATGTCGACCCAGTCATCGACGGCGGCGGAAAGATCGGCCTGATGCAGCTGCCATCCGCAGGCCGGTTTGGGATCCCGGCATCCGGAGTTGCCGCCGAGAAATGTCAGCGGCACGGTTTCGGCGATATCCAGGAGGTTGAACTCAAACTTCGGGCCGCTGTTGCGTCCGAGCAGGGACACGGCCCGGTAATTCAACGATTGCAGATATTGAGCGACCAGCGGGGTGATCATGTGGGAATGATCGACCCCGTCGAACGGTTCAGAGATCTGGATGATCGGATCGCCCGGCGGCACCGGATCGCGATAACTTGGGTCGAGGGTCTCTTCCATCGCCCGCAGAAGCCCGACATATTCATCAATGGTTTCGTAGCGGACGCGCAGGGCGATGGCCACGAATCCCCGGACTTTGTCGCCATAAGTGTCCGAAAACAGAAATTGACCCAGGTGATAAGCCTCGTCTTCGGAAAGGGTCTCTTTTTTTAGAAGCCGCGCGCAGAGCTGCCGGATGTCTTCCGGGGCCTCCCGGCTCAGTTCCCGGGCGAGTTTTTCGGGATCGAAAAGAGTCGCAACATCCCGGAAAACCGTGCTCAAGATTTTTTCATCCTCAACGATGCCCTTGAGACTCAAGGCGGCAAAAAAGGCGCCGAGTTTGGTGTCTTCAACGTCATCGGCCCGCAGTTCTTCCAAGATGGCCGCAGCCAGTTCCGGGGATAAGGATTTGCTGCCGCGTTTGCCGATGCCGATGGTCTTGATGCCGCGGTCGATGGCGGGTTCGTCGATGTCTTTAAGATCAATCATAGATGATTGTTATACTATATTTCTTCCGTATTTGCAATTCATCTAAATTCCAGTATAATTTCAGAATAATTGGAAACGAATACCGGATATTCTAACGATGAAAATTGGATCCATTGAGATTGAAAAGCTCATCGCCTTGGCACCGATGGAAGACGTCACCGACCTTTCTTTTCGCCGGATGATTAAGGGATTGGGCGCGGATTTGGTCTATACGGAATTCACCAGTTCCGAGGCCCTGATCCGGGATGTGGGAAAGGCCCTGCACAAGATTGAGGTTTGTGATGAGGAACGTCCGGTCGCCATTCAGATCTTCGGGGGGCTCGAACGCTCCATGGAAGGCGCGGCCAAAGTCGCGGAATCCTTCAAACCGGATTTTATTGATATCAACTGCGGGTGCTGGGTGAAGAATCACGCCCTGCGCGGCGAAGGGGCAGGACTTTTGCGCGATCTCAAACAGTTTGAGCGGATCGTTTCTTCTACCGTTAAGGCCACATCTCTCCCGGTGACCGTCAAGACCCGGCTGGGCTGGGACGCCAGCGATATCGCGATCTTGGACGTGGCTAAAATTATCGAACAATGCGGGGCCAAGGCCCTGACGGTGCATTGCCGGACGCGCAGTCAGGGTTATAAAGGGGATGCCGACTGGAAGTGGCTGGAAAAAATCAAGAAGGTCTTTCCCCTTCCGCTGATCGGTAACGGCGACATCAAGGAACCCGAAGACGCCCGGCGGATGTTTGAGACCGGATGCGACGGGGTGATGATCGGCCGCGGGGCGATCACGAATCCCTGGATCTTTCAGCAGACCAAGCATTTTCTGAAGACCGGACGGCACCTCCCTCCTCCGTCGCTGGCCGAGCGTATTCAAACCTGCTTAAAGCATTTCTGCCTTTCTATGGAATGCAAGGACCCGTTTTATGGGGTGATGACTTTTCGTAAATATTATCAGGGTTATTTCGCGGGATTTCCCAATGCCGCCAAGATGCGGGCCGAATTGATGCGGCAGACCGAAGCCCAGGATGTCATCGATTGCCTCAATCGTTTTCTGGATCAATATCAGAATGAACCTCTGTGTGTTTAAGGAACGAACAAAGGATTTGATCAATGAAAAAATATGATGTCATCGTTATCGGTTCCGGCGGCGGATCAAAGATCACCTCTCCCGCGTCCCGGCTCGGATATAAGGTGGCCTGTATCGAAAAGGATAAACTCGGCGGTACCTGCCTGAACCGCGGGTGCATCCCGTCGAAGATGCTGATCCACCCGGCCGATGTCGTCTCCGAGATCCGCGCGGCCTCTGTCTTCGACATCCATGTCGATACCAATTTCAGCGTGGATTTCGCCAAACTCATTCAACGGATCAGTGAAACTGTTGACGGGGATTCCTCCCGAATTGAGGCCGGTTACGCCAAGAATCCTAACATCGATTATTATCACGGTGAGGCAAAATTTGTTTCCGATAAAATTGTGACAGTCAACGGCGAAGAGTTGACCGCGGATAAGATTTTCATCGGGGTCGGGACCCGCCCGCACATGCCGTCTATTAAGGGCTTGGAGGGAACACCGTTTATGACCAGTACCGAGGCCCTGCGCAATCAAACGCTCCCCAGGAAACTGATCGTGATCGACGGCGGATATATCGCCGTGGAACTGGGGTACGCGTATGCCGCCCTGGGCAGTGAAACGCATTTTCTGGTGCGGTCGCGGTTTTTGCGGGGTGAAGATGTTGAGGTGGCTGAAGAATTCACCCGCGAATTTTCCAAGCGTCATCATGTGCGTCTCGAGGCCGTGGTCCGGGAGGTCAAATATGAAGGCGGAGAATTTACCGTTGCCTTTGAAACCCCGGAAGGACAGCAAACCCTGACCGCCGAGGCGCTTTTGGTGGCCACCGGGATCGAAGCGAACACCGATACCCTGGCCCTGGAGAATACCGGTATCCAGTTGAAGGAACACGGGCTGGTCAAGGTTGACAAACATCTGCAGACGACTGTGGAAGGTGTTTACGCCCTGGGCGATTGCGTGGGAAATTATTTTTTCCGGCACAGTGTCAATTTTGAAGGGGAATATCTTTTCCGTCAACTTTTTCTCGGAGAACAGCGGCATCCGATCAAATATCCTCCCGTTCCTCACGCGGTTTTCACCCGTCCGCAGATCGCCGGGGTCGGCGCGACCGAAGAGCAGCTGAAATATGAAGGCGTGGATTATGTCGTCGGGAAAAATCCGTACCGTTCCAGCGGGATGGGCATGGCTCTGTTGTCCGACCACGGTTTTGTCAAGGTTCTGATCGGTTGTAAGGACCGGAAGATCCTGGGCGCGCACATCATCGGGCCGGAGGCCTCCAACATGATCCATATGCTGATCGCCTTGATGAATAAAAACGGAACACTGGATGACCTGTTAAATATGATCTACATCCATCCGGCTCTCCCGGAAATCGTACGCAATGCCGCCCGTAAGGCCGAGGCGGTTTTTCAATCTCACGAAGATGCCGTCATCAAATAACAAAAAGCCATGATGCGTGACTCTGAAAAAGCGATTAACATTGAAGGTTTAACCAAGTACTACGGAAAGTTCAAGGCCCTGGATGAAGTGGACCTGACCGTCAGGCGGGGAGATTTTTTCGCGTTTTTGGGGCCCAACGGCGCCGGGAAAACCACGACGATCAATGTCCTGACCGGGTTGTCGAATTACCGCCAGGGCAAGGTGTCGGTGTTCGGATATGATACCGTTCAGGAATATCCGCAGAGCCGGCGGCTAATCGGTCTATGCGCGCAGGAATCCAATTTCGATCCCTTTCTGACAATTTATCAATTGCTTGTGTACCAGGCCGGATATTTCGGTATCCCTCCCTCCCGGGCAAAAAAACGCGCCCATGAACTGCTCGAGCGTTTTCAGCTGACGGAAAAACGCAATGTCAAACACCGGGCGCTTTCCGGCGGAATGAAAAAACGGCTCCTGCTCTGCCGGGCGTTGGTCCATGACCCCGAGATCCTGATTCTCGATGAACCGACCGCGGGGTGTGACCTGGAATTGAAGTTTTTAATCTGGGATTATCTCCTGCAGTTGAACAATGAAGGAAAGACTATTTTTTTGACGACGCATTATATGGAAGAGGCTGAAAAATTGTGCCGGACGATCGGGATTATCAACCACGGCCGCATCGTGCGTATCGGCGAGAAAAAGAGTGTTTTGCAGGACAAGTCGCTGCAGGATGTGTTTTTGGAGGTGACAGGACCGGGAGAGTATTAACGATGAAAACGGAAACCGTATGATTAATAATCCTATCGGGGTAATATCCTTATCAAAACGGGAGATTGTCCGTTTTGTCACAGCGGCGACACAGACCATTTTTCCGCCGATCGTGTCTTCCCTGCTTTTTATGTACATTTTCGGAGTCGCCATCGGACGGCGGATTGATTTTGCAGCGCTGACCGGACTGGAGTATCTGCAGTTTATTATCCCGGGACTGATGACGATGCATCTGATCTCCAGCTCTTACGAGAACACAACCGCCTCTTTATTTATCGCGCGCTGGCACAATCATATCCAGGAGGTCCTGCTTTCCCCGCTTTCCTATTTTGAAATGGTGCTGGGACTTTTGGCCGGCGGTGTGGCCCGGGGAATCGTTGTGTCGATGGGCGTTTTCCTGATTTCCCTCCTGCTTTACCCGATGACCATCGCGCATCCTCTGCTTCTTTTGTATTTTTTAGTCACGGTCTCGGTGATTTTTTCTTGCGCGGGGATGATGGGGGCTTTGTGGGCGGAGGATTTCGGGATGCTCAATGTCTGGAATATTTATCTGATCATTCCGCTGGTCCTGATGGGGGGAGTGTTTCATCCGATCGCGATGCTTCCCGCGTCGGTTCAGAAGCTGGCGCAGTTTAATCCGATGTTTTATCTGGTCAACGGGATCCGCTTCAGTGTTACCGGTGTCACCGAGACATCGGTCTTTCTTTGCGCCGCTGTGTCGTTTGGTCTGGCAGTCATCGCGTTTTATTCCACGGTGTTTCTCTTCAAAATCGGATATAAATTACGCACGTAAGTTGTGTTCCCGCGGGGTGTAGGCCCGGATGCCCAGGGCGTGAATACCGGAACTCAAAGGCTTGAGGGCCCGGTAGATCATGCGGTGGCGTTCGGTCAATCCGGCGCCGTCAAAGGCCGCCGAGACAATGAGAATCTGATAATGTCCGCCGCCGGAGGCCATGGTTTCGGCGTGGCCGGCGTGTCGGGCGCTGTCGTCGATGACCGATAATTCGGAGGGCTGAAATTCTTTCCGCAGGATCGCGGTGATTTTATCTTTCATAAAAAGGTGATTCCTTCCTTTTGTTCGATTTCAAAGTAGTGTATCATAAAAAAGTTGGAAGTCACAGACCGCAAATTTCACAAAACCCTATGAAGTTATCCTTAAATCAACAGGTTTTTCTTGGCGCGGCTGCCGGCGTCGGAATGGGGATCCTTCTCAATGTTCTCGGGCCGGAACATCCCTTCACCTCACCGGTTCTCTACACCGCCGGTATTATCGGCGGTCTTTTCTTAAGTTTATTAAAAATGATTCTGATCCCGCTGGTGTTTACATCGATCGCGGTGGGAATCGCGAATCTGCGCGCGCACGCGCAAATGGACAAAGTCTGGAAATACGCGCTGGGGTATTTTGTCTGCACGACGGCACTGGCGGTTTTGCTGGGTTTGGTTGTGGTCAATGTCTTTAAGCCCGGCGCGGGGTTGAAGATTGAGATGTTCCACGAGGCCATGCAGGGGTTTTCCTACCACTCGATCTCGATGGGGGGATTTGTCGAAAGTTTTGTTTCCGGCCTTTTTCTCAATCCGGTGAAGGCCATGGCAGCAGGCAGTGTCCTGCCGACCATCATATTCGCGATGTTTTTGGGGATCGCGCTTGTCGTTGCCGGAGACCGCGGAAAAACAGTTCTTCATTTTTTAAACGAATTTTTTGAGCTGATCATGCTGATCGTCGGCTGGATCATGGCGATTTTGCCGATTGGCTTAGCCGCCCTTCTGGCCAAACTGCTGGCCTCCCAGAATGTCGAGACATTATTAGCGCTGGGAAAGTTTATGGCGGTGGTGATCGGCGCGACGTTGTTTCACGGGATTGTGGTCCTTCCGTTTTTGCTGATGGCCGTGACCGGCGTCTCACCAATCAAGTTTTTCAAGGCGATGCAGGAGGCCTTGATCACGGCCTTTTCAACCAGTTCCAGTTCGGCGACTCTGCCGGTGACGATGCGCTATGTCGAAGATGAATTGAAGGTCGATAAGGACGTGGCCGGATTTGTCCTGCCGCTGGGAGCGACGATCAATATGGACGGCACGGCGCTGTATGAGGCCGTGGCCGCGATTTTTGTCGCGAATCTGGCCGGGATCGATCTGAATCTCGCTCAACAGTTGGTGGTATTTTTGACCGCTATCATTGCCGCGATGGGAGCCCCCGGCATCCCGTCGGCCGGGATGGTCACGATGATTATGGTCCTGCAGTCGGTCGGCCTGCCGGTTGAGGCCATTGCCATCCTCCTTCCGATCGACCGGATTCTCGATGCCATCCGCACGGCGGTTAATGTCGAAGGCGACGCCGTCGGCAGCCGCATCGTGGACCACCTCGTCTCCTCTTTTCCTAACTCGAAAAAAGAAATTCATTAACCGGGACGGGGGAGATGTCCGTTAGCTCAGACAGTCCTCGCTTGACAGTTTATTCTGAAGGAATACCCCACGCATCCAGCCTGCCCTAAAAAGGTCAATAAAGCCCATTTCCCTTTTTCTCCGGAATGTGCTAAACTTGGCATTTGGTGATAACCATGGATCAGATTATGACAAAAAATTTGAATTCCCTTTTTGTGGATAGGATCCGGCAGAATCAGGAAGAGATCCGCCGCTGGCTGGACAGCCACGAAGAGAGCAAGGAACTTCCCCTCTATTCATCGGTGGATACCCGCAACGCTGGGTTTAAGACCGCGGTGGTGGATAGCAATCTCTTCCCGGCCGGCTTTAATAATCTCTGTCCTCACGGGATCGAGGATTCGGTCAAGCTCATGCGGGACGCGATCAACCGCCGTGTGACCGGGTGCCAGGATATTCTGATTGTTGCCGAAGAGCATACCCGCAATGTCTGGTACCTGGAAAATATCCGTATCCTACAGGGGCTCATTGAAAAAGCGGGGTTCAACTGCAAGATCGCAACCTTTCTGAATGTCCAGTCTTCTTTTTGTGAAAAAACCCGTTACGTGGAACTGGAAACGGCTACCGGTGAACCGGTCCGGATTTACTGTTTCAAAAAGATCCTCGAAGGTCTCAAATCCGGTGAGGAAAAATTCTGCCTGATCATTCTCAACAATGATTTGAGTACCGGGATTCCCGAAACTCTTAAAGAGTCCGGAATCCCGATCTACCCTTCGATTAAAGCCGGATGGCACTCCCGGCTAAAGTCGCATCACTTTTGTCATACCCGGGACCTGGTGAATGAGTTCGCCAAGATTGTTGACCTGGATCCTTGGCATTTCTCCTGTTTGTACTCGGTGACCGATGATGTCAACGTCAACGTCGAAGAGGACCGGGTCTTGTTAAGCGACACGGCCACTGATTTATTTAAGCAAATTGAGCAAAAATATAAAGAACACGGCATTGAGGAGAAACCATACGTTGTCTTAAAATCCGATTCCGGAACCTACGGCATGGGGGTCATGGTGATTGAAGATCCCCGTCAGATCATTGAGTTCAACCGCAGGGAACGCAACAAACTTTATAAAGGTAAGAGTTCCCGCGTCATCTCGAGGTATCTCCTGCAGGAAGGCGTCCCCACGATTTACAATGTCGACAATGTCGTCAGTGAGGTGGTGATTTATCAGATCGAAAATAATCTGGTCGGCGGGTTTTACCGGACGCACACGGGGAAATCCCAGCGCGAAAATCTTAACGCCAAGGGAATGGAGTTTAAAAAAATTTGTCCGCATCAGGGAAAATACGGCGATTGCGGCGTAAAATACGACATCAATATTTTTGATGTCTACCGGATCCTCGCGCGTATCGCGGCGATCGCGGCCCACCGGGAAATCGTTCAGCTAGAGGCTCAGCAAAAATGAAATTTGTCTTTTTAATGGACCCTCTCCACATGGTGATTATGGAGAAGGATACCTCCTTTATTCTTATGCTCGGCGCGCGTCGTCGCGGACATCAGATCTTTTTTGTCCCCGATGGAGGGCTCACGTTGAAAGACGGACAATTGATTTTTCACGCGGAAGAGATCGTTCCGCAGGAGATGAAAACCGCCCCGTTTCAGATTAAAGGAACATTGGATCTGGCCGCCGGTGATGTCGACGCGGTTTTTATCCGTAACGATCCTCCCTTTGATGAACAGTATCTGCTCAACACCTGGCTTCTTGAACACTTCGCCCCGAATATCCCGATGGTTAACAATCCGGCTGGCATTCGCACGGTGAACGAAAAGATTTGGGCGGCGCGGTTTAATGATCTTATTCCTCCGACCTTGATTGGCCGGAAATACGCGCTGCTCAAAGAATTTTTGCAGAAGTATCAGGAAATCATCGTCAAACCAACCAACAGTTACGGGGGACAATCGGTTTTTTATGTCAAATCCGGTGACCGGAACGTCAATGTGATTTTTGAGACTTTGACAGCCGGATACAGCCGTGATATCATTTTACAGAAATTTATTCCGGAATCCCGAGAGGGTGATAAACGGATTATTCTTTTAAACGGCGAAGCGCTCGGCGCCGTCCTCCGGCTTCATTCGGAAGAAGATCATAGGAATAACTTTTTTGCCGGCGGTAAACCTCATGCCGCGGAAATCTCGGCGCGGGAAAGGCAGATCATCGCAGCGCTTAAGCCTCATTTGCGGCGGCTGGGGTTATATTTCGTCGGGATCGATGTGATCGGAGAATATCTGATTGAAGTTAATGTCACCTCTCCGACCTGTCTGCAGGAAATCAACCATTTGACCGGCCGGCATCTGGAGGACAAGGTTATTGAGTTTGTCGAGAATCTTACGAAGAATTTCTCAAAAGGAGGCTTCCATGAGCGGACATGATCTTGTGCTGTACTTTAAACCGACCTGCCCTTTTTGTAATAAGGTGCTCAGTTTTATGCAGGAAAAAAACATCCGAATTCCTTCAAAGAATATTGACGCGAGCAGTGAGACCCGTCAGGAACTGAAGACAATCGGCGGAAAACAGCAGGTCCCCTGCCTGGTGATCGACGGCCAGGCCATGTATGAATCCGATGACATTATTCACTGGCTGGACGAACATTTTGAAAGGTAAGCAATGACGTTAAATGAAATCAAAACTGTGATCGAAGAAAATGTGCCTGATTCTACCGTCTATGTGCTTGATCCGATGAACGACGGTCAGCATCTGCAGGCGATCGTGATCAGTCCCGAATTCGAAGGAAAGATGCTGGTCGCTCAGCATCAGATGGTCATGCGGCCGTTGAAAGACGCCTTTGCGGGGACGGTGCACGCGTTGGGTCTGAAAACTTTTACTCCCGAGAAATGGGATGAAGTCAAGAGTCAGTATGGGGTTAAATAACGAAAGGAAAGATTATGCCGTCAGTTCAGGAACGAATCGATCAGGATGTGAAGGGAAATAAGATCCTTTTTTATATGAAAGGCACTCCCGACGCCCCGCAGTGCGGATTTTCGGCACAAACCGTGGCGGTCTTGCAGCATTACGGCGTGGAATTTAAGAGCGTGAATGTCCTCGAAGATGAAGAAGTTCGGCAGGGCATAAAGGAATATTCCGATTGGCCGACGATTCCGCAGCTCTATGTTAACGGACAGTTTATCGGGGGATGCGATATTGTGATGGAGCTTCACGGTTCCGGGGAATTAAAAAAGATTCTCGAAGCCTGAAAAGCGCCTGCAACGGCGCCGGTTTCTTAAATGAAATCGGCGCTTTTTTGTGTGTTGAGTTTCTTAATCAAATGGTAAGGATAGATTCCGGCGCTGTGCCCGTCGTTCCAGGCGATCCCGATGGCGTAGTTTCCGAGTGGAGAGATCTTGTCCGGTTTGATGTCGGGACGGATATCCTCTTTTTTGAGAATTTGTTCTCCGGTGAGTTCATTGACCGACAGGGCATCCTTGCTGTTGAGACGGAGCGTGAAATGGTCGACGACAGCCGCTGTCCCGTCCGCCCAACGCAGTGTCAGAAATTTATCATCAAAAGAAATCTCCGGCAGTTGATTTTGCTGCAGGGAATTTTTCCCGAGAGCCCTGATCAAATGATCGCAGGATTCCGAAATGTAAGTGTTGGCGGTGTACGCTTCGATTTTTTGAGAGAGTTGCGGCAGAACCGGGATTTCTCCAAGAGTCTCGACGCCAAACCGCTCTTCCAGCGAACCCGTCTTGGATTCCCCGAAAATATAATGCTTCTCCCCCGTTTTGGGATCTTCAAAGAAAGACATGTTTTCCATAACTCCCAGGATCGGAACGTTAACCTTTTCGAACATCAAAATGCCCCGGGCGACATCAACCAAAGAAAGCGTGTGCTTGGTCGTGACGATCACCGCGCCGCTTAAGCGGACCGTCTGCGTCAGGGTAATCTGCGCGTCGCCTGTGCCCGGAGGCATATCCACAAACAGATAATCCAGCTCACCCCAGTCGGTATTAAGCATCATCTGCTGGACATAACGCGTCACCATCGGACCGCGAAGGACAGCCGGCGCGTCACCGAGCAGTAATCCGAAGGACATAATTTTTAGATTCAGGAATTTGACCGGCACCAGTTGTTGGCGGTCGTTGGTCGTGACCCTGGTGTCCGGCAAGGAAAATAAGGCCGGGACCGACGGCCCGTGGATATCCGTGTCGACCAGCCCTACCTTATATCCACGGTTAGCCACTTCCAGCGCCAGATGCGCCGCGAGGGTGGATTTCCCCACACCGCCCTTGCAGGACGAGACCGCGATGATAGAACGGATTTCTTCGAGAGGACTGATGATCCCTTCCTGGTTTGTCGGCCGTGATTTGGGCTGAGAGGTCATATAAACCTCAACGTCATTCACTCCCGGGAGTTTTAAGACGGATTCTCTGGCCTGCCGTTGAAATTCCTGTTTGACCGGACAGGCCGGCGTCGTCAGCGCGATATCAAAGGATACCTTCTCCCCTTCGATCAGGACATTCCGCACAAACCCCAGAGAAACAATATCCTGATTGAGGTCGGGATCGATGATGTGTCGCAGCGCGTCATTGATAGTTTTTTCCGTTAAAGGCATATTTAATAACTCATTTCCTTCAGTTCAACTTTGTCGCGGAAGATCCAGTAGATACACGCGGTGTAGCCAATCACAAACGGCATCCCGATCATCGCGATGAAAAGCATAACCCGCAGGGTTTTTTCCGACGACGCGGCGTTATAAATGGTCAAACTGTATTCCGGGTTGGGATTGGATGTAATCATGTTGGGAAAGACACCCAGGCCGAACAGAAACATAAAGGCGATCATCGAGGCGCATGAGGAGAGAAAGGCGTTGAAGTCTTTGCCGTGGTGAATTTCCCGCGGGATATTGGCGATTGCCAGCATGTTCAGGACCGGGATAAGGAAAAATTCCGGAAAGGCCCGCATTTGTTTGGCCATGTGCGGCAGATAAACCAGGGTGACTAA
>Ga0114931_10004896_pt1 | contig 16631 bp, 15 predicted proteins | sample 2SBtaG_FD_89579 | JGI IMG/M metagenome (GOLD analysis project Ga0114931, IMG submission 89579) | Deep subsurface microbial communities from Kolumbo volcano to uncover new lineages of life (NeLLi) - 2SBTROV14_V59a metaG | ecosystem: Environmental > Aquatic > Marine > Volcanic | place: Kolumbo...
CAGTAACTTTAGAATGCGGGGCAGAGCCCTTCTCGAACGGGTGCAACCCGCCCCGCGCCTTATCGGAATAACTCGAAAGTAAGAAAATCACTCAAGAGTGCCGAGTTCTTCTTTAGTATGGAACAACGCGAAGCGTCTCCTTAGGACCCCCTCTCCCTCTGGGAGAGGGCCGGGGTGAGGGAACGGTCATGGCGAGACGGTTTCATCATTTTGGGCGGCCTCACGCCATGACCGTTAGTGTGGAAATACATCAGGGGTTTCCCTGACCGTGGCTTTCGAAAAGGTTTGGCGGGGTCTTTGGGTGTGTGTATGCAGCAGGGACGGATGCTGCATTCAAGCCTACAAGGATGTATTCACGGCGTCTCACCCAAAGGCCCCGGCAAACCCTTGACCAATGAGAATATTGCGCCCTAACGCACGGATTCAGGTTTTCCATGATCTGGGGTGTGTGCAGCCCCGGCCTCATGGATGTTAGTGTGGAAATACATCAGGAAAACCCTGATACCAGCCACTCCCCCTTTATTATCTCCTAACCCGGGGTCGCGGCCATATCAATCCGGGCGGACTGCGCCTGATTTTAAGGTGCAGAGGTCACTCGGATTATGTGAAACCACGCCATATAGTCCGACGTTAATTTATTGTTTTTGATGCGATCACCCTGGGGGTGCCTCTCAGGTATCAACGGCTCGGATTCTCCCCAAACGTATAAATGAAAAATCGAGGTCACTAAGTGCGCCGACACCTTTAAATGGCTGGCGGTCAAGTCATAACGGACACCCGCAGTTGCGCCACATTGGTCAGTTGGCCGTTTTTCTCGAAGTCATCCGGGCTTGGGAGTGCGGAAAGGAATCCAGTCGATGGCTGCCGTAGAACAGCCCAATGCAGTCGAGGATATACCCCGGGCTTCTTCCCACGCCTGGTCATCCCGCCGGTACACCCCTGCCGATCCCATGGGGCCCTCAGCGATCCAATGTGACATTATCACATACAAGCGGGTCGGAATTGTCTAATATGCAGGTCATCGGAGGCCGGGCCGTGAACGGCCACCTCCGGCAACGACCAATCGACACAAGAAACTGGAGAGCGCTATGAAACAGAATGTAGGTATGATCGATCGCATCGTCCGGGTCATCGCTGGCATTGCCCTGCTGGTATGGGGCTTCGTGCTGAGCGACCCGATGAACTACTGGGGCGCCATCGGCATCATCCCCCTGTTCACCGCCCTGGTGAGCTGGTGCCCGGCCTATTCCCTGTTCGGTCTGAGCACCAAGAAGGGCTGACGACCAATCCCGGGCGGTCGCCCCGCCCGGGGCGACCGTCTCAGGCCCCGGCCACTTCCACCTTGGGCCAGGCCCTGATCACCGCCTGCACCAGGGTCGCCAAGGGGATGGCGAAGAAGACCCCCCAGAACCCCCAAAGACCACCGGACACCAGGATCGCCACGATGATAGCCACCGGGTGAAGATTCACCACCTCGGAAAACAGCAGCGGCACCAGCACATTGCCGTCCAGTGCCTGAATGACGAAATAGGCCACCAGCAGCCAGATGAAATCCGGACCCCAACCCCACTGAAACCAGGCCACGAAGAGTACCGGCAAGGTCACCACCGCAGCACCGATGTAGGGAATGATGACCGACAGCCCCACCATCACCGCCATCAGCAGCGCATAGTTGAGGCCCAGCAGGGAGAAGGTGGAGAAGCTGACCGCCCCGACGATGACGATCTCCCAGAACTTGCCCCGCACATAGTTGGCGATCTGCCGGTCCACGTCCTGCCAGACGGTCCCGGCAAACTTCCGATGCCTGGGCAGATAGCCGACGAACCAGTCGAGGATCAACGTCTTGTCCTTCAGGAAGAAGAACACCAGCAGGGGCATCAGAACCAGGTAGACCGCCAGGGTGATCACCCCTACCACCGATGCCAGGGACCAGGAGAGGACCTGCTGGCCGTAGGAGCCGATCTCCAGGCGCATCTCTCCGATCAACTCCTTGACCTGCTCCTGAGTGATGATGTCGGGATACTTGTCCGGCAACTGCATCAAGGCCGCCTGGCCACTGGAGATCATGGTCGGCAGCTGCTGGACGAAGTCGGTCACTTGGCGCGACAGCAGTGGCAACAGCCCCAGCACCACCAGCCCGACGAACAACAGGAACAGGACAAACACGAAGATCACCGCGGGCAGGCGCTTTACCCCCCAGCGCTGCAGCAGGCTGACGACCCCCTCCAGCAGGTAGGCGATGACGATACTCGCCAGCACCGGCGCCAGCATGTGTCCCATGGTGAGTACCACGCCGAACACCAACACCAGAAACAGGGTGAGAAAGACGATCTGGGGGTCGGAGAAGTAGCGTTTGAACCAGTCGGTAACGGCTTGCATGGAGGGAACTCGATGAGCGATACAACGGCCTGTGGAGGAGGGTTCAGTCGGATTCGAGATAGCGCCGATAGTGTCGCTCGAAGAGCCGCTCCAGGTCGTCGATCACCGCGGTGGCGGCACGCCCCTGCATCACATGGGCCATCATCAGCGAGGAGGTCTCGTCCAGCATAAGGTCCCGCTCCAGCATGTAGTAGCTGGCCGAGAGGCGCTTGATGGCCTTGACCACCGACTCATTCGGCGGTCGGGGGATCGGCTTGGGCTGCTGCGGGAAGCCCGTATCGGCCTCGTCTACGGCCGGCTCCGGGGAGCGGCTGGCGAGGAAGGCGGCATAATCGAGCAGGCTGGTGCGGCCGGCCGCATCCAGCTGCTCGAACAGCTCGAGCAGCTGACGCTGCTGCGGACCGAGTTTCGTCTGCCGGGTGACCAGGCGCATGCTCAGAGCGCCTCGCCCGCATGGTCTTCACAATAGGCTCGGGCGAAATCGAGCAGCTCTTCCATGGCGCGCAGGCGAAACTTCTGCTTCTGGTGCACAAAGGAGAAGGGGCGCTCCATCTCGGGCTTGAGGTCGATGGCGCACAGGGTATTCAGCTTGAGTTCCTTCTGTACGGTGGCGCGGGAGACCACCGAGACCCCCATGCCCGCCTCCACCGCCCCTTTGACTGCCTCGGGACTGCCCAACTCCATGCTGATGTTCAGCCCGTTGCCACAGCCATCCAGGTGTTGGTTCATGTAATCGTTGATCACCTCGCGGGTACCGGAGCCCTCTTCACGGCAGATGAAGGGGTACTTCAGCAGCTCCGAGAAATCGACCGAGTCACGCTGGGCCAGGTCGTGGCTGGGCGGCACGATGGCCACCAGCTGGTCCTGCCGGCAGACCTCCACAACCAAGTTCTTGTTCGCCACCGGGGCCTCCACCACCCCCAGGTCGATGGCGTTACTCTCCACCATAGAGACGATCCCGTCGGAATTGGAGACCCGCAGGTGGATGGTCACTTCCGGGTAGCGCGCCGCAAAGTCCCCCAGCAGGGCCGGCAGCATATATTCGGCGATGGTGGTGCTGGCGCCGATGGTGAGGGCGCCCCGGATATCGCCGGTCATCTCGCGCACCGAGTTCTCCATGTCGGCGTAGAGATCGAAGATCTGATCGGCATAACCGAACACCCGCTCCCCGGCCTCGGTCAGGCTGATGCGGTTATGGGTACGATCGAACAGCCGGGTGTTGAAATACTCCTCCAGCTGTCGCACCTGGAAGGTCACCGCCGGCTGGGTCATATGCAGGGTCTCGGCCGCCTTGGTGAAACTCAGCAGCCGCGCAACCGTGTGAAAAACCTGTAATCTGCGATCCGCCATAGCCTGTTCACCCCGCACCGATTCTGTGGGACAGATAAATTCCTTTTATATCATAAAATCCTACTATGGGCGAATACTGATTGTCTTGCCAAGACCCGGGCCTGAGCTTTGACTATCTTCCACGCGATCCTTATGGTAGACGGGCAACAGCCACTCATCAGGGGGAAACATATGAGAAAAACCATAACCACGCTGTTGGCATTCGGCCTGGCCGGCGCCCAGGGGATGGCCGCCGCCTCTGGCTTCGCCATCACCGAGAACTCCGCCTCGGGCATGGGCAATGCCTTTGCCGGAGCGGCGGCCAGCGCAGAGGATGCCTCCACCATCTGGTTCAACCCGGCCGGCATGATGAAGCTCCAGGGAAGCCAGGTCGTGGTCGGGCTGCATGTCATCCACCCAGAAGCCTCTTTCACCAACAAGGGCTCCACCACTGCCTCTGGCATACCCCTGAGTGGCGGCAACGACGATGGCGGGCAGGATGCCCTGGTGCCCAATTTCTACTGGCTCACCGGGCTCAACGAGCGCACCCGCTTCGGCCTGGGTATCAACGCCCCCTTCGGCTTGAGAACGGAGTACGACGACACCTGGGTGGGCCGTTATCACGCGGTGAAAACAGAGTTGAGGACCCTCAATATCAATCCCAGTATCGCCTTTCAGGCCAACGAGCGACTGGCCCTCGGAGGGGGCATCGACATCCTGCTGGTGAATGCCACCTTCACCAACGCCATCGACTTCGGTGCCCTGCTGGGCAACCCCCAGGCAGCGGATGGCTTCGCCGATCTGGACGCGGACAACGTCAACGGCCTCAGCGACCTCGCCTATGGTTTCAACCTGGGACTGACCTATGACCTCGGCCCCCAGACCACCCTGGGGCTCGCCTATCGTTCCGAGATCGATATCGACGTGGCGGGTGACGCAGACTTCTCAGTGCCCCTGGCGGCGGCCCCCGTATTGTCCAGCGGGGCCTTCCAGCACAGCACCATCAGCGCCGCGGTGACCCTGCCCCAGAGCCTCTCTCTGAGCATCGCCCAGCAACTCGACCGGTTCACCCTGCTCGCCGACATCACCTGGACCGGCTGGAACTCCTTCGACGAACTGCGCATCCGCTATGGCAACCCCAAGCAGCCCGACTCGGTGACCACGGAAAACTGGGAAAACAGCCTGCGCTACTCCGTCGGCCTGGACTGGCACTATAGCAAGCAACTCACCCTGCGCACCGGCCTGGCCTATGACGAGTCACCCGTGCCCGATGCGGCGCACCGCACTCCCCGCATCCCCGGCAACGACCGCACCTGGCTCTCTCTGGGTGGCAGCTATGTCATCGATGACGCCTTTACCATCGATGTCGGTTACTCCCATCTGTTTGTCAGCAATACCGGCATCGATATCGAAAACACCTTCGAGAGCAGTCAACCCGCCCTGGCAGCGACCCTCAGGGGCAACTATGACTCGTCGGTCGATATTCTCAGCGCCCAGCTGCGTTGGAACTACTGAGGGGCCGTCATCATGTGGAATAGAGCTGGAGAAACCAACATGTGTATCAAACAGATCATTACCGCTGGGCTGGCCGGGCTGATCCTCTCCGCCTGCGGTGGCGACAAGAGTTCAGACCTGCAGGACTCGTTCACCCTGAACAACACCGTCGACACCATCAGTGACCTGGATTTCGGCAACAGCGTCATCCCCTTCCCCAACAACCTGCTGTTCCTCGACGCCCAGGGCCAACCACCGGCGGATGGCACCCTCAACATCCCGGTCGCCGACCCGACCGATCTCTCCGACCCCAAGGTGGCGATGAACGCCCTGGATGGCTTCTCCACCGTGGCGCCCATCTCCACGGGTTTCAGCGGGGCGCTGGACGAGACCTCCTTCCCCGCCGGCGTGCGCCTCTACGAGGTCAGCTTGGCGGGTGGCGTGGTGACCCGCGTCGACCGGGCCCTGATGTATGGCACGGAATTCGTCGCCACCCTCTCCAGCGTCGACCCCAGCAAATCGACCCTGGTGATCCTGCCGCTGCGGCCACTCAAACCCAAGCAGACCTATATGGCGGTCGTCACCCACGGGGTCAAGAGTGTCAGCGGGCGCCCGGTGGGCGCCTCCGGCTCCTACACCCTGACCCATGGCACGACCCCGCTGCATACCAACGGCATCAGCAACACCCCCCTGCTGAGCGACGCCCAGGCGCAACAGCTGGAACCCGTGAGGCAGGCCACGGTCGCCGCCGAGACGGCCCTGAATACCTTCGATGGCACCCCCAGTGCCGACATCGTGATCAGCTGGAACTTCACCACCCAGTCCACCAGCGACGTACTCCTCGCCACCCGCACTCAGGACCGGGCCCTGACCACCACGGCAGGGTTTCTAGCCACCGCCGTGACCAGCTCTCCCCTGGGGGCGGCGGATATCCATGCCGGCACCCTGGCCGTGCCCTACTACCTCACCGCTTCATCCAGCGTCAGTTCGCCCTCCCACGACCCCACCGCCCTGGGCTCCTGCTGGAACGGTGCCGGTGGGCCGCCAACCAGTTGCGCTGGCGGCCCTCACACCACCCAGTTCAATCCAGCGCCGGTGGCCACCTCCACCCAGACCATACCCATGCTCGTCTCCATCCCCAAGGCGGTGGGCCCCTGCGCCTCTGGCATGCCGGCCAACGGCTGGCCGGTGGTCATCTACCAGCACGGTATCACCACCAATCGCACCACCCTGCTGGCGATCGCCGATGCCATGGCCGGCGCCTGCCTGGCCGTGGTCGCCATCGACATGCCGATGCACGGGGTCACCGGCAATGAGACCAATGGCACCGCTGTCTTCAAGAACCCGGCGGCCAATGGCGGCGAACGCACCTTCGATCTCGACCTGGTGACCCAGGACGCCGACGGCAACATCACCGCGCCCGTCCCGGACGGGATCATCGACTCCTCCGGCAGCCACTTTGTCAATCTGGCCAACCTGCTGAATACCCGGGATAACCTCAGACAGGCGGTGTCCGACCTCTTCGTGCTGGTGGACGCCATTGAGGAGGGCACGATCACGGATGGCGCCAACACTATGGACCCGGCAAGGATCTACTTCCTCGGCCACTCCCTGGGCGCCATGGTGGGGACCACCTTCCTGGCCCTGGAGCCCGACGTGCGGGATGCGGCCCTGGCGTTCGGGGGGGCCAGCCTGCCGAAGATCCTCGATGGTTCCGCCGCCTTCGGCCCCAGTATCTCCGCCGGGCTGGCCGCCCAGGGAGTGGTCAAGGGCAGCGCGGACTATGAGACCTTCTTCGGCGCCGCCCAGACGGTGGTGGACTCGGCCGACCCGGTCAACTACGCCAGCGATGCCGTCATGGGGCGTGGCCTGCTGTTCTTCGAGATCGTCGGGGGCAACAGCTCGCCATCGGACCTGGTGGTGCCCAACCGGGTGCCGGACGGCAACGACCGTTCAGGTACAGTAGCCGCACCGCTGGCCGGCACCGAGCCACAACTCGGCCTGATGGGCCTGACCCAGGTATCCAGCAGCCAGGGCCCTGGAACGACCGACCTGAAACTGGTCACCAAGTTTGTCGCCGGCGCCCACAGCTCACTCCTCGACCCCACACCGGACGCCGCCGTGACCACAGAGATCCAGACCGAGGCCGCCAGCTTCCTGGCCAGCGACGGACGGTCGCTCCAGGTCGGAGACCCCTCGCTGCTGCAGGCGCCCTAGAGCCGGGACTCACACCCCACAGGAGCAACTTCAGTCGCTCCTGTGGGCAAAAAAAAGGCGCCGCCCTTGTGGGGCGGCGCCTTGCTCTGCCGACAACGGGTCAGATGTAGAGGCAGATGTCACTCTCGCCGGCGAATTCGAAGAAACGCGCCGCGCCGGCGTATTCGATTCCATCGATGAACTCGGAGGTATCCATCTCGAACAGGTCAACGGTCATCTGGCAGGCGATCAGCTTGACCTCGGCCTCCTGACAGAGTTCACGCAGCTCTTCCAGGCTGGCCACGCCCTTGGAGGCCATCTTCTTTTTCATCATGCTGGTCATCATGCCCTGCATACCTGGCAGGGTGAGGCCCAGTACGGGAAACCACTTGTCCATGCCCATGGGCATGGGCATGCCGGGGTTGCCCAGGGGGGTCACTTCCAGGGCCATGTTTTTCTTCAGAAGCTGCAGGCCGTAGAAGGTAAAGAAGATCTCGGTCTCATAGCCCAGTGCAGCGGCGGTGGAGGCAAGGATGAAAGGCGGGTAGGCCCAGTCCAGCGAACCCTTGGTGGCAATGATGGCTAATTTTTTCTCGTCCATCGATCTATCTCCTGTGTGAGAGATCAGAAGTTAGGCCTTCTTGATCAGGAATTCGAATTTACCGCCGACTTCCTTGGACTCCATGAGTTCATTGCCGGTCTGGTTGGCGAAGGCCTCGAAGTCCTTCACGGAACCGGGATCCGTGGCGATGATATGCAGGACCTGTCCGGACTCCATGCCGCCGAGTGTCTTCTTGGCACGCAGGATGGGCAGTGGGCAGTTGAGTCCGCTCGCATCCAGTTCTTGATCAAAGTCAGCCATGTACAACCTCCAGGTATATAACTCTATTAGTATCTTGGAAAAAACCAGAACAACTATTTATATGCCATAGCCGCCGCAAACGCAAGTAAAACTGGCGATCGGCCAGGTCCTCAGCCCACTTGACGGCCCTCCAGGGGGTAACCGGACCGGGCCCAGGCCAGGATCCCGCCGCGCAGGTTGACCGCGTTGTCGAAGCCCTGCTGTTTCAGATAGCTGCACGCATGATAGGAGCGGGCCCCACTGTGGCAGTAGAGGACGACATCCCTGTCCCGGGGCAGGTCGTGGATACGCGCGGGTATGAGATGCATGGGGATGTGCTGCGCGTCCGGGAGCATGCCATGGGACAGTTCACCGCCACCCCGGATATCCAACAGCAGAAAGTCATCCCCTTCGGCTCGGCGGGCCTGCAGGGCCTGCACATCGATCTCCTTGACCACTGAATTACCTCTTCACACTGAAAAACCAAGTTCATTAGTATATTAATATTCTCAGATATTTCAAGTTGGATGTCAGTCCGGCGATCTCGCAACTGGCCGTTTCACCACCCGGGGGGAGTCATGATAGAGTCTGCAGCGGTCAGCCTCCGGCACCCTGCTGTGGCATCGTAAAACCAAGGCGGCACCCGGGCGACGGTTAGTGAGGAAATACATTGGCTTTCGCTGACCGCGGCCTTCAAAAGGGTTTGCCGGGGTCTTTGGCTGAGTGTATGCAGCAGGGATGCTGCATTCAAGCCTACAAGGATGCATTCACGGCGTCTCACCCAAAGGCCCCGGCAAACCCTCGACCAATGAGTATATTGCGCACCAACGCAAGGATTCGGGTTTTCCATGGTCTGGGGTGTGTGCAGCCCCGGCCTCATGGGTGTTAGGTAAAAATAAATCAACCAATTGTAGACATGGACTTTTTTCCAGTATTTCTCGACCTCAAGAAGCAGCCCTGCCTGGTGGTCGGCGGTGGTGGCGTGGCCGAACGCAAGGCAGCCTCACTGCTCAAGTCCGGTGCTGACGTGCTGCTCGTGGCCCCTCGGCTGACCCGCAGCCTGAGCGACTGGCGTGACGCAGGCCGCCTGCGCCATCGGGCGCGGGAGTTTGAGGCGGACGACCTCATCGGGACCTCCCTGGTGATCGCCGCCACCGACGACGAGGCGGTCAACCGGCGCATCGCCGAACTGGCCAAGGCCCGCCGGCTCCCGGTCAACGTGGTGGATCGGCCTGAGCTGTGCAGCTTCATCGTGCCTTCGGTGATCGACCGCTCGCCGGTGGTGGTGGCGATCTCCACCGGCGGGGCCTCCCCGGTGCTGGCGCGCCTGATCCGGGCCCGCCTGGAGTCGCTGATCCCAGCTGGATACGGCCGTCTGGCGGAGCTCTGCGCGCGTTTTCGCCAGCGCGTCAAGGAGACCTTCAAGCGCCCCGCCGACCGGCGGATCTTCTGGGACCGGGTGCTGCAGGGCGGGGTGGCGGAGCGGATCTTCTCCGGCCATACCCAGGAGGCGGAGCAGCTGCTGGAGCAGTCCCTCGAGCAGGCCATCCCCAGCGAACGCATGGGCGAGGTCTATCTGGTAGGGGCCGGTCCCGGGGACCCGGACCTGCTGACCTTCCGGGCCCTGCGGCTGATGCAGCAGGCCGACGTGGTGGTCTATGACCGGCTGGTGGCCAAACCGATCCTGGAGATGGCCCGGCACGACGCGGAGCATATCTATGTGGGCAAGGAGCGCGACAAGCACACCATGCGCCAGGAGGAGATCAACGAGCTGCTGGCGCGTCTGGCCAAGGCTGGCAAGCGGGTGGTCCGGCTAAAGGGGGGAGACCCCTTCATCTTCGGCCGCGGCGGCGAAGAGATCGACACCCTGGCGGCCCAGGGTGTGCCCTTCCAGGTGATCCCCGGGATCACCGCGGCGGCCGGCTGCGCCTCCTATGCCGGCATCCCCCTGACCCACCGGGACTACGCTCAGTCGGTGACCTTCGTCACTGGCCACCTCAAGGACGGGACCATGAACCTCAACTGGCCGATGCTGGCCCAGCCCCACCAGACCATCGTCTTCTACATGGGGCTGGTGGGGCTGCCGGTGATCTGTGAGCGGTTGCAGGCCCACGGCGTACCCGCCGACATGCCCATCGCCCTGGTGCAGCAAGGCACCACCCACAAGCAGCGGGTGTTCACCGGCACCCTGGCCAATATCCAGGAGATCGTGGAGCGGGAAAGACCCAAGCCCCCGACCCTGATCATCGTCGGCCGGGTGGTGGAACTGCAGGAGAAGCTCGCCTGGTACCAGGCCCCGCCACACTCCGAACAGGGCGCCACCTCTCCGGCAGACTATTGACCTGCGCGTACCGGCGGACCTCGGTGGCGGGCTCGGCGCACCCTACGCCAGTTTGCTGATTCTAACCCCCTCCCTTCGGTCGCAGCTGTTCTTCACGCAGCTTGGGGGTGAAGTAGTCGTCTGCCGTATCGAGATCCACCGGCTGGCCACCTTTATCCACTAAAGGCATCTCGAAGTCGTTCCAGCCACGCAGGCCGGTCTTCAGGGATACCGCGTTCTCGTAGCCCAGCATCTTCATGGAGAAGGCCGAGAGCACACTGCGGTAACCGGAACGGCAGACCACCACGATCTCCCGCTGGCGTGCCCTGACCAGCTCCGGGATGGTCTCTTCATAGTCCCATTCGCAGGCCGATTCGAGGATCCCCCGGGGGGCGGAGAGGGAGCCCTCGATATGCATGGCGTCATATTCGTAGGGTTCGCGCACGTCCACCACCAGCAGGTCGGGATTGGCCTGCATCCGCTCCTCCAGGTCCCAGGGCATGATCTCGCCCACGTCACCCAGACAATCACTGATCAGATCGATAAACTTCTTCATGGACCACTCTCTGTCTCGTCTTGCCGAAATTCTCAACCCCTGGCACAGAGGTTCTGTTCCACCGCGATGACCGCCGCCTCCACCCGGGAATGGACCTCGAGCTTGCGCAGGATCGCCTTCACATGCAGTTTCACGGTACCGTCCGAGATCCCCAGGTTGCGGGCAATGACCTTGTTGCTCTGGCCGTCCGCCAGGTGGCAGAGGATCTCCCGCTCCCGCGGTGTCAGCTCGTCCAGGGAGGAGGTCAGGGGGTCGTTCGTCTGGCTCTCGCCCTGCACCGCCTTGGCCAGGATGCCGGTGAGTTCGTTGGCCACCACCGTATCGCCCTGGACGATCTGTTGCAGGGCCTCGATCAGCTCGTCGGGCTCCATGTCCTTGAGCAGATAGCCCTGGGCGCCGTGCTGCAGGGAGTTGATGACGTCCGCCTCCTCGCGGCTGGTGGTCAGCATGCTGATGGGCATGGTCTGCTCGAGCTGGCGCAGCTGCTTGAGCACCTCGATACCGGTCATGTCCGGCATGCGCATGTCGAGCAGCACCACGTCCGGTTGCTCCTGGGCGACCATTTCTATGCCCTGCAGGCAGTTGCCGACCGCGATCACCTCGATCCCGCGGCGCTCCAGCAGCTCCTGCAGACCGATCCGGAACAGGGCATGGTCGTCGATCAACATCACCCGCATGGGCCGTTCACCTCTTCTGCCGCGTGGCCGCCATGATCAACTCCACCCGGGTCCCTTCCCCCGGCTCGCTCTCGATGTGTAGTTTCCCACCCACCCGACGTGCTCGCTCCTCCATGATGGAGAGCCCGATATGTTCACCCGGATTGCCGATGGGCCCGGTCCCCTCGAAACCCACCCCGTCGTCTTCCACCAGCAGCTGGTAGCTGCCCTTGCCCCGGCAGTTGAGCAGCACGCGCACGGTATGCGCCCGGGCATGCTTGCGGATGTTGGCCAGGGACTCCTGCACGATGCGCAGGGCCTGCAACTCCCGGGTGCTGTCCAGCTCCAGCTTGCGGCAGTCGGGTTGGAAGAAGGTGGCGATACCGGTCTCCTGCTGAAAACGCTCCACCAGCTTGCCCAGGGCCGGGATCAGGCCCCGCTGATCCACCGGGGCGCGGAAGCTGTTGATCAGCTCTCGCAGCTCGCTATGGGCCTCGTCCAGGCCGTTGTGGATGCGCTGCACCTCCTGGCGGGCATCCCGGCCTGCCGGCTGCTGTTGCAGGGTGTCCTCCAGCATGCGCACCTGGAAGCGCAGGCTGGCCAGGGTCTGGGCCAGGGAGTCGTGCAGCTCATGGGCCAGGTTGGTGCGCTCGTCCATGATCGAGAGGCGCCGCGCCTCGGCATCGGAGCGCTGCTTGGCCACCGCCATCCCCAGGTGGCTGCCGATGGTGTTGAGGATGTCGAGCACGTCCTCCGGCCCGGCGTAGATGCCCGGCTTGTCCACATAGAGATGGTAGAAGCCGAGCACGTCGCCATGGTACCAGAGGGGCACCGAGACCCGCTCCACCTGCCGGCTGGTGTACATGGGCCGGCCGTTGCGACGGGTGCAGAGTTCGGCATCCTCCTGGCTGCAGAGTATGTCGCCGGGCGAGAGCGCGATGCCGCACTGGCAGAGCTTGATCGGGCGCACGGTCTCTTCGGTGTAGAGCCGGTCCTGCTGGTCGATGCTCCCCACCAGGCGTACCCGGTCGTCCGGCAGCACCAGATGGACGGTGGCGGAGCGGGCATTTACCATGCGCTTGAACTCCCGCAGGTACTGCAGCAGCAGGGCATCCAGGTCCTCCGAGCGGTTGATCCCCGCGGCCACGTCATACAGCACCTGCAGGGAGGTGGTCTTCTGCGCCAGACGGGAGGACTGGCGCGCCACCCGCACCTCCATATCCTCGTAGATGTCGGTCAGCTCCTCGCTCAGGCTGTCGATATTGCGCGCCACCCCGCTCAGCACCCCGGTCTGCTCCGAGAGCTGGCTGACCACCGGTTGCCCCTCGCAGACCTGGTTGACGGTCTCCTCCAGGGTCACCAGGGGCCGCAACAACTGACTGCGCAGGCGCGACAGCAGCACCAGCAGGGCGGTGCCGGCGATCAGCAGGGAGGTCAGCAGGGGCAGCAGCATATAGAAGGTGCGGGGAGGGTGAAACAGCAGTAGGGTCGTACAGATCAGGCCACAGCCCAGGGCGAGGCCCAGCAGCAGGATGGGCAGCAGCAGATGGCCGGTCAGGAGGATGCGCAGGCTGGGCCACTGTTGGGGGTCGAGCAGGCGGCGCCAGGCCAGCGGAATGGCCTCATCCCGCCCCCCACCCGCCATCTCATGGCTCGGGGGGGAGCCACTGTTGGCGACTTGCTTTGCACCCATCAACATAGCCTAGACTCTAGCACGATTCAGCTGTCGATCGGTCCCCCACCCTGGGACAGCCCGGCCAGCCGTTCATCGAGCAGTTGCTGTTGCCGTCGCCTGATCGCCGCGCCGAGTTTGGGGCCGGAGAGCCCCTGGGACCGCAGGGCATTGCTGCCCACTTCGTCCAGCACCTGGCGCGCCAGCCCCAGGGCCGGGACGATCTGGAGGCTGGCGGCCGGCCAGAGGGCCTGCAACGCCAGCAGGAAATCCTGGTAGCGCGCAGGCTGGCGATCAGGCCTGAGGCGGCGCATTGCCGCCAGCAGCTCATCGGTGCCGGGGTTCGCCAGCAGGCCGGGGGCAAGCGCCAGCAGGTCGTGCAGCCGCTGCGCCAGCTCCCGCTCCAGGGTCAGCCGACGGATCAGGTCGTCCGGGTCCGGTGTCCTGCCGGTGGCGGCGTAGAGGGCCACCGCCAGGCGCGGCCGGTAGTCGCTGCTGAGGGCGCTGACCCGCCGCAGGGCCGCCATCGCCTTGGCGGGGGCAGTGGCGCCGTGACCGCCCTCCCCCATCACCCCGGCCAGTTCAGGGAGCAGCCGCTGCAGGGCCCCACAACCGTGCAGGACTTCGAAGAAACGCCAGGGCTGGGGCTCTCCCATGGCCTTGCGCATCTCCCGCCAGATCCGCTCGGGCCTGAGCGAGAGCAGGTCGTCGGAACGCGCCATTTTCTTCATCAGGGCGTGGGTGCCATGGGCCACGCGAAAGCCCCACCGGCCCAGCTTGGCGGCGAAGCGGGCGATGCGCAGCAGCCGCACAGGATCCTCGCTGAAGGCCGGGGTGATGTGGCGCAGAAGCCCCTGGTCCAAATCCTCCCGGCCACCGCAGACATCGATGAGCTCACCGCAGGCGTCTTCCGCCAGGGCATTGATGGTGAGGTCGCGGCGCAGCAGGTCCTGCTCCAGGGTGACCTCGGGTCCGACATGCACCTCGAACCCCTTGTAGCCCGGGCCGGTCTTGACCTCGGTGCGCGCCAGGGCGTACTCCTCACCGGTCTGTGGGTGTAGAAAGACCGGAAACTGACTATCCGCACGACGATACCCGGCCGCCAGCAGATCCGCCTCACTGGCCCCCACCACCACCCAGTCGCGCTCATGCACCGGCAGTCCCAGCAGCTTGTCGCGCACCGCGCCGCCTACCAGATAGATCTGCATGGTATCCAGCCGTTGCGGTTATTGGTAGCGGACCACATGGCGACTCAGGGCGCCTCCATGGCGGCCCGTTCTTCCTGCTGCTGCAGTCGCCACATACCTTCATAGATGCCGCCCAGGGCGAGCAGTTCACGGTGGCTGCCGCGCTCGCGGATCCGTCCCTGATCCATCACCAGGATGCGGTCGGCATCGACCACGGTGGAGAGGCGGTGGGCGATCACCAGGGTGGTGTGGTCCCGGGCCACCTCCTTGAGGGTCAGCTGGATGGCCTGTTCGGTCTTGCTGTCGAGGGAGGAGGTGGCCTCGTCGAACACCAGAATACGCGGCCGCTTGAGGATCGCCCGGGCGATGGCGATACGCTGCTTCTCCCCCCCGGAGAGCTTGAGCCCGCGTTCCCCCACCAGGGTCGCGTAGCCCTGGGGCAGGGAGTCGATGAACTGGGCGATATGGGCCATGCGCGCCGCCTCTTCGATCTCTGTCCGGTTCGCATCCGGACGGCCGTAGGCGAGATTGTAGAGGATGGTGTCGTTGAACAGTACGGTGTCCTGGGGAACGATGCCGATGACCCGGCGCAGGCTGTCGCGGGTCACCTCGCGCAGATCCTGTCCGTCGATGGTGATGCGCCCGGAGGTGACATCGTAGAAACGGAACAGCAGGCGCGCCAGGGTCGACTTGCCGGCACCGCTGTGGCCCACCACCGCCACCTTCTCACCCGGGCGGATGGTGAAATCGACCTGGTGGAGGATCTGGCGTTCCGGCTGGTAGGCGAAGTCGACCCGCTCGAAGCGAACCTCCCCGGCCTCGAGCCGCAGCGGCTGGGCATCCGCCCGGTCGGTGATCTCCGGTTCGGTCTCCAGCAGCTTGAAGACCAGGTCCATGTCGGCCAGGGAGTATTTGATCTGGCGGTAGACGATGCCGAGGAAGTTGAGCGGTATGAAGAGTTGCAGCAGGAAGGCGTTGACCAGCACCAGGTCACCGATCGACATGGAGCCATGCACCACCCCATTGGCGGCGAAGATCATGATCAGGGTCACCCCCAGCGCGATGATCGCCCCCTGGCCGAAGTTGAGCAAGGACATGGAGGTCTGGCTCTTGACCGCATTCTCCTCCCACCGGGTGAGGGTATCGTCGTAGCGGGCGAGCTCCAGCTGCTCGTTGCCGAAGTATTTCACCGTCTCGTAGTTGATCAGGCTGTCGAAGGCCTGGCTGTTGGCCTGGGAATCGAGCCGGTTCATGTTGTGGCGGTACTCCATGCGCCACTCGGTGATCGCCAGGGTGAAGACCACATAGATCGCCACCGTGCCGAAGGTGACCAGGGTGAAGACGATGTCGTACTGGGTCAGCAGCACCAGGGCCACCAGGGCGAACTCCACCAGCATCGGCAGGATGCTGAACACCAGGTAGTTGAGGATGGAACTGACCGAGCGGGTGCCGCGCTCCAGGTCGCGGCTGATGGCCCCGGTCTGGCGGGTCAGATTGAAGCGCAGGGAGAGGTCGTGCAGATGCGCCAGCACCCGCATAGAGAGGCGGCGCATGGCCCGGTAGCGGACCCGCGCGAAGACTGCATCGCGCAGCTCGTTGAACAGGGAGCTGGCGAGGCGCAGCAGCCCGTAGGCGAGCAACAGGGACAGCGGCAGCAGCAGCGTACCCTGTCCGGGCCCCAGGCTGTCGACGATCTGCTTGAGCACCAGGGGTATGCCCACATTGGCCAGCTTGGCCAGTACCAGGCAGACCAGGGCGAACAGGGCGCGGCCACGAAATTCCCACAAAAAGGGCAGCATATTACGCAGATTGCGCAGATCGCGCCGGTCCTTGTGCACCTGCCCCGGGGTTTGAAAATGGTGAACCATGCTATAATTCTAGATTCCTCAGTTGATCGCTCCATTCTGAAACCAAGTGATTGATATGAAAAAACTCACTTCGATTGACCTTATCAACCGTTGGGTGAATCAGGCTACAGGGCAAATGGCACGCCTGCGGTGG
>Ga0114931_10004897_pt1 | contig 16628 bp, 20 predicted proteins | sample 2SBtaG_FD_89579 | JGI IMG/M metagenome (GOLD analysis project Ga0114931, IMG submission 89579) | Deep subsurface microbial communities from Kolumbo volcano to uncover new lineages of life (NeLLi) - 2SBTROV14_V59a metaG | ecosystem: Environmental > Aquatic > Marine > Volcanic | place: Kolumbo...
GCAGCCTGGGGGATCGTCGACCGCCGAACGGTGACCATGAAGCGCGGCATTTCACCGCGACCCGCGCCATTTGGCGCGATCTGATGTCGGCGGATGTGGATGGCGTTCTCGATCTTGTGACGCGGCGCGCGGAAGGAACGGCACCCTACACGCAACGCTATCTCGACGGGGATTACGCCATCATAGAGGCAAAATCGACCTGCGTGGTCTCGCGCGGCTATGATCAGGTCGTGGATTTTGGCGAAATACACGAGCCGGTTTTGCAGATGTTTTCAAGCTGCGTGTCCGCCGATCGTCAATTCGTCGACCTTTACCTTGTCGATGCGAGAGGGCGGATCGTGCAGTCGCGGCAATGGATCGGACCCGGCATGGGATTCGCGATCACCCGCCGTCTGCGCTTTTAACGCTTGTCGGGCTTTACCCGGGGCATGAACAAGAGCCCTGTCGGGGCGCCGCGATGGTTTGATGACGTCACCGGGCATTATCAAGGTATCGTCTTCGGGTCTTTTCCGGAGATTTGCACACGACAGGTGAAAGGGGCCTGTTGGACCCTGTAAATCAAGTTTATATGCAACCTCTGCAGGGATCGGAGCGGAGGCCGCCATGGTTTATGTGAAATGGGTGTTCATCATTGCCTTCTGGCTGCTCGTGGGGGCCTTCCTCCACTACACGCTTCCCCAGACAGACATCGCGCGAATCACCGATACCTATCAAAAACGGATCGATCCCGGGACGAACGCCCTTTTCTGGTCTTCTGCGGCGACTGGAGAAAACCCGAATCGCCTCAATCGTGATGTTTTCTTTATCCAGACGGTGCTCGCCAACGGCGATGTGATGGTCTATCGCAACGAGGATACCGGCTGGGGCTGGCCGCCGTATTTCAAGTTCAACACCGCCAACTTGCAGGCGCGGGCCGCGGATCTCAAATCAACTTCGGAAAATCCGAAATGGGTTGCGATCAGGCATTACGGCTGGCGTAACGAGCTGATCTCGATCTACCCCAATGCGGTCAGTATCTGGCCGGTGGCGCGGCCGGATGTGCGGATCATCCCGTGGTTCAATATCGTCTTTTTGACAGTGCTCTTTGCTCTGTTCTGGGCGATTCGCGTGCGCTGGCGGCGCTTCCGCGCGAATCGCATCGACCCTTTGTATGATGAATTGACGGATGGCTGGGGCTGAACCAGTTAGTTGTTTTTCAGACGGGTCCAAAGCGGATCGCCCTTGAGTGCCTTGATGAAGGCGGCATGGCGCTCTGCTTCGGCCTGTGTCAGCCGCGGCGAGAGCGGTTCACGCCGTGGTCCGTGGCGCCAGCCGGACTCCCCGCCAGCTCCACTGTTTTTTGTTGGTTGTGCTGTCGGGGCAAGCCCGAAATCGGGTTGCCGGCCGCCGATCAGCTGCAGATAAACTTCTGCCAGGATTTCGCAGTCGAGCAGCGCCCCGTGCAATGTTCGGGTCGAATTGTCGACGCCGAACCGCCTGCACAACGCATCGAGAGAAGCCGGCGCGCCGGGAAATTTCCGACGCGCGATGTTCAGCGTGTCGATGGCGCGTTCAAAAGGGATCGGCGGGTGTTGGAGCCGTGCCAGTTCTGCATTGATGAATTTCATGTCGAACGCGGCATTATGTATGACCAGCGGGGCATCACCGAGAAAACCGATAAAATCATCGACGATTTCGGCAAAAACCGGGTGCGTGCGTAGAAAATCATCGCCCAGCCCGTGCACTTCGAACGCCTGTTGCGGCATGGCCCGTTCCGGGTTGATGTACTGATGATAGTTGTTGCCGGTCGGCATGTGGTTGACGAGTTCGACGGCACCGATTTCGACGATCCGATCGCCGTTTTCGGGCTCCAGTCCGGTGGTTTCAGTATCGAGCACGATCTCACGCATGCGCAAGCCTCCGTCTGATATCGGCAATGATCGCCCTGACCTGTTCACGGGCATGCTCCAACGTGTCGGTGACGATGACATAATCGGCGCGAGCGCATTTTTCCGCGTCACTCATCTGTTTGCCAAGAACGGTCTTGAAGTGTGTCTCATTCATCGTCTTGCGGCCCAGAACACGGGCACGCTGGATGTCTTCAGGCGCCGTGACACAGGCGACAGCGTCCATCCCCTCTTCGGCTTTGGTTTCAAAAAGCAGGGGAATGTCGAAGACGATTATGTCCTGCTCAGACGCGTTCGCATACTCTTCCCGCTCACGTGCCACGAGGGGATGAACGATCGCCTCGATCCTTGGCAAAGCGGCGGAATCCCGGGTCACAAGATCCCTGAGCCGCTGACGTGAAACTGCCCCATTTTCAATGACTTCAGGAAATATCTCGGCAATCTCGGACACCGCTGCTCCGCCAGGAGCATAGAGCCGATGCACCGCGTCGTCGGCGTCCCAGACGGCGCAGCCTTCTTCGGCAAACATCCGCGCAGTGGTGGATTTTCCCATACCGATCGAACCGGTCAGGCCGAGGCGGAATGTCATCTCAGAACAGCTGCCCGGGTGGCCACATCGACCTCCGGCCGGACGCCGAACCAGCGCTCGAAAGCGGGCACCGCCTGATGAATGAGCATGCCGAGCCCGTCGACCGTGATACAGCCCATTTTCTCCGCCTCGGCCAGAAAGTCGGTCTTGAGCGGCGCATAGACGAGATCGGTCACAAGGGTGCCCTTGCGCAAACCGTCAAGAGGAACCCTGAGCGGCAACTTTCCGACCATGCCCAGCGACGTCGCGTTGACCACCGTCACCGCGTCGTCGAACATGTTTCCCGCCTGCACCCAATCGACAACTTCAAGCCGATGGCCGAAATCCGCGCGCAGCGCTTCGGCCCGGACACGGGTGCGGTTCGAGATGAGGATTTCGGGAACCCCGGCGTCGAGCAGCGCCGCGACCACCGCGCGCGCCGCGCCTCCGGCGCCCAGGATCGCGGCGGGGCCAGATGTCGGATCCCATTCCGGCGCAGCTTGCCGAAGATTGTTGATGAATCCGTAACCATCTGTATTATCGGCCTGAATCTTGCCATCACGACGAAATATCAAGGTGTTCGCAGCCCCGATCAAGGTTGCCCGATCAGTGACGATATCGGCCATTTCGAGCACCCGCTCCTTGTGGGGGACGGTAATGTTGACCCCGACGAACCCCGCCTTGGGCAACGTCTTAAGCACGTCCTGAAGATCATCGGCGGAGACATCCATCGGGATATAGTAGCCTTGGATCCCGTTGACCCTGAGCCAATAGGCATGGAGTTGCGGCGACCTGGAATGTGCCACCGGAGAGCCAATCACACCCGCGAGCGGTATCGTGTCTTCGTTCATGCCTCTATCACCCCACGCTGACCAAGATACGCCAGAATTTCCAGCAATGGCAGGCCCAGCACAGTGAAATAGTCGCCTTCTATGCTGGAAAACAGTCTCAGGCCTTCTTCTTCGATTCTGTATCCGCCGACGGATTGCAAGATCCAATCGCGGTTTCGCCGCAGATAACCGTCAAGATAGTCATCGCTGAACCTGCGCATCGTCAAACGTACCGTGCTGACATGCCTCCAGACCGGGCGCCCGGCATGATGGATCACCGCCGCTGACAAAAGCCGATGCGTTCGTCCGCGCAAAATGCAAAGCTGATCCTTTGCCTCATCCATGGTTTCTGGTTTCGACAGCAGCGTGCTGCCGCATTCCAGAACCTGGTCGCATCCCAGAACCACGTCTTCGGGAAATCGCGTCGCGATCTTGCCCGCTTTCTTCTCCGCCAGCGCAACGGCGATGTCTGCCGCTGATGCCCCCTCGGCCATCAAGGCCTGTCGCAAATTTTCCTCATTGATCCTGGCTGGGCAGATTTCAAAAGAGACACCCGCATTGCGAAGAAGCGTCTGGCGAGTTTGCGATCCGGTGGCAAGAACGAGAGTCATGGTCATGTGAACAAGATCCGGGATATGTCCGGTTTTTTGCGGGAAGTGTGCGGGGACAAACCCATACCTTGCTTCTTGCCCGAAAAGAAACCCGCGGTCTCACCTGTCTAACGCGACTTTTTACACTGTTAACATTGGTAACTCGATGGTGAGGACAAGTCCAAGGCCGTTGTCGTTGTCCACAGGGAGTTGCTGTCGGAGATTCTCTTTACAAGTATGTAACATCATGATTTAATTAGAGGAAATTCTTTTTCCTTTGTTTTTCTACCGATTGTCAACAACCTCGGTCAATGGGCAGAAGTCTGTGAGAATCATTTGATCCACTGTTTGCGTTACCCCTACTAAAACATCTACTTTTCTTATCTTCTTTCATGATATTTGAAGGAACCCAAAGAGAGTGACGCGATGACCGATCTTCTGTCCAGCCTGTATCCGTGGACCAAGGCCTTTCACATCATGGCGGTAATTTCCTGGATGGCTGGTCTTTTCTACCTGCCCCGACTCTTCGTGTACCATGTGGAACAGGGACACGGCCGGGAAGCGGTTTTCGAGGTGATGGAAGAAAAGCTTTTGCGGGTGATCATGAAGCCGGCGATGTTTGTCACGTGGGGGCTGGGGCTCTTGCTAGTGGCGACGCCCGGAATTGTAGATTGGGATATGGCCTGGCCATGGGTCAAGGCCGGTGGCGTTATCGCGATGACCGTTTTCCATCTATGGCTGGATCGTCGGCGGAAGGTCTTGTTGTGCGGTGACAACCGGCTGACAGGGCGACAATTCCGGATGATCAACGAGATACCGACGATCCTGATGGTGGTGATTGTGCTTTCGGTGGTCCTCAAGTTCTGAGAATTGTTGACAGCCTGGGCAAGGCGGCTTATCCACCCGGTCTGGGCCCATCCGGGTTCTGAACATCCCACGCAACAGAAAAGATGCCGCGCCGTGCACGGTATCGAAGGTGTATTCCGATGGAGAACGAGACTCTCAACCTTGCCGATCTCAAGGCAAAGAGCGCCAAGGACCTCCTGGCAATGGCGGAGGAGCTCGAAATCGAGAACGCCTCGACGATGCGCAAGGGAGAAATGATGTTCCAGATTCTCCGCGAGCGCGCGGATGAAGGCTGGACGGTATTCGGGGATGGCGTCCTCGAGGTTCTTCAGGACGGGTTCGGTTTCCTCAGGTCATCGGATGCCAATTATCTTCCCGGGCCTGATGACATCTATGTCTCGCCCTAGACGATCAGGAAATATGCCCTGCGCACTGCCGACACGGTCGAGGGCGAGATGCGTGCGCCGGAAGACAGCGAGAGGTATTTCGCGCTTGTCGATGTCTCGAAGATCAATTTCGAAGAACCGGAGAGAGCTCGCCACAAGATTGCTTTTGACAACCTGACGCCGCTTTATCCCGATGAGCGGCTGACGATGGAAATCGAGGATCCGACGATCAAGGACAAGACGATGCGCGTCATCGATCTTGTCGCGCCAATCGGCAAGGGGCAGCGATCATTGATCGTGGCGCCGCCGCGGACGAGGAAAACGGTCATCCTGCAGAATATCGCTGCGAGCATCGAGCATAACCACCCGGAGTGTTATCTGATTGTGCTCTTGATCGATGAGCGCCCGGAGGAGGTGACGGACATGCAGCGGTCGGTCAAGGGCGAGGTGATCAGCTAGACCTTTGACGAGCCGGCGTCACGGCATGTGGCGGTTGCCGAGATGGTAATCGAAAAGGCGAAGCGGCTGGTAGAACACAAGCGTGATGTCGTCATCCTGCTCGATTCGATTACGCGTCTTGGCAGGGCCTACAACACGGTGGTTCCGTCGTCCGGCAAGGTCTTGACGGGTGGGGTAGATGCCAATGCGCTTCAGCGTCCGAAGCGCTTTTTCGGCGCCGCGCGCAATATCGAGGAAGGTGGCTCGCTGACAATTATCGCGACGGCCCTGATCGAGACGGGCAGCCGGATGGATGAGGTGATTTTTGAGGAGTTCAAGGGTACGGGCAACTCCGAGCTGGTTCTTGACCGGAAAATCGCGGACAAACGGGTTTTCCCGGCGATCGACATTCTCAAGTCGGGAACGCGGAAGGAGGACCTTCTGATCGACAAGGCCGATCTTCAGAAGACCTTCGTACTGCGACGGATTCTCAATCCGATGGGGACAACCGACGCGATCGAGTTTCTGCTCAGCAAGCTGAAGCAGACCAAGTCGAATGCCGAATTCTTCGATTCGATGAATACCTGACGAGATACGCGATCAGGGGTATTGATGGATACAATCTTCGCGCTCTCCTCGGCGGCAGGAAAGGCGGGTGTAGCGGTAATTCGCATTTCCGGCCCGAGGGCGCATGAGGCGGTGCGGCGCATGTGCGGCGATGTGCCGGCATGTCGCGTCGCGGCACTTCGGGTCTTGCGGTCGAGCAAGGGGGAGCGGATCGATCAGGGCCTTGTGCTGACATTCGCCGCAGATGCCAGCTTCACGGGCGAACGCAGCGCGGAATTTCAGGCCCACGGAAGTCCGGCGGTTATAGCTGCCATATTGGCCGAACTGGCGGGAATGGAAGGGATGCGCCAGGCCGAGGCTGGCGAGTTCACGCGGCGGGCTTTGGAAAATGGGCGTCTTGATCTGGCGCAAGTCGAAGGTTTGGCCGACCTGATCGAGGCGGAGACCGAGGCCCAGCGGCAACAGGCAAATCGGGTGTTTTCCGGGGAGTTCGGTGAACGGGTTGAGGGGTGGCGGCGTTCTCTGATCAGAGCGGCGGCATTGTTGGAGGCCACGATCGATTTTGCTGACGAAGAGGTTCCAGTCGATGTCTCAGGTGAGGTCAGCGAGCTTGTCGGGGAGGTAAGAGCGGCATTGCTTCGGGAAATCGCCGGCGTCGGTATCGCGGAGAGGATCCGGTCGGGATTCGAGGTTGCGATCGTGGGCGCGCCGAACGTCGGAAAATCGACGTTGTTGAACTGTTTGGCTGGGCGTGATGCGGCGATCACCTCGGAGCATGCGGGGACGACTCGGGATGTCATAGAAGTTCATATGGATCTTGGTGGTCTGCCGGTTACATTGCTCGATACTGCCGGGCTGCGGGAAACGGATGACGCGGTTGAGATAATCGGAGTCGGTCGTGCGCGGGAGCGCGCGTGCGAGGCCGATTTGCGGGTATTTCTGGTGGAAAACGGTAAAAGTCCGGAGATGACGCCAGCGGCCGCTGATATCGTTGTCACGGCCAAGGGAGATCTTCATCCTGACGCAGGAAACGGTGTTTCTGGCGTAACGGGGCAGGTCGTGGAGGCTCTTGTTGACAATATCAGGACGGTCCTGTCTGAGCGGAGCGCGAAATCCGGCCTGGCGACGCATATGCGCCACAAGCAGGCGATGGAGCGGGGACTGGCATCTCTGAATGCGGCGACAAGGATTTTGCCGAAGGGCGAGGAGACGGCGGATATTGCAGCCGAAGAGCTTCGAGCGGCTATTCGGGCCCTTGATTCTCTGGTAGGAAGAATCGATGTGGAAATGGTTCTTGATGAAATTTTCGCAAGCTTCTGCCTCGGCAAATGAGAGGTGTTTCACATGAAACATTTTGACGTCATCGTTGTCGGCGGTGGCCATGCGGGCACCGAGGCAGCGCATGCCGCCGCGCGGATGGGCGCAAGAACGGCATTGGTCACCTTGTCGTCGGACGACATTGGTGTGATGTCGTGTAACCCGGCGATTGGCGGGTTGGGAAAGGGGCACCTTGTGCGCGAGGTTGACGCGCTCGACGGGGTGATGGGCCGTGTTGCTGATCGCGCCGGCATCCAGTTTCGCCTCCTCAACCGGCGGAAAGGTCCGGCGGTGCAGGGTCCGCGCGCACAAGCGGACCGCAAGATCTATCGCCTCGCCATGAAGAGTGAAATCGAACGGCAACCCGGGCTCGAGGTGATTGCGGGGGAAGCGGCGGATTTTCTACTCGCGAACGGCCGGGTCAATGGCGTGATCCTGGCCGATGGAAACAAGTTGCGGGCGAGTGCCGTGATCCTCACGACGGGCACGTTCCTTCGTGGAGTTATTCACATCGGGGATGTGGCGCGGCCGGGTGGCCGGATCGGAGACAGGCCTGCTGTCAGGCTCGCGAAACGGATTGAATCTTTTGATCTGGCGCTCGGCAGGCTGAAAACGGGAACACCGCCGCGGATTGATGGCCGGACCATAGATTGGGCGTTGCTTGAAAAACAGCCCGGGGATGACGATCCGGTGCTGTTCTCTTTTCTGTCCTCCGGACCCGTGGCGCGACAGGTGGCCTGCGGCATTGCCCATACGAATGAAAAAACCCATGATATCATTCGAGAAAACCTGGGTCGTTCGGCGATGTATGGGGGTCATATCGAAGGGGTCGGGCCGCGCTATTGTCCGTCGATCGAGGACAAGATCGTCCGGTTTGCCGACAAGACCTCGCATCAGATATTTCTCGAACCTGAAAGCCTGTCGGACACCGTGATCTATCCCAACGGCATATCTACTTCCTTGCCGGCGGATGTTCAGCTGGAATATGTCCGCTCGATTCGCGGCCTGGAAAAGGCAAAGATTCTGCAGCCGGGCTATGCAATCGAATATGATTTTGTAGATCCACGAGCCCTCGATGCAACGCTTGCCGCGAGAGCAGTCCCCGGGCTCTATCTTGCCGGCCAAATCAACGGCACGACATGATACGAGGAAGCGGCGGCACAAGGGTTGGTGGCGGGCCTCAACGCCGCGCGGGCGGCTCAGGACAAGGATCCGGTAATCTTTGAGCGATCGAGCAGTTATATTGGGGTTATGGTCGATGATTTGGTCACCCGCGGGGTGACAGAACCCTATCGAATGTTTACCTCGCGCGCGGAATTTCGTCTGTCGCTGCGCGCAGACAACGCGGACCAGCGCCTGACACCCCTGGGCATCACGCTCGGTTGCGTCGGTGAAGAGCGAAAGCGGGCTTTTGGCAAAAAGATGGCGCGTCTCGATGCGGCACGATCGCAATTGGAGCGCAAAGCCTATACAGCGCAGGAACTCGCGCAGTTTGGGCTCAAGGTGAAGCAGGATGGCTCTCGTCGGACGGCGTTTCAACTTCTGTCTTTCCCGGAAGTGGATTTCGAGACGGTTTTGCGACTCGATCCGATGCTGGCGGAGATTGACGAGGAAAGCCGCTGTCAGCTCGAAAAGGACGCACTTTATGCCAATTACCTCGCCCGACAACAGCGCGACGTTGAAATGTTGCGTCGTGACGAGGCGCAGACAATTCCGCCTGATTTCGATTTCGCGTCTGTCCGCGGATTGTCTCATGAGCTGCGGGACAAGTTGATGGCGGTCCGCCCCGCGAACTTGTCTCAGGCCGGGCGAATCGACGGCATGACTCCGGCGGCGCTGACCCTGCTTCTTGTGCAGCTGCGCCAGGTGCAGCGTCAGAAATCGGCATGAGCGATGCCACAACGTTGAATGTTTCACATGAAACACGACAGCGGCTCGAGTGTTATGCGGCACTTCTGGAGAAGTGGACGCCTCGGATCAACCTCGTCGCCAGATCGACGCTGCGTGAGATATGGAAACGACATATCGTTGATTCCGCACAAGTCTTTGGACTGATAAAACATCCGGTCACGCATTGGGCCGACCTTGGTTCAGGCGGGGGGTTTCCCGGGCTGGTGGTCGCGATCATGGCCATAGAGCGGGGCACTCCGGCGCAAATTACGCTTGTCGAGAGCGATCAGCGGAAATGCGCATTTCTTCATACCGTGCTCCGACAAACTGGCGCTCAGGCGGCGATCGTCAACAAACGCATCGAGGATATTGCGCCGCTGAAAGCAGATGTTCTGTCTGCACGGGCGCTGTCTGATCTTTCCAGCCTTCTCGGGTTTGCCGAGCGCCACCTGGATCCCGGCGGTGTTGCCGTTTTTCACAAAGGCGTTTCCTGGCGAAAAGAGGTCTTGGCCGCGCAAAGGGCGTGGAAGTTCCATTATCGTGTTGCTACAAGTCAAACAGGAGAAGGATCCGTCATATTGACCATCACAGGAGTATCCCGTGTCTGATCCCTTTCGGCGGAAGACCCCCAAGATCATAGCCATCACGAATCAGAAAGGTGGCGTCGGCAAGACGACCACGACCATCAACCTCGGCGCCGCCCTCGCCGAGGCTGGGTGCAGGGTGCTGATCGTGGATCTCGATCCGCAGGGCAATGCCTCCACCGGGCTTGGGATCGCCCCCGGAGACCGAGAGTACACGACTTATGACCTTCTTCTCGAGGAAACCGAACTCGACAAGGTGATTCGTCCGGCGGGAGAAGACGGCCTGCTGATCATTCCGGCCACAATCGATCTCAGCTCCGCCGATATGGAGCTCGTCTCGAACGAAAAGCGCAGTTTCATGCTCCATGATGCGCTGCGTCAGCCGGCAATGGACCGGTTCGAACTCGACTACATTCTGGTCGACTGCCCGCCATCGCTCAACCTTCTGACGGTGAATGCCATGGTGGCGGCGCATTCGGTTCTCATCCCGTTGCAGTCGGAATTCTTTGCCCTCGAGGGCTTGTCGCAACTGATGCTGACCATTCGTGAGGTTCGTCAGTCAGCCAACCCCAATTTGCGGATCGAGGGGATTGTCCTGACGATGTTTGACATGCGTAACAACCTGTCGACGGAGGTAGAGCGCGACGCACGCGAAAATCTTGGCGATCTCGTCTTTGAAACGCGCATTCCGCGCAATGTCCGGGTCAGCGAGGCACCTTCGCATGCGGTTCCGGTTCTGCGCTATGATGGCGCATCGAAGGGTGCACAGGCCTATCGCTTGCTGGCGGCGGAAATGATCCGCAACAATACCCCCGTCCCGGCATAATCGAGGAGAGGCAGAATGTCTGACAAGAAAACGCGGCAACGCGGCCTTGGGAGGGGTCTTTCGGCGCTGATGGCCGATGTGACCGAAAGCCACAGCGCAACCGAGCCCACGTCTTCCCAGCCCGATCGCGTCATTCCAATTGAAAATGTCGTCCCCAATCCCGGCCAGCCGCGCCGAAGCTTCGACAAGTCGGGCCTTGACGACCTCGCCATGTCGATCCGTGAAAAGGGCATCATCCAGCCGCTGATCGTGCGGCCCGATCGCCAGACCGAGGGGAATTACGAGATTGTCGCCGGAGAGCGCCGTTGGCGCGCGGCCCAGATCGCCAGGCTGCATGACATCCCGGTTCTGATCCGCGACTACGACGATAGCGAGATGCTTGAAATCGCGATCATCGAAAACGTGCAGCGCGCCGATCTCAACCCCGTCGAAGAGGCTGTTGGCTATCGGCAACTGATGGAAAAGTTTGGCCATACGCAGGAGAAACTGGCCACCGCACTTGGCAAGAGCCGGAGCCATATAGCCAATACACTACGCCTCCTGTCCTTGCCGGAAGATGTCCTGACGTTTCTTCGCGACGGCACCCTGTCGGCCGGCCATGCGAGGGCGCTGATCCCGGCCGAAGATCCGGTTTCCCTGGCAAGGGAGGTGATCAGGAAACAGCTATCGGTTCGCGAAACGGAGCGGATGGTCAAGGCAAATGCCGGCAAGAGCGCGGCAGCCACCGGGCACAAGGGCAGCAGGACGAAATCGGAAAAGGATGCCGACACCCGGGCGCTGGAGGGGGAACTGTCGGCCAATCTCGGGATGAAAGTGGCAATAAACCACCAATCTGGCAGGGAAAGCGGCCAGCTGGTGATTTCCTACGAGTCGTTTGAGCAGCTTGACGATCTCTGTCGCGTGTTGAGCGCCGGCAAATCTTCGATGAGCTGAAAGGTCGAAAACCGATCTGTTGCTGCGCTTACTCACTGAGCAGGGCCTTGATCACGGAATTAAGAACAAGACGACCGTTTTCTGTCGCTCGAATGCGGGAATTTTCCTGCAAGATCATGCCGATGTCCTCAAGGTGATCAAGGGTGTCGCTGCACAGGTCCCGCCCGGCCATTGCAACGTAGCGCCGCCGGTCAATCCCTTCGGTTACGCGCAGTCCCATCATCACAAATTCGTCGGCCTGATCCTGTCCTGAAAGCGGGTAGACGTGCCTGTCGCCCGATCCTTTCAGGCTCTTGTCGAGCCAACGATCCGGTTGTCGCCATGTTTCGGTCGCATGACGGACACCGCCAAACGTGAGCCTTCCATGCGCCCCCGGGCCAATCCCGGCATAATCGCCATATCGCCAGTAAATCAGATTGTGCCGGGATTCCGCACCGGGTTTGGCGTGATTAGAGACTTCATAGCTGATAAAACCAGCCGCCTCGCATAGCTCTTGCGTGATCTCGTACATATCGCCGCTGCGCGCTTCATTCGGCAAACCCTTGAGGCCGCCTTTTGAAAGCCGGTCTCCAAAGGCGGTGCCGGGTTCGATGGCAAGTTGATAAAGGGAGATGTGATCGATCGCCATGGCGAGCGCCTGACGAAGCTCCGAACGCCACGCCGCCGGGCTCTGATCCTGACGGGCATAGATCAGGTCGAAACTGACGCGGTTAAAATAATATCTTGCGATATCAAAAGCTTGCATTGCATCCGCCACGGAATGGATGCGCCCCAACCGCCCTAGATCGCGGTCATTGAGCGCCTGAACGCCCAATGAAAGCCGCGAAACACCGGCTGCGGCGTAGGCGGCGAAACGACCCGCATCGACGGAGCCCGGGTTTGCTTCGAGCGTCACCTCGAGATCGTTGGCCACTGGCCAGGCCTTGCGCACGCGCTCGAGAATCGCCGCGACGACATCCGGATGCATCAGGCTCGGTGTGCCGCCACCGAAAAAAATGCTGTTCAGAACTCGGCCGTTGAGGCTCCGCGCATGACGGTCAATTTCGGAAAGATAGGCTCTTTTCCAGCGATCCTGGTCTATTTCCTGCGCCACATGGCTGTTGAAGTCGCAATACGGGCACTTGGCCGCGCAAAACGGCCAGTGAATATAAAGGCCGAAGCCCGCGTTTCGCCAATCCTCAGCCAAAACACCCAGCGACCAATTTCGCAAACGCATCCGCCCGATGGCTCATCCGGTTCTTTTCCCATCGGTCGATCTCGCCAAAGGTGACGTCGCGCCCTTCCGGCTGAAAGATCGGATCATATCCGTGCCCGTTGGTTCCGCGCATCGGCCAGACGATGCACCCCTCCACGGTACCCTCAAAAACTTCATCATGGCCGTCGGGCCAGGCCAGAACCAGGGCGCACCGAAAACGCGCCGTCCATGGTTGAGGCGCACGGCTGGCCAGAAGTTTGTCATGCACCAGCGTCATTGCCTTCACGAAATCGCGCCCAGTCTCTGTTTCCGCCCAATCGGCCGTATACACGCCTGGGTCCCCGCCCAATGCGTCGATTTCAAGGCCGCTATCATCAGAAAGCGCCGGAAGACCGGTGGCCCGCGCCGCCGCGTGGGCCTTGATCCGGGCATTGCCGACAAAGCTGGTTTCGGTCTCGTCCGGTGCTCCGAGATTCCTGTCACCGGCCCCGATGACCTTTATGGCAAACGGCTGGAGGAGGTTTGCGATCTCCTCAAGCTTGCCGGCGTTATGCGTCGCCACCAGCAATATCTTGCCGTCAAAGTGCCGCATCGACCGCCGCCTCTTGCGCAGCCACCAGCTCCGCAATGCCCTTGCCCGCCAGATCCAACAGCTCGTCCATCTCGGCGCGTGTGAACGTCGCGCCTTCTGCACTCATTTGCACCTCGATCAAGCGCCCCGATCCGGTGATGATGAAATTGCCATCGACACCGGCCTCGCTGTCCTCGGGATAATCGAGGTCGAGGACCGGCTGTCCGGCATAGATCCCGCAGCTGACTGCTGCGACCGGGTCAGTCATCGGATCGCTGACGAGCTCGCCGAGTTTCAGGAGCTTTTTCACCGCCAGCCGCAGCGCTACCCATCCTCCGGTGATCGCTGCACAACGTGTGCCGCCATCGGCCTGAATAACGTCACAATCAATGGTGATCTGCCGCTCTCCAAGGGCAACGCGATCAACGCCTGCGCGCAGGGATCGCCCGATCAGGCGCTGAATTTCCACGGTGCGCCCACCCTGTTTGCCCACCGCTGCCTCACGCCGCATCCGGCTGGTGGTGGAGCGTGGCAGCATTCCGTATTCCGCCGTAACCCAGCCAAGGCCCGATCCCTTGATAAACGGCGGCACCCGGTTTTCGATCGTCGCCGTGCACAAGACATGGGTATCGCCGATGCGGATCATGCACGAGCCTTCCGCATGTTTGGTCACACCGGTTTCGATTGAAACCGGACGAATTTCGCTTAAATCTCTACCCGAGGGGCGCATGACAAATCCCTTCCTGATCATTGCGCCACCGATACATGTCCGCGGCGCGCGAGCGCAAGCCCGATTGACCTCTGTCGCGGGAGGGATTTAATGACTCGTCACGAAAGGCTGGACGATCATCGGATGAAAGACGCAGGCCGGCTTCTTGCAGAAATGAATGACCGCACCCGCGAGGTGTTTCGCCGGGTGGTCGAATCCTACCTCGAAACGGGCAATCCGGTCGGGTCGCGCGTCCTGTCACGCGACATGACCGACAAGGTCAGTCCGGCAACCATCCGCAATGTCATGCAGGATTTGGAATACATGGGGCTTCTCGATAGCCCCCACGTTTCGGCAGGGCGTATTCCGACACAGCAGGGGCTGAGGTTGTTCGTCGATGGGCTGCTTGAGGTCGGCGATCTCGATTCCTCCGACCGCGAGATGATCGACGCTACCCTTGCAAGCAATTCAGACGATGTCGTCGCGGCGCTCGACCGAATCGGCGGGGCATTGTCGGGGGTGACCCATGGCGCGTCACTGGTTCTGGCCCCCAAGCACGAGGCGCCGATCAGGCATATCGAATTCGTCACTCTCGCACCGGATCGCGCGCTCGCGGTTCTTGTCTTTGCCGATGGCCATGTCGAGAACCGCATTTTCACCCCGCCGCCGGGGCAAACGCCCAGTTCGGCACGCGAGGCGGCGAATTTCCTCAATTCCCTGGCCGAAGGCAAGACGCTCTCGGACCTTCAGGCCGTCATCGCGGGAGAGATCGATCTGCGGCGTCAGGAAATCGACCAGCTGGCGCAGCAGCTTGTCGCCAGCGGGCTGGCGGTCTGGGATGACGATTCCGACAATTTCGAGCGGCTGATCGCCCGTGGCCGTTCCAATCTGCTCAATCCCGACAGCGAGGAAGACCTTGACCGAATTCGCAAATTGTTTGACGACCTCGAGCGCAAGCGCGATATCGCTGAATTCCTCGAGCTTGCCGAAGACGGCGCCGGCGTGCGCATATTCATTGGCTCGGAGAACAAACTTTTTTCACTTTCGGGTTCCTCTCTGGTGGTGTCTCCCTATATGAACGCAGACCGGAAAATCGTCGGCGCGATCGGAGTCATCGGTCCTACGCGACTCAACTATGGCCGTATCGTCCCGATCGTAGACTATACGGCGCAAATGGTCGGCAAGCTGATCGCGGACAGAGATTAGAGGTGAAGACAGATGGCAAAGCGCAACGAAGAGCAGTTTCTGGATGACATAGACGAGGCCGAGGCGCAGGAAGAAGCACCAATGGCCGAGGATGTGCCAGGCCCGGAAGAGGAAATCGAGCGGCTGCGGGCGGAACGTGATGCCTTTCAGGACAAGTTCATGCGCGCACTCGCAGAAGCCGAGAATGCCCGCAAACGCGCGCAGAAGGACCGCACGGAGGCGGCCAATTACGGGGGCTCCCGGCTGGCGCGCGATCTGCTTCCGGTTTACGACAGCCTGAGGCGCGCGCTCGATTCGATCACCGATGAACAGCGGGCGATCGCCGGCCCGCTCATCGAAGGTGTCGAGCTGACGATGCGCGAACTCGTCAAGGTCTTCGAAAAACACGGGATTCGGATTATCGACCCGCAAATTGGCGATCCGTTCGACCCGCAACAGCACGAAGCCATGTTCGAGGCACCCCTGCCGGGAACGAAGGCTGGCGAGATTATTCAGGTCTCGGCCCAGGGCTTCATTCTGCACGACCGCATCCTGCGCCCCGCACAGGTCGGCGTGTCTTCGTTCAAGGGCTGACGCGGCGGCCGTCGCCACTCACTTGCCGCAGAGCGTCTTCAACTCATAGATCAGCTCCAGAGCCTGTCGCGGGGTCAGCTCGTCAGGGTGAACCGAAGCGAGGCGTTTCTCCGTTTCCGACTCGCGGGCCGGGGCCGGGGGCGGAGATGTGGCGGCTGAAAAGAGCGGCAGATCCTCGATCAGCGCCTCCCGCTTGCTGCCGCCTTCGCGGTCTCCCTTTTCCAGTGCATCGAGGATGACCCGTGCCCGCTCTACCACGCTCGCGGGCAATCCGGCGAGTTTCGCCACCTGAACGCCATAGCTGCGGTCCGCTGCCCCGCGTCGCACCTCGTGCAGGAAAATCACCTCGCCCTCATGTTCCTTGACGGCCACGGTGGCATTCCCGACGCGATCGAGTTTTTCGCCGAGATGGGTCAGCTCGTGATAATGGGTGGCAAAAAGCGCGCGGCAGCGGTTGACGGCGTGCAGGTGCTCGAGGGTTGCCCAGGCGATCGACAAGCCGTCATAGGTGGCGGTGCCGCGCCCGATCTCGTCGAGGATAACCAGTGCCCGACTGTCCGCCTGATTGAGGATCGCCGCGGTCTCGACCATCTCGACCATGAAGGTCGAGCGCCCGCGCGCTAGATCGTCAGAGGCACCAACACGGCTGAAAAGCTGGCTGACCATTCCGATATGAGCGCGTTTTGCAGGCACGAAGCTGCCGATTTGCGCCA
>Ga0114931_10004898_pt1 | contig 16628 bp, 14 predicted proteins | sample 2SBtaG_FD_89579 | JGI IMG/M metagenome (GOLD analysis project Ga0114931, IMG submission 89579) | Deep subsurface microbial communities from Kolumbo volcano to uncover new lineages of life (NeLLi) - 2SBTROV14_V59a metaG | ecosystem: Environmental > Aquatic > Marine > Volcanic | place: Kolumbo...
GGAACGCTGGGCTCGGCTGGCGTGGCTGGTTTGGCTGGTTTGGCTGGCGCCGCCGGGGCTTGGTCCAGGGTTTCGGGGGCAACATCCAGCAGATTGTCCGAGGACCGCCGGCTGGAGGCAATCATGGTCAGGGTCAGACTGGTGATGATGAAGCCAGTGGCCAGAATGGCGGTGGTGCGGGTCAGCAGATTGGCCACCGAGCGCGACGACATCAGGCCGCCGCCACCACCGCCGCCACCGCCGATTCCCAGACCCCCGCCTTCGGAGCGTTGCAGCAACACCACGATCACCAGGGCAATGGCAATCAGAATATGAATGACGAGGACAACCTCTTGCATGATAGTCGGCTCAACCCAGTTTCGATTCGATCATGGCCGGCTTTTACACCAAAAGCCGGGCCCGTGCCAGCGCAAGTTCACCGCTTATTTATAGGCGGCGATAATGCCCAGAAAATCCTGCGCTTTCAGGCTGGCGCCGCCCACCAGCGCGCCATTGACATGTTTGATCGCCATCAACTCGCGCGCGTTCGACGGTTTGACCGAACCGCCATAGAGAATGCGGATGCTTTCGCCCTCTTCGCCAAGCCGCTCGACCAGCCAGCCGCGGATAACCCCGTGAACCTCGGCGATTTCATAGGGCATCGGCGTGCGCCCGGTGCCAATTGCCCATACCGGTTCATAGGCGATCACCGTGTCATCGCCGCCCACCCCTTCGGGCACCGAGCCGTCAAGCTGGCGGGTGATCACCGCCAGGGTTTCGCCGGCGTCGCGCTGGTCCTGGGTCTCGCCGATGCAGATGATCGCGGTCAGCGCCGCCCGGTTCGCCGCCTGGGCCTTGGCGTAGACCACTTCGTCGCTCTCGCCGTGATCGGCGCGGCGCTCCGAATGGCCGACAATCACCGCTTCGCAGCCCACATCGGCGAGCATTTCGGCGCTGATGTCGCCGGTGTGGGCGCCCGAGGCCTCGGGGTGGCAATCCTGCCCGCCCAGCGCCACCGGGCTGCCCTCCAGCGCGGTGGCAAACAGAGGCAGCAGGGGCGCCGGCGGGCACAACATGCAGTCGCACCCGGCCTCGTCCAGCCCTTCGGTCAGCGCGCGCGCCTCAGCGACGTTGTGCGACAAGCCGTTCATTTTCCAGTTTCCCGCCACAAGCGCGCGGGGCTCATTTTCCGTGTTCATGATGTCATCATCCTGTGCTGGCCCGATGTTTGGGGCATAGCAAAAACCAGCCGGCTTTTCCAGCGGTTGCGGTTACCCCGCAGCCTGCTTATGATGCGCGCGACTTTTGAGTGACGCAAAGGACCACATGAATGCTCAGAGCAATGCGCCAAGGGGTTGCATCTTGGATGGCCAAAATCCTGCTTGGCCTGCTGATCGCCAGTTTTGCGGTATGGGGAATCGGCGATGTCTTTCGCGCCGGCGGCGGCAATGTGGTCGCCACGGTCGGCGATGTCAAGATAACCGCACCCGAATTTCTCGCCGAATTCCAGCGCGCGGTCGACCAGGAGCGCGTCCGCTCGAACGGCGCGTTCGATACCCAGACGGCGCTTCGCCAGGGGCTCGACCGAACCGTCATCAACCGCATGGTGGCGCGCACCGCCTTTGACATAAATATTGCGGACATGGGCATGCGGGTATCCGACAAGCAGGTCCGCCGCGCGGTTCACAGCCAGGACGCCTTCAAGGACAGTTTTGGCGCCTTCGATCGGTTCCGCTTCGACCAGATCCTGCGTCAGATGCGGTTGAGTGAAAAACAGTTTCTCGAACAGGTCCGCCACGATGTCGCGCGTGATCATCTGATCACCACCCTGCTCGGCCACACCACCCCGCCCCGGGTGATGGCCGACACCCTGTTCCGTTTTGTTGCCGAGCGCCGCGATACCGATTACGTGCTGTTTGAAAGCGACAAGCAGACCGGGATCGCCCAGCCTGATGACGCGGCGCTGGAAGCCTATTACAAGGCGCATGAGGCACGCTTCACCGCTCCGGAATATCGCGCCATCAGCCTGGTTGTCCTCAATGCCGACGAACTGGCCGACGACAGCGGCATTGATGACGCCCGGGTGCGCAAGGAATATGACAGCCGGATAGACGAGTTCGCCAAGCCCGAAAAGCGCGACGTCGAATGGCTGCTGTTCGACAGCAAGGAAGCGGCCGAAAAGGCGGCGAAAAAGTTGCAGGCCGGCACCACATTCGAGGCCCTGCGCCAGGAGTTGGGCGAACAGATCGGCGACACCATTCTGGGCTCGATGAGCAAAACCGAACTGGATGATTTGGGTGCCGGTGTCGGCGAAGCGGTTTACCGGCTGGCGGAAAATGTTCCCAGCGCGCCGATCAACACCTCCTTTGGCTGGCGCATCTTCCGGGTGACCAAGATTGTCAAGGGCGGCGTCAAACCGTTTGAAGAGGTGCGCGCGCAGTTGCGTCGCGAGCTGGCCCGCTATGATGCCGAAAACGCGCTCTACGAGCTGGTAAACACCGTCGAGGACACCCTGGCCAGCGGCGCCAGTCTTGAAGAACTGGCCAAGAAACTGGGCCTGCCGCTCAAAAAGGTGCCCCAGGTCGATGTCAGCGGCCTTAATGCCGACGGCTTGCGCCCGGCGAACTTGCCGAAAAATGCAGAAATCCTGCGCTATGCCTTCAACCACGAGCCCGGCGCCGAGCTGGAGCTGAAAGACACCGCCGACGGCGGCTATTTCATCCTGCGCGTCGATAGCATCACCCCGCCAACGCTCAAGCCGCTGGAGGCGGTGCGCGGCGAGGTCAAAAGCGCCTGGCTGGCAGACGAGCGCGAAAAGACCGCGCAGGCCAGAGCCAATGCGTTCCATGAAAAAGTCCTGGCGGGCGAAGACTTCGCCGTGCAGGCCAAGGCCGCCGGCCTTGAGATTCATCATCTCAAGGATATCTCGCGTTATGGCGCGGGGCTGCGCCGGGAAATCTCCGCCGAGCTTTTAAACAGCCTGTTCCACACTCCCAAGGAGGGAGTCGCCGTCGGCGAGGATGGCGCCGGACAGGGCTTTGTGGTGGCCCGGATCACCGCCATAAAACCCGGTGATCCGGCGGTGCGCGCCGAGGAACACCGGCTTTATGTGGACTCGTTGCGCAACGCCATGGCCAATGACCTGGTCGGCGAATATCAGGCGGCGCTGTTTGAAAAGCTGGGGATCAAGATCAACACCGCCCTGATCGCCTCGTTGTTCCAGAACCAGTAGGCCGGCATATGCCTGCGATCGATCCGGGGTTTGACGATTTCGCCGCCGGCTACGACGCCGGCAAGGCGCAGGTTCTGTGGTCCAGCCTGGTCGCTGATCTGGAAACCCCGGTTTCGACAATGCTGAAGCTGGCGGCCGGACGGCCCAACAGTTTTTTGCTCGAATCGGTCGAGGGCGGCGCGGTGCGCGGGCGCTATTCGATCATCGGCCTGAAGCCCGACCTGATCTGGCGCTGCCGGGGTGATGAAGCCGAAATCAACCGCCGGGCGCGCTATGACCCCGGGGCCTTCGAGCCTTGCCAGGATGGCGCGCTGGCCTCGCTACGCGCCTTGATCGCGGCATCGCAGATCGATCTGCCCGATCACCTGCCCCCCATGGCGGCCGGGCTTGTCGGCTATATGGGCTATGACATGGTGCGCCTGATGGAGCCCCGTCTTGGCGCGGCCAATCCTGACCTGCTGGGTCCGCCCGACCTGCTGGGTCCGCCCGACCCGCTGGGTCTGCCTGACCCGCTGGGTCTGCCTGACGGGATGTTTTTGCGCCCGACCATCATGGCGATTTTCGATGGTGTGACCGATATGGTCACCCTGGTCACTCCGGTGCGCCCTGCCGCTGGAATCAGCGCCCGGGCCGCCTGGGCCCAGGGGTGCGAGCGCCTGGCCGACGCCATCGCCGATTTCAACCGCCCCCTGCCCCGCAGTGACGGCACAGGCAAAGCCGCTGCCCCCCCAGCCGAGCCGACCTCGAACACCCGGCGCGAGGACTTCCTCGCCATGGTCGAGCGCGCCCGCGACTATATTGCCGCCGGCGACATTTTTCAGGTGGTGCTGTCGCAGCGGTTTTCGCTGCCATTCACGCTGCCGCCGTTTGCGCTTTATCGCGCGCTGCGCCGCATCAACCCGGCGCCATTTCTGGTCTATCTCGATTTCGGCGATTTCTCCATGGTCTGTTCGAGTCCGGAAATTCTGGTGCGGCTGCGCGATGGCGAGGTTACCGTCCGCCCGATCGCCGGCACCCGACCGCGCGGCGCCACCCGCGAGGAGGACGACGCCCTGGCTGCCGATTTGCTGGCCGACCCCAAGGAGCGCGCCGAACATCTCATGCTGCTCGATCTGGGACGCAATGACGTCGGCCGGATCGCCAAGCTGGGCACGGTGACGGTCAGCGAAAAAGAGATTATCGAATATTATTCCCATGTCATGCATATCGTCTCCAATGTCACCGGCGAGCTGGCCGAGGGACGCGATGCGCTCGACGCCCTGGCCGCCGGTTTTCCCGCCGGCACGGTCAGCGGCGCGCCCAAGGTGCGGGCGATGGAGATCATCGGCGAGTTGGAAAAGGAAAAGCGTGGCATCTACGCCGGCGCCGCCGGCTATTTCTCGGCCAATGGCGGCATGGACACCTGTATCGTGCTGCGCACCGCGGTGGTCAAGGACGGCATGATGCATGTTCAGGCCGGCGCCGGCATTGTCGCCGACAGCGTGGCCGAGGCCGAATATGAGGAAACCCGCGCCAAGGCTCGCGCCCTGATGCGCGCCGCCGCCGAAGCGGTGCGTTTCGCCGCGGACGAAGGAAGCGGTTAGCGGTTCTTTTGGGCGACCGCCCAAGTCGCACGCTGATGCTTGGCAATGGCGGTAATCGGCACAATGACGAAGCCGCGCCGGGCGATGGTCGCCAGCCAATCGCGCAACACCGTGATGGTCACCTGGTGGGGATGGCCGATCGCCACCGACACACCGTTCTGGCGCGCCTTGTCTTCAAGCCGGGCAAGCTGGGCGCGGATCGCCTTTGCGGTGCGTTGATTATCGAGAAAAACATCGCGCTCCACCGTCGGCACCCCTCTGGCGCGCGCCATTTGTCCGCCCAGCGAGCCGATTACCGTGCGCGAATCGAGATAGAGCAAGCCGCGGGCGGCCACCGCATCCATCACCATCGCCATGCCATGGGCATCGGTGGAAAAGCGGCTGCCCATATGATTGTTGATGCCGACAAAGCCGCTCAGCCGCCCCAGGTTCCAGGCCAGACGGCGGCGCAGCTCGCCATCATCCAGCCAGGTCAACAGCGCATTGGGGCCCGGGTTGGCCCAATCGTTGAGCGATTCCATCGGCATATGGACCAGGACTTCATGACCGGTACGCCGCGCCCGGGCGGCATAGGCCTCCAGATGGTCGCCATAAGGCAGAAAGGAAAAAGTCACCGGCGCGGCCAGCGTCAGGGCATCTTTGGTGCGCCGCGGCGAAAGCCCCATGTCGTCGATCACGATCGCGATTATCGGCCGCGCGGCGCCGCCCGCCACGCCCTCTAGCGGCGACAGGGCGGCATAGCGCTTCCAGGCCGGCCGGCGGTCGGTGGAGGGAATGACAGGAACTTCTGCTCTTTGTTCAACCCCCGGCGGTGGCGCGCTTAGCACCACCGGCTTGTCATCCCTGTAGGCCGGGGTGTCTTCGAGATGGAGGCGATAGGGCCCGCGCATCTCTGGCGCAACCGGTTCGTGGGCCGGTTGCGGGGTCGCGCCCAGGCCATACCAGATCAACCCGCTCAGGCTGACCCCGACCAGCGAGGCGTAAAACACCATCAAAGAGCGCCGCCAGCGCTGGCGTGCCACCGCCTTGCGCAGGGCGTGCACCGAGGCCCGCGCCACATATGCGCCGGGATCGGCCGGCGGCAAAGGCTTGCGCTTGCGAGTGATCAGATGATCAAGCAACGGTCCTCTCTCTTTCAACGCCCCTGAAGTCTCCACCAATGGGCTTACGGCTTTCTTAAAGCGCGCGCAAGGCACTTGCCAAAGTCCTGAAAGAGACAGCAGAAAGTCGCCCCACAGCTTGACGGCAGGCGACAGCGGTGCTTTATCTGCCGAATGATCGTGCTCATCGACAATTATGACAGCTTTACCTACAACCTGTTCCATTATCTCGGGGAACTGGGCGCCGAGGTGATCGTGCATCGCAATGACGCGCTCAGCGCCGATGATGTGCTGGCGCTTGAGCCCGCCGGCATCGTGCTCTCGCCCGGCCCCTGCACCCCCGATAGCGCCGGCATCTGCCTGGAGCTGGTGAAAAAGGCGGCCGGAAAAACCCCCCTGCTCGGCGTCTGTCTGGGCCATCAGGCGATCGGCCAGGCCTTTGGCGGCAAGGTGGTGCGCGCGCCCTATCTGATGCACGGCAAGCTCAGCGCCATTTATCATAGCGGGCAAAGCGTGTTTCGCGGCCTGCCCGACGGCTTTCGCGCCACCCGCTATCACTCGCTGATCGTCGAACGGGACAGCCTGCCGGCCTGTCTTACCGTTACCGCCGAAACCGACGACAGCCTGATCATGGGGCTGGCCCATAAGGAGCACGCCCTGCATGGGGTGCAGTTCCATCCCGAGAGCATCGAATCCCAGCACGGTCACGCCCTGTTAAAGAATTTTCTCGACATGACGGGCGAGACATGACGGATCATAATTTCAAGGCGCTGATCGCCCACGCCGCCAGCGGCCAGCCGCTCAGCCGCGCCCAGGCGCGTGAGGCCTTCGATATCATGATGTCGGGCGACGCCACGCCGGCGCAGATCGGCGGTTTCCTGATGGCCCTGCGGGTGCGCGGCGAAACCGTCGAGGAGCTGACCGCCGGGGCCGAAAGCCTGCGTGCCCGGGCGGTGTCCATCGCCTCGCCGCCCGGCGCGATCGACACCTGCGGCACCGGCGGCGACGCCTCGGGCACCTATAATATCTCCACCGCCGCCGCCCTGGTGGCCGCCGCCTGCGGCGCGCCGGTAGCCAAACACGGCAATCGCGCCCTGTCGTCAAAATCCGGCTCGGCCGATGTGCTGGCCGCCCTGGGGGTCAATATTGAGCCCGATCTGGCACTGCTTGAGCGCTGCCTCAAGGAATGTGGCATCGGCTTTTTCATGGCCCCGCGCCATCATGGCGCGATGCGTCATGTCGGCCCGGCGCGGATTGAGCTGGGCACCCGCACGATTTTCAATCTGCTTGGCCCACTGGCCAACCCCGGCGGGGTGACCCGCCAGCTTGTCGGCGTGTTCGACCGCCGCTGGCTGGAGCCGGTTGCCGAGGTGCTGCGCAATCTGGGCTCTGAAAAAGTGTGGGTGGTTCATGGCGCCGATGGGCTCGACGAATTGACCACCACCGGGCCGTCGCTGGTCGCCGAGCTGGCCGGCGGCGCGGTGCGCTGCTTTGAAGTCACCCCGCAGATGGCCGGCCTTTCCTGCGCCCGCTCCGAGGCGCTGACCGGCGGCGATGCGCAGGCCAATGCCCGCGCCCTGGCCGGGGTGCTCGACGGCGAACCCGGGGCCTACCGCGACATTGTGCTGCTCAACGCGGCCGCCGCGCTGATCGTCGCCGACAAGGCCGGCGATCTGGCCGAGGGCGTGACGCTGGCCGGCGAGGCGATTGACCAGGGCCGCGCCCGCGCGGTGCTCGACCATCTGGTCGCGGTTTCCACCAAGGCGGTCTCCACCGGGGAGACTGCGGGGTGAGCGATGTACTGGCCCGCATCTGCGCCGACAAGCGCGAGCATGTCCGGCGCTGCCGGGCGGCCCGGCCGCTGGCAATGCTGGAAGCTGAGCTGGCCACAACGCCGCGCCCGCGCGGCTTTGCCCGCGCCCTGGGCGATGCGGTTGCGGCCGGGCGCTATGGCCTGATTGGCGAGATCAAGAAAGCCAGCCCGAGCAGGGGGCTGATCCGGGAGGATTTCGCCCCCCCGGCGCTGGCCCGCGCCTATGCCGCCGGCGGCGCAAGCTGTTTGTCGGTACTCACCGACGGGCCCTATTTTCAGGGCGACGACGCCGATCTGACCGCCGCGCGCGCGGCCGCCGATCTGCCGGCGCTGCGCAAGGATTTCATGATCGATCCCTATCAGGTCATCGAGGCGCGCGCCCTGGGGGCGGATTGCATCCTGCTTATTCTCGCCATCCTCAGCGATGCCCAGGCCGACGAACTGGCCAGCCTGGCCCGCGAGCTAGGCATGGATGTGCTCGCCGAATCCCACGACCAGGCCGAGCTTGAGCGTGCGCTAGAGCTGGACGGCGCGCTGATCGGCATCAACAATCGCAACCTGAAGACCTTCGAGGTTTCACTGGATGTCACCTGCCGGCTCGCCCCCCTCGTCCCCGCCGACCGGCTGGTTGTGGCCGAAAGCGGCATTCACAGCCCGGATGATCTGGCGCGCCTGAGCCAGGCTGGCGTAGAATGCTTTCTGGTCGGCGAAGCGCTGATGCGCCAGCCCGATGTCGCGGCGGCCACCGCCGCCCTGATTGAAAAAGCAGGCCCCTGATGAGCAAACATGAAAAAAAACTGACCCATTTCGATGACCAGGGCCAGGCCGCCATGGTCGATGTTTCGGACAAGGAGATCACCGAGCGGGTCGCGGTGGCCAAGGGCTCGGTCTATATGGCCGACGACACCCTGGCCCTGATCATGGACGGCGGCGTGAAAAAGGGCGATGTGCTGGCAGTCGCCCGGCTCGCCGGCATCATGGCGGCCAAGCGCACCGCCGAGCTGATCCCGCTGTGTCACCCGCTGGCGCTGACCAAGATCGGCGTCGAGTTGGCTTGCGATGCAGACCGCGGCGCAGTGGATATCACCGCCACCGCCAAGCTCAAGGGCCGCACCGGGGTGGAAATGGAAGCGCTGACCGCAGTCTCGGTGGCGGCGCTGACCGTTTATGACATGTGCAAGGCGGTCGACAAGGCGATGCGCCTGTCGGATATTCATCTGGTCCACAAACATGGTGGAAAATCAGGAACATATGATGTTTTCTGTTGAGCAAGCATTAACCCGCATTACCGCTGCGCTCTCCCTTCTGCCGACCCAGAGCGTGAGCCTGGCCCAGGCCTGTGGCCGGGTGCTGGGCGAGCCGGTGGTCGCCCGGCGCACCCAGCCGCCGGTCGCGGTCTCGGCGATGGACGGCTATGCGGTGCGCGCCGGCGATGTCGCCCGCACCCCGGTCACCTTGAAACGTATCGGCGAGGCTCCGGCGGGCGGCGCCTTTGACGGGACCGTCACCCCGGGGACTACGGTGCGCATCTTTACCGGCGGCCCGCTGCCCGAGGGCGCCGACGCCATTGTCATTCAGGAAAATGTCACCCTCGATGAGGACGGCGGCGTGGTGGTGCATGAGCCCGTACCGGAAGGAAAATATATCCGCCCGGCGGGGCTGGACTTCGCCGAAGGCGACCGCTTGATCGAGCCCGGCCGGGTGCTGAGCCCGCGCGACATCGGCCTGGCGGCGGCGATGAACGTGCCGTGGCTGGCGGTGCGGCGCAAACCCCGGGTGGCACTGCTCGCCACCGGCGACGAACTGGTGCGCCCCGGCGAGCCGGTCGGCCCCAATCAGATCATCAGCTCCAACAGTCTGGCGATCGCCGCCCTGGTGGAAAAAGCCGGCGGCGAGGCGATCGATTTGGGCATCGCCCGTGACAATGAAGCCTCGCTGCGCGCCCTGGCCGCCGGCGCGCAAGGCGCCGACATGCTGGTCACCATGGGCGGCGCCTCGGTGGGCGATCATGACCTGGTGCAATCGGTGCTCGGCGCGCAGGGGCTTGATGTTAATTTCTGGAAAGTGGCGATGCGTCCCGGCAAACCGCTGATTTTCGGCTCGCTCGGCGGCACGGCGATGCTCGGCCTGCCGGGCAACCCGGTCTCCGCCCTGGTCTGCGCGGTGATCTTTCTGGTTCCCGCGCTGCGCAAGATGCTTGGCGCCGCCCCCTCGCCGCGCCCCCCACCCGCGCCCGCCTGGGCCGCGATCTGGCGCAAAACGACCGCCGCCAGGACTATCTGCGGGCCAGCCTTGCCGTGGCCGATGATGGCGAACCGATCGCCACCCCGTTTGACAAACAGGACAGCTCGGTGCTCTCCGGCCTCGCCGGGGCCGACTGCCTGGTGATCCGTCCGCCCTTCGCCCCGGCAGCCAAAAAAGACGACCAGGTCGCCATTCTGCCGCTCTGAACGACCTGCTTGCGGGATTTGTTCTTGACGGAAAACAAGAACTAAAGTAGAACAAATAGAGATTCTCCACAATCGCCGCCAGGTTAATTGGAGTGCGTGATGCTGACCCGCAAGCAGTTCGAACTTTTAACTTTTATAAACGACCGCATCAAGCAAACCGGGGTCTCGCCCTCGTTCGAGGAAATGAAAGAGGCGCTGAACCTGAAGTCGAAATCAGGCATCCATCGCCTGATCACCGCGCTGGAGGAGCGTGGCTTTATCCGCCGCCTGCCCCATCGCGCGCGGGCGCTGGAGATTTTGCGAATGCCCGAAATCGCCGGTGATGAACCGGTCCGCCTGCCGTCCCGCGGGCCCTCGGCGCGCGCCGTGCGCCCCGCGTCCTGCGGCCCTACTGACAATGTGATCGAACCCCGCTTTGGCCAGAACACCCCGCCGCGCCAACGCACTGGCGATAGCGCCGCCGGCGAAATGGTTGAAATTCCGCTGCACGGCCGCATTGCCGCCGGCACCCCGATCGAGGCGCTGCAAAACAGCGGTGTGAGCCTGGAAGTGCCGGCCATGATGCTCGACAAGGGTGAGCATTATGCGCTTGAGGTCTCCGGCGAATCGATGATCGACGCCGGCATTCTCGATGGCGACACGGTGATTATCCAGCGCTGCGACACCGCCAGCAATGGCGACATTGTGGTGGCCCTGGTCGACAATCAGGAGGCAACCCTCAAGCGCTTGCGGCGCAAGCGGAAATCGGTGGCGCTGGAGCCCGCCAACAAGGCCTTCGAGACCCGTATTTTCGGCCCTGACCGGGTGCGCATCCAGGGCCGACTGGTCAGCCTACTGCGCCGCTACTGAGGCCGCCCCAACCGCACGCGGGCAGTACGCTGCCGGTCGGCGCGGGCGTTCCAGGGCCGTGCGCCGCGCCAGTGCGATACACTGCGAATGGTAACTCCACTGTCGCTGTACACCCCTTTACCACCCAGCCACACCGCATGGCTGCCGCCGCGCCACAGATCGAAACGATCGATGGTCGGCTTAGCCCTTTTGCAGGCCCGAGGCAGAGGGACCAGGCTGATGATCATGTCGGCGCGCGCGCAATCTTCTTCAACCGCCGCGATATCAAAGATCAGGGCGACGTGAGCCGGACCCGCACCCGCGGGCCGGGAGTAGACACAACCCAGCCCGTCGCAGGAAAGCTGCGCCGTGTTCGCCAGCCAGGCGGCGCTTGCGGTCTGGCCCGCCCGGCGCAGCCAAGTCTCGCGCAGGATACGCCCGCCGCGCCCGCTTGACAGAGCCAGAGCGTCATCCCCCGGATCGCTGTTCATCAGGCGCAGGCCAACCAGCCGCGCCTGACCATCGACAAGAATATCCGGCGGCCGGGCGATACTGTAAAGCGCCAGGCCGGCGAGCATGGGCAAAAGTCCGAAAAACCGCCAGCGCTGGCGCCACAAGGTCAGCCACAACCCGCCCACAACCATCAGCCACAACGCCGCCGGCGGCATTGCCGGCATCAGACCGACCGCACCCGGCCAGTCGGCAACCTCCCGCGCCGCCGCCAGCAGGGCATCAATCCCCCAGGCCATGGGCGCCAGCGCCCAGCTCTCCAGCCCCAGCGGCATCAGCGCAAAGGCGATGATCGCCCATGGCATGATCCAGAACGCCATCAGCGGAATCGCCACCAGATTGGCCAGCACGCCATAATGCGCCAGGCGGTTGAAATGAAAGACCGCGAACGGCGCGGTGGCCGCACCGGCGACCAGGCTGGTCAGCGCCACCAGCGCGAAATAGCGCGCCAGGCGCTGCCCCCGGCCCGCCTCGCGTCCTTCTTGCAGCCACAGAGCCTTTCCACCAGGGGAGCGCTCATAGAGCGCGACCAGGGCGGCGACCGCGGCAAAAGACATCTGGAAACTGACGCTGAGCAGGCTTTCCGGCCGGACCAGCAGCAGAATACTGGCGGCGATCGCCACCAGCCGCATGGAAATCGCCACCCGGTCGAGCATGACCGCAACCAGCACCACCCCGGTCATCACGAAAGCGCGCTGGGTGGGAATGGTCATGCCGCTTATCAAGAGATAGGCCAAGGCGGCAAGCAAGGCAGCCAGCGCCGCCCATTTCTTGATCGCCCGGCGCAGGGCCAGCGCCGGCCACAGGGCAAGCAAGGCGCGCACGGCAAAAAACACCACGCCGGAGAGCAGTCCGACATGCAGCCCCGAGATCGCCAGCAAATGGCCCAGGCCGGCATCACGCAAGGCCTGAAGGGTGGGCGGTGAAATCTCGCCGCGCCGCCCGGTCATCAGAGCGGACGCCACCGCACCGGCCTCGCCGGGGATGGCGGCGCGGATGCGCCGGGCGAGCGAAAGGCGCAACCGCGCCAGCCGCTCGCCCAAGGCCAATTCATCCGCAGACGGGGCCAGCCGGCGCACCGGGCCAAGCGCCACCCCCAATCCGCCCAACTGCCTGAACCAAGCCTGGCGGGCGAAATCATAGGCCCCGGGAGCGGCCGGCTCGGGCGGCGGCCACAGCCGGGCACGCAGACTTACCACATCGCCCGGGGCAACCATCGGCGGCCCGGCGCGCCGGCGCCGGGTGATGCGCAGCCGCGCCGGGGTGTCTTTCGCCGCCAGTCTGGCAATCACCGGCGCCGCCAGGGTCAGGCGGTAAACCCCGGGACCGCGCTCATCGAGGGCGATCAGGCGGCCTTGCAGCGCCAGCGGGCCCATCTCATGGCGCAATACCGGTGCGGCCACCTTGCCGCTGCGCCACACCGCGGCGGCGAATCCCAGCGCGATGATCAGCCCGGCAAGCCCGAAAAGCGCCCCCCGGCTCGGGCGCAAAAACACCGCTACCACCGCCATGGCCAGCACCGCGCCGGCCGCGCTCCAGCCCGGCGGCTCGACCGGCAGGGCGAAATAGCCGGCAATGCCCAAGCCAAGCAATACTGGCGTCCAGGTGACCCAGCGCTCGCGCTCGCGGGCGAAAAACGTCGCCGCGCGGCTGCGCCCGGTTACGTCTTGCATGGGCCTGTGATAAACAACAGCGGCATCCCCTTTCTTGACCATTGAGAACAGCTTACCCCATGACCCGTTCGACACAGAAGGTTGTCACCCGCTTTGCCCCCTCGCCCACCGGTTTTCTGCATATCGGCGGCGCGCGCACCGCGCTTTTCAACTGGCTTTTCGCCCGCCATCACGGCGGTGAGTTTCTGTTGCGCATCGAGGATACCGACCGCAAGCGCTCCACCCCCGAGGCGATCGACGCCATTCTCGACGGGCTCGACTGGCTGGGGCTGACCCCCGACCGCGAGGTTTTCTTTCAGTCCCGCGCCGCCGCGCGCCATGTCGAGATCGCCCGCCAACTGCTGGATGAAGGCAAGGCTTACCGCTGTTATTGCTCACCTGAAGAACTGGCCGCCATGCGCGCCCAGGCCCGCCAGCAGGGCCGGCCGATGCGCTATGACGGGCGCTGGCGCGAGCGTGCGGCCGCCGACGCCCCGCCGGGAGTGGCCCCGGTGATCCGCTTCAAGGCGCCGCAAAGTGGCGAGACCATCATCAAGGATGGCGTGCAGGGCGAGGTGCGGCTGGCCAATGAACAGCTCGACGACATGATCATTCTGCGCGCCGACGGCACCCCGACCTATATGCTCTCGGTGGTGGTCGATGACCACGACATGGGCGTGACCCATGTGATTCGCGGCGACGATCATCTGACCAACGCCTTTCGCCAAACCCAGCTTTTCCACGCCCTGGGCTGGCAGCCGCCGGCCTGGGCCCATATCCCGCTGATCCACGGGCCGGACGGCGCAAAACTGTCCAAACGCCATGGCGCGCTGGCGCTGGGCGCCTATCGCGACATGGGCTTTCTGCCCGAGGCGCTGCGCAATTATCTGCTGCGGCTGGGCTGGGGCCATGGCGATGACGAGATCATTTCCACCGAGCAGGCGATCGCCTGGTTCAGCCTCGAGGCGGTGGGCCGCGCGCCCGCCCGATTCGACTTCGCCAAGCTGGAAAGCCTCAATGGCCATTATCTGCGCCAGGCCGATGATCAGCGCCTGTGCGCTCTTGTCGCAGAGGCCATGGACCAGCCGCTTGACGAAACCGCCCGCAAACGCTTGCGCGCCGCCATGCCGGGGCTCAAGGAACGGGCCAAGACAATCACCGAACTGGCCACCAGCGCCAGCTTTTTATTCGCCCGCCGGCCGCTTGATCTGGACGAAAGGGCTAAAAATCTGCTAAATGATGCCGCGCGTGAGCTCCTTGGCCGGCTTTACCCGGTGCTCGCTGCAGTGCCGGAGTGGACGGCTGATGGCTTGGAGGGGGTTCTGCGTGGGTTTGCCGAAGCTGAACAGCTTAAATTAGGCAAGCTCGCCCAACCGCTCAGAGCCGCCCTTACGGGAAGCACGAAATCTCCCGGGATATTCGATGTCCTGGCCGTGCTTGGCAAACAAGAAAGTCTGGCGCGCATTGGCGACCAGACGAATGAGCGATAAAGGGCTTTCTATCAGGGTCAACAAAAAAAGAGAAATTCTGTGAGCGAATCGGCAAAACTAACCCTTGGCGACAAATCACTTGAACTGGATATGATCGACGGGACCATCGGCCCCAAGGTGATTGATGTTCAAAAACTCTATGCCCAGACCGGCATGTTCACCTATGATCCCGGCTTCACCTCGACGGCGAGCTGCGAATCAAAAATCACCTATATCGATGGTGAGAAAGGCATTTTGCTACATCGGGGTTATCCGATCGACCAACTGGCGATGAAGAGCGACTTCATGGAGGTCTGCTATCTGCTGCTCGAGGGCGAGCTGCCCACCGCCGAACAAAAAGAAGAGTTTGTCACCGCCATCACCTATCACACCATGGCCCATGAACAGCTCAATCACTTTTTCAACGGCTTCCGGCGTGACGCCCATCCGATGGCGGTCATGGTCGGGGTGGTCGGCGCCCTGTCCGCCTTTTATCACGACAGCACCGACATCACCGATCCGCATCAACGCATGGTGGCCTCGCGCCGGCTGATCGCCAAAATGCCGACCATCGCCGCCATGGCCTATAAATATTCCATCGGCCAGCCGTTCGTTTATCCGCACAACGATAAATCCTATGCCGAGAATTTCCTCTATATGACCTTTGGCGTGCCTTGTGAGGAGTTCAAGATCAGCCCCACCTTGGTGCGGGCGATGGACCGGATTTTCATTCTCCACGCCGATCACGAACAAAACGCCTCGACCTCGACGGTGCGCCTGGCGGGCTCGTCAGGGGCCAACCCCTTTGCCTGTATCGCCGCCGGCATCGCCTGTCTGTGGGGCCCCTCGCACGGCGGCGCCAATGAGGCGGTCTTGAAAATGCTAGATGAGATCGGCACCGTCGAGCGGGTGCCAGAGTATATCAAGAAAGCCAAAGACAAGTCCGATCCGTTCCGCCTGATGGGCTTTGGCCACCGGGTCTATAAAAACTATGACCCCCGCGCCGCGGTGATGCGCCAGACCTGCAACGAGGTGCTCGACGAGTTGGGCATCCATGACGACCCGGTGCTCAAACTGGCCATGGAACTGGAGCGCATCGCGCTGGAAGACGAGTATTTCGTCGAGAAAAAACTCTATCCCAATGTCGATTTCTATTCCGGGATCATCCTGTCCGCGCTCGGCTTTCCGACCACCATGTTCACGGTGCTGTTCGCTCTGGCGCGAACCGTGGGCTGGGTCGCCCAGTGGACTGAAATGATTGAGGATCCGTTGCAGAAAATCGGCCGGCCGCGTCAGCTTTACACCGGCCATCCGCAACGCGAACTCATTCCGATGGATCAGCGCTAGGCGGTTACCGGTTTATCCGTACTGGATCAACTCGATCTTGTAGCCGTCGGGGTCTTCGAGAAAGGCGATCACCGTGGTGCCGTGTTTCATCGGCGCCGGCGGCCGGGGGATCGCCACCCCCTGTTTTTCGAGATGTTTGCACAGGCCGAAAATATCGCGGACCCCCACCGCGATATGGCCAAAGCCGTCGCCCACGTTGTAAGGCTCGGTGCGGTCCCAGTTATGGGTCAGCTCAACCGAGGCACCGCTTTGCTCGTTACCATAGCCGACAAAGGCAAGGGTGAAACGCCCGCTCTCAAACTCCATCCGGCGTTGCAGGTCCATGCCCAGCTTGTTGACGTAAAAGTCCAGCGACCGGTCGAGATCGAGAACCCGGATCATGGTGTGCAGAACCCGGAAGTGCTCGCCTTGCCCGCCCATATCGCTCTTTCCCTCTTTTATCGATCCATCAGCATCGCGGTGAAGTTTGCCTGCGTCACCAGGGCGCCGTCAACCTTTGCCTGTCCGCTGAACTGCCAGACATTGCCGCGGCGGCGCTGTCTGGCGACATGAAGCTCCAGCACATCGCCCGGCACCACCGGCTTGCGAAAGCGCACATCGTTGATGGCCATGAAATAAACCAGCTTGCCGCGCGCCTCCTCGCCCAGCACATCGGCAACCAGAAC
>Ga0114931_10004899_pt1 | contig 16626 bp, 15 predicted proteins | sample 2SBtaG_FD_89579 | JGI IMG/M metagenome (GOLD analysis project Ga0114931, IMG submission 89579) | Deep subsurface microbial communities from Kolumbo volcano to uncover new lineages of life (NeLLi) - 2SBTROV14_V59a metaG | ecosystem: Environmental > Aquatic > Marine > Volcanic | place: Kolumbo...
AGCCCACATTCTTATTGCGGTGTCTTTATTTAAATTTGCAATCGCTTCCGTTTTTGCATTTTCAATTATATTATTGTGCAATACAATTAAATTCCAGATTAAAGAAACGGCAATAATTACAAACCAAAAAATTGAGACTATCCATGTATATTTTTTTATGTCTCTTTTGTCAAAATGTATTTTGCCATCACTCATTAAGGTACCTTATGAAAAGATTCAAATAATAATAATCCATCTATGTTACAACAAAGTAAATTACGCGCATTAAGCTAATATTTAAGTACAACTTCGCACTGAAGAATTCCAAAGAGGTTATCACAGATCCACATGGGAAATCCGTCAGATAATTTCGTTTTTGGTCAATAATCCACATAATTAAAAAGTGCTTGACAACAAAAATATTACATTTCGGAATTGACTCAAGTATTTATTTAAAGTTTACCTATCCATCTTTCATAATCGGTAAAAGCATGGAATAGTTTAGTTACTTAATAATTGAAATACAATTATTTTACCATCATAATCAGATGCAAGATATTTTTGGTTGTCGATTTTTTGAACCGAATGCAGTGGGGAATCAACAAAATTCAATATAGTTTTGTACGAATACTTTTTGTTTATTCTTATCACCTTACCTCTTGGTGACGCAGCGAAAAACATTTTATGATTGAAAAGCGGAATTGTGGAAAATTTATTTTTTCCCAAGTTTGTAGTTACAATTTTATATGCCCTTCCATTTCCCGGTTTTACAATGTTTATTCTTCCGTTAATTCCCATAACAAGAAGTTTTTTATAATCAGTTGAAATTCCAATTGATTGCCAAGCTTTGTATTTTTTTACCCAATTAATTTTCCCAAGTAGAGCATTTATTGAGTAAACTCTACCCTCGATTGTTGACATGTAGATATTTTTATTATCTGTAACAAGATTACATTTAGCTGAAATGTGATTTTTTGATTTAGCAAATTTGGTTTTCCAAACAAAAGTTCCGTCTCTGGAATCGAGGCAATAAAGATAACCGTCGGTTGATGTGAAATAAAGATTATTCCCGATTAGAATAGGTTTTATTAAAACCGGCTGAGTTAGAATATTTGTATGCCAAATTTCTTCGAGTGTTTCCATATCCAAACAGAATAACTTCCCTGTCTCAGTTCCAATAATTACCGCCGCGTTGGAATTAGTTTTTTTCGGAACCATCAATTTTCTACTACCCTTGAAATCAAACGATAATAGCGGAGTAATAATAGCTTCGTCAAAACCAATTGTTTGCAGTGATTCGCCTGATTTAATATCTATTGTTGTCAAGTCGCCTTGAGCTGTAGCAACGGCAAGAAATCCGTCTGCCGCAGTAGGTGTACATAAAATATCACCGAATACATCGTAGTCCCAAAGTTTTTCACCGTTCAAATTAAAACACGTAACCAAACCGGATTTATCGGAAGTGATTATTTTATTTTCATAAATTACGGGATCAGCAATCATGGAATACTGAATATCCTTGGACCAAATAATATTTACATCTTTACTTTTGTTAAAATTGTCGGTGTTCGGAAAATCCAAAGGTGTTTGTAAAAGTTTATATGTTCTTGGAGTTGTCTTTCTGTTTGTTGCACCAATTTCAATAGTTGAAACTTCATAATTCGAAATTTTAATAATTTTAATTTTTAGTTCATTCTTATCTTTTTTGGAAAGATAGCCTGAAGGAGTCGCTATATGTAATTTGTTGTATGATTTTTTTGTAAAATCAGAACTAAATACAGCAACAAGTTTTTTGTGATTAAAATTACTATAGAATTTATCAGAATTCAATGTATTGGATAAAGCATTATTTGTGAACAGAATTATATTTTGATTTGTTGAAACATTTTCAAGTTCGTCATTTATCCAACCATTACTTTCTATAGGGAAATAACCCTTTCCATCTAAATAATCGACTGAATTATTTACACCGATAATGAGAGAACTATCCAAAAGAAATGAAAAATATGGATTTTCAAATTCATCAGTAAATCTGGTACCGTATAATGAAGAAGCTTTTTTTTCTTTTTTACCGGGGATAAAATATGTTTGTGAAAAACGGCTGAAAATTTGTTTTGCTTTTTTTAAGTTTGCTACCGAACCATTAGCTGTAATAGAACCGGTAACAACAACAGCCTTAATATTTTCTTCCAAAGTGATAGAATTAAGAACACTTTCTATCTTTAACTCGTTTTCCGTGGTACCTATTTTTGGATTAATCACCCACAAAATATTTTGTGATTGTGAAAATATTTCAGCTGTAAAAAAAAGTATAAAGAAAATTATTGATTTCATTTTTTCCTAAATTTAATGCGTAAAAATAGTAAAAATATTTTTGGATAAAAGGTTGAAAGTTAAAACAAAATAAAAAACGGTATTTCGTCTTTCATGTTAGAGTAATTTTGATAAAAATACACAACAAATTTGGCAATAATATTGATTTCAAAAACAAAAATAGATATATTTGGAAGCTAAAAGTTAATTTATGGAGGATTTGATGTTTGCAGTTGTTGATATAGCCGGACAACAATTTAAAGTAGCGGAAAACGAAACACATTATGTACCGCGTATGGACGGCGAAGTTGATTCGTCTGTTACGTTTGATTCGGTTTTATTGTTTAATGATGGAAAAGAAACCAAAGTTGGTGCTCCGACTATTGAAGGTTTAAAAGTTGAAGCAAAAGTATTGGAACATGTTAAAGATGACAAAGTGATTGTTTTCAAAAAGAAAAGAAGAAAATCTTACAAGAAAAAAAATGGTCACAGACAGCAATTAACAAAAATTGAAATTACAAAAATTGGTTAATAAAAGAGGTTTAATCTAATGGCTCATAAAAAAGGTCAAGGTTCTTCAAGGAACGGACGCGATAGTAATCCACAATATTTGGGTGTTAAAAGATTCGGCGGACAAAAAGTTACTGCAGGTTCAATATTAGTAAGACAGCGCGGAACAAAATTTCATCCGGGCGTTAATGTAATGAAAGGCGGAGACGATACATTGTTTGCAACTTCCGATGGATTTGTAAAGTTTGATACCAAAAGAAATAACAGAAAATATATTTCGGTGCTCGAGTCGCTTTAATTTATTTTTAAATATTTTGAAATAAAACCCTTTCAATTGAAAGGGTTTTTTGTTTTAAAATAGTATTGACACATATTCGGTAACCGCCGGATGTTCGTCGAAGCCGAATCTTTGATTTGTCAGAAGCCGAAACTTCGTTTTTTTTGTTAAGAAATTTTTACAATTGATTTAATATTAAATTCACTGAATTATTATTTTAAATTTTGATGATATTCGCTCGCTCACAGAGTTCTGCGAACAGAATCCCGTGGACAGAAGCTGTCCACGGGACTCTGTGAGCGATTATCTTTTTATCAGTCAAAAAGCCTGATCTACGTCTTTATTCTTTTATCTTGCAGCTTGCTGCACTATGGTATTTATTACTTAAATAAAAAAATCCCGCATACACGGGATTTTTTTTTGAATAATTCTATTGTTATGTTAAAATCAAAGACCGAGTCTTTCCATATCAGCAACCAAAGTTTTTACTGCATTCACAGAATTATCAAATGCTGCTTGTTCTTTTTCATTTAATTTTAGTTCAAGAACTCTTTCCAAACCGTTTGCACCGAGAACTGCAGGAACGCCTACAAAATAGCCTGTAACTCCATATTCTCCATCAAGATAAACACACGAAGGAAGAACCCTTTTTTGATCTTTCATTATTGAAGTTGCCATTGCTGTTGCTGCAGCAGCCGGTGAAACAAAAGCTGAACCGGTTTTTAACAATCCTACAATTTCACCGCCGGCTTTCTTTGTCCTTTTAACCATTGCATCCATAACTTCTTGTGCTTTAGCGGCATCACCGTATTTTCTTTCCAACAATTCCATCACCGGAACACCGTTAACATTTGCATAACGTACAAGCGGAACCATTGTATCACCGTGTCCGCCAAGTACCATAGCGTTAACATCTTTTACAGACACATCAAGCTCCCACGCAATAAATGTAGCAAAACGTGATGAATCTAAAACTCCTGCTTGACCGATAACGCGATTTGTTGGGAAGCCTGTAACTTTTTGGAATAATGTTACCATTGCATCCAACGGATTAGAAATAATAATTACGATAGCATTCGGAGCGTGCTCTTTTACGCCTTCGGCAACGCTTCGCATAATTTTTGCATTTGTTGTTAATAAATCATCGCGGCTCATACCGGGTTTACGCGGAAGTCCCGCTGTAATTATAACAAGGTCTGCATTATCAAGTCCGGAATATTCATTTGTGCCTGATAATTTTGCATCCGAACCGGTTATTCTTGCGGCTTCACCAATATCTAAAGTTTTTCCCTGCGGCATATCTTCTACAATGTCAAACATAATAACGTCTGCAAGTTCTTGAGACGAAATCAAGTGTGCTAAAACACCGCCTATTTGACCACCACCAATTAGTGCAATTTTTTTACGTGCCATAATTTTACCTCCTAAAGTGAATGAAAACTATTTTTATTGCTGCAAATATATAATTAAGTTTTTAAGACCTAAATATCTAAAATAATCATTTTAAACTTATAAAAAATATTGCTATGCTAAAAGAAAAGTTAAATTATTATTGGAAGAATTAATATAAATACGCTCAAATCCCAAAAAGAATAAATCCAAACTATTCATAAGAGATTATTACATATTTATGCATAGTGACACAATCAAGCCTTTGTAAATTACTAAATTCTGTACTAAAAGCAGTGGACAAAATTTTGACTGCAAAACTCCCGATACAATCGGGAGTTATCCAATTTTATGTACAGTCAGTATATAAAGCGTCGCGAAAAGAATTTCAATTAAAACAGTTCGTCAACAGTTAAATATCTTTCGCCCGTGTCGTAATTAAAACCAAGAATTACATTATTCTCTCCGACTTCTTGTAATTTTTTGTTAATTGCTGCAAGAGTTGCACCGGTTGAAATACCTGCAAAAATGCCTTCTAAGCGTACTGCATCTTTTGCAAATTTAAACGCTTCATCGTTAGTAACCGAAATTGTTCCATCCAATAATTCCGTATAAAGATTTTCGGGAATAAAACCTCCGCCAATTCCCTGAATTTTGTGCGGACCGGGATTTCCGCCTCCGATAACCGGCGAATCTGTCGGTTCAACCGCAAACACTTTAATGTTTGGAAAATGCTGTTTTAATACTTCGGCAGTCCCACTTATATGTCCGCCTGTTCCAACTCCTGTAATTAGATAATCAATTCCATCAGGAAAATCATTTAATATTTCCAAAGCGGTAGTACTTTTATGAATTTCCGGATTCGCTTTATTTACAAATTGCTGAGGCATCCAATAATTTGAATTACTTCCGATTATTTCAACGGCTTTATCAATTGAACCTTTCATTCCAAGCTCACGCGGAGTTAAAACAAATTCAGCGCCATAAGCTTTCATTATTTTTCTTCGTTCAACTGACATTGATTCCGGCATTACAAGTATAATTTTGTAGCCTTTTACAGCAGCTACCATTGCAAGCCCCACGCCGGTATTTCCTGAAGTCGGTTCTATTATTGTCATTCCTTTTTTCAATATTCCCTTACTTTCCGCATCATTAATCATTGATAATGCAATTCTGTCTTTAATACTTCCGCCGGGATTAAACTTTTCAAGTTTTAACCAAACTTCCGAATTTGAATCTGAAAAAAGTCTGTTTATTTTTACGTGAGGTGTATTACCTATTGTTTCCAATATATTTGTTACTTTCATTTTATTACCTTTAAGTTAAATTATAAAATTAAATGCGTTATTTTCGAGTTCATTTTTTAAACTGATTTCACTTCGATGATAAACCATCGAATTAGCCGGTACGCTTCGTGTAAGCCAAACATTGCCTCCGATAACACTGCCCTTCCCAATTGTGGTTTCTCCACCAAGAATTACAGCGTTGGAATAAATGATAACATTGTCCTCGATGCTCGGATGTCTTTTCTTTTTAGCAAGATTTTTCTCAACGCTCAATGCTCCAAGTGTAACACCCTGATATATTTTAACATTGTTTCCAATGTTGGAAGTTTCACCAATCACAATTCCTGTTCCATGATCAATAAAAAAATTTTTTCCGATTCTTGCACCGGGATGAATGTCAATTCCGGTAATTTGGTGAGCATATTCTGTCATAATTCGCGGCAAAAGCGGAACGTTTTTCAAATAAAGTTCATGTGCAAATCTGTAGATTGCAATTGCCAAAAAACCGGGGTATGCTAATATTACTTCGTCAATGCTTTCCGCTGCCGGATCGCCATTGTAAATTGTTTTAGCATCGGCAAGTAGTAAATTATGAATTTTCGGAAGCTGAAGAGCAAATTGTTTTGCAGTAAGTTCGGCATTTTCGTTTTTAAAACTTACTAACGAAAGTAATATTTCATGAAGATTACGCCGAAGCAGATAAATTTTACTTTCTATTTCTTCCGCATCAAAATAATTATTTTCCGAGTAATGAGGGAAAAGCAGTTGAAATAAATCATCAACAAATATCTGTGCCTTTTTCCTTACCGGCATTTTTGTTTTGTGCTGTTGCCTTAATTCTATTAAACTATCCGCAAAATCGGATAAATTTATATCGCTGTTAACGACCATAATAATGTCCTTTGATAAATTTAAAATGTTTGAATGTGTTAAATATTGATAGATCGAGATGTAACTTTAACAAATGCAGGTATTGTAATATCCTTTGCAGCTAGCAGAGATGTAATTAATAATATTACTTTTTGAATTTTTCATGTTTCAAATATAACAATAATCAAAGTATTTGAAAATATAATTCTTTGAAATTGTATGAAAGATTACAATTTGGAACATTTATTCATAGCACAGCAAGCTGCAATGTATAATTGAGAATGGATAATTGATAATGTAAAAAAGATTATCTCCAAAGGTCACTCACTCGCAGAGTTCAGTGGACAGAACTCTGTGAGTGAGTGGATAGAGTCTGTGAGATGGCGTGCATAATTTCCTTACATAAAAAACGAGGATTTAGTCGTAAATACTATATAGTCCGCTTCTAAAAATTCCAAACAGATTATCACATCTCTTCACTGGAAATACGATTTACAAAAAAACACATTCATAAAAATATTCTTTTTTATGATTCATTATTCAGGGAGAGAACATAATCATAATCAAAACACTGTATCTCAGAGCTGAATCATTTTTTTTAAAAAGTACAGGCAACAAAACTACTGAACAAAATAAATTACAAACGGTGTCGGTGAAAATGAAAGTACAAAAACAATCAAACTCACGTATCCCAAAATCATTCTGCCCTTACTTAACTTTTCATGAACAGTTACAGGCGGATGTTTTACTTTTATTACAAAATAAAGAATCAATGCCCAAAATAACCAGCCCGACCAACCGATTTCAAGATTGAGACCGAGAATTGCATCAACCAAACCAATTACTCCGAGAAAAGTAATTATAATCATAATTACACTTGCAATTCTTTCGTGCCACTTATAACCGAACATACTGTAAACTACATGTCCGCCGTCAAGCTGACCGACAGGCAGCATATTCATTGCAGTAACAAACAACCCGAACCAACCGACACACAAATACGGATAATGATATATTTCCGACATAGGCGGAACAAATTGTGCCGGTGATGTAAATATTTCTTTTAGTAACGAAAATAATAACGTGTTCCCAAACTCAAAGATCATTCCATTACTGTTGTATTCCGGCGAAAAAAAATCAGGATGAATCGATAGAATATATTCAGGTCCCGGCAAGTGTGTAAAACCGTAAACAAGTAAAATTAAGCATGCAACAAATCCGGCAATTGGGCCTGCAACTCCGACATCAAACATAACTTTATTGTTCGGAATCCTTGATTTTATTTTAATCACCGCTCCCATAGTTCCGAAATTAAACATTCCCGGAATCGGCGGGAAAGGGATATAATACGGCAGTGTAGTCTTAACTTTATGATAAACAGCAGCAAAATAATGCCCGAATTCGTGAGCTGATAAAAAGAAAAGAATTCCGAGAGTATAAGGTAACGCTTTTACCAAATCGGTAATTTCATACGGGCCCATTGTTCCCGTTGTCCATTCCATTCCCGCAATTAAAAGCGTTATAAATGTAATTATAAAAAGCGCAATATGTGTCCAGATTTTATTTTTCATTTATTTTAAATTAGTATTTATTAATTATATTTTATTCTTTTTAATCTTTTGCTTTATAAATTTATAATATCCGTATTTAAACTTTGATGTTAAACTTGCAATAGAATACAAATTTGTAGGGAATGCAAATGAAGGTTCAAAGTAGCAATTTACAGTACAACCCTGGCAAAAATCGAACTTCCCTTCCATTTGATAATAGTATTTGTATTCTTCCGTTTGCTGCAAATCAGTAATATTTGAAGTAATCGGAATTGTTTTTCTCTCAAAATGATAGCATGGCAAAATCACTTCGTTTTTCGGTGATATTACAATCACACGGGAAACGGCTTTGCAACTCGGGTTAGTGATATCATTCCCACCGTTTCTTCGTAGTTTTATGAAGCCGCCATTTATATACACGTTTTGCTTCCCAGCAACAAATTTTTCAATGTAATCCAATGCTTCAAGCGATAAACCCGGATTACCAAAATATGAAAATACAGGATTTACAATCAGCATCAAATCGTATTTAGATGCAATGTCGTGCATACGCGGTAAATCTTTGTATGTTTCGTTTGTTACTGTAAAAAGAATGTCGGGAAATTCACCAAGTGATTTTGCAATTTTAATACTTTCAAAAACTTTACCGTAACAATCAACTTTTCTAATATTATTGTGAACTTCCTCGTCCGGTGAATCCAAAGAGAAGTGGAGAAGATTAACTTTACCGGCAAGTCTTTCGGCAAATTTAGGATACAGCAAAGTGTTAGTTGTTATGCTCGTTTGCATATTATTGCTTTGTGCAAATTCCGCCATCAAGTCTATAGAAGGATTTAATAGCGGCTCTCCGCCGGTTAAATCAATAAACTTAACGCCAAGTTTCCGTATTTCCGTAACATTTTTTTTAAAATCATCTAACGAAGCGTGCGGAATATCAGCAAAATTGGAATGTTCGGCAAAATGACAAAATTCACAAAAAGCATTGCAGCGATAAGTAACATAATAATTGCACAGAAGAAGCATCAGTAAGTCCGTCCTTTCCAATTTATTTTGCGTGAAAACAGTAAAATTATTGGTAATAAAATTACATAAATTATAAAATACAATTCAAATAATATAAAATTTTTAAATTTTAACTTTATTCCCATTTTTTCATGAACCGGGAAGAGGAAAAAATAATCGAATGCAATTTTAAAAAACGCCAAATACAAAGCCTTCGGGGAATAAAAGAATGGTGTTAAAACTATACCAAGGTTAACAAAAAAAGCGGAACTCATAACGAGGAAGCCGACAATATCACTGTCCAGCCCGCCGACGCCCCATCTTTTTTTCTGCCGGTAAAGTGTTTTTACATCGTTACAAGGTTGCGATGTTACAAGAGCACCTTTATCAATAGGATAAATAATTTTGTATTTTTTCAATTTGTGCATCGACATCAGCATTTGAAAATCTTCCGTAACCGAAAACGGGATATTTTCATACCCACCGATTTCATCATAAACAGAACGGCGATACGACATATTATTCCCTATGCAGCTTAACGGCTTTCCAAGATTTATTGTTCCGCCGGCTACAGTTAATAAGTAAATAAAATCAACCGACTGTATCCCCGAAAATACTCCGCTATCTTTTTGGTTTGTATATCCGCAAACAAGTGCAACATCTTCTTTGTAGTACGAACAAATAGTTTCAGCCCAAGTTTCCGAAACACTGCAATCGGCATCGGTAGTTAATATTATTTCACCCGTCGATATTTTAACCGCATTTGCAATTGCGTTTGCTTTACCTTTCATATTACCTATTTGACCGGTAGGAACAACTGACTTAAACTTTGGTTTATCTTTAATGTATTCGTTTATTATCTCCCCCGTCCTATCAGTGGAATTATCATTAACAATAATTATTTCCAACTTGTTTTTAGGATATATTAAATTATTCAAAGACTGCATACATCTTAAAATATTATTTTCTTCGTTGCGGGCGGCAACAATCACAGTAGCCGAAGGTAAATCTTTTTTCTTAATTTTTTCAAATGACTTTTTTGCACCGAGCGTAAAAGAAAAGAGAAGGAAAATATAAATAGCCAAAACAATTGTGAATACTATTTCAAACATTCAGTTGGAACTCCGATTTTAAACATATTCTTTTCTGCAGTTTCACAAATTAAGTTGATTGATTCTGAAATAATCTGCTTGGATTTATTGCTGTCGTGCAGCACAATTATCGAGTTTGCAGACAGATATTTGGTAACCCCGAATTTAACGATATCAAAATCATTTTTGTAATCACGTGTTAGCAAGTTCCACATCACATTCTGCATATTTAATTTTTTTAATACTTTACTCAAAGTAAAATCAAACTGTCCGTGCGGCGGACGAAAATATTTAATCTTTTGTCCGTGTTTATTTTCGAGCAACGAATTAAATTTTAACAAATTATCTGTCATTTGTTTCTCGGTTAAACCCCATATTTTTTGATGCGAAAAAGTATGATTTCCGATTAAATGTCCTTCTGAAATAATCTCATCAACCAAACTGCCGTATTTAACAATATTTTCACCGACACAAAAAAACAACGCTTTCTTTTTTATTTTTGATAACTGTTCTAAAATAACTTCAGTAGTACCTGGATTTGGTCCGTCATCAAACGTTAATAAGATTTCATTATTTGTTGTTGCCCAAACAAAATTTGGAAACATTTTTTTTACAATTTTAGGAGCAGTGTAAATGCACTTCATTATCTTGCTACTTCCCTATTTTTCCATTTGTAATTGCCAATAACCCCCGATATAGCAGATATTATTATATAAGGGACGTGCACTATTTCAGCAAATAAAAATAATTTCATCCTTAAATTATCGAACAAATACTTTTTCCCAAAATTAACTATTCTATATTCCAACAACATTTTAATAAAAAATTCAAATAAGAAAAGTAACACAATATACTGATTAATAAATATTGCTATAAAAGGAAGTAGCAATAAATTCAGGAAAAACAAAAATATTGCCAATAGATTTATCAAAAGTAGTTTGCTTTTATAAAATAAGCTTTTACTTGCCCAACGTTTACGCTGCTGATAAAAATTTGTAAGATTCTTATTTGCTTCAGTTCTTACAATTGCATTTTTGCTAAAAGCGAATTTAATTTTATATTTTTTTGTCGCAGCAATTTTCTGCATCAACAATTCGTCATCGCCCGAAGAAAGATTCATCATATCATCGTAACCGCCAACTTCAAAAAAAACTTTTTTGCGAAATGTTAAATTTGCCGCATTGCAAATTATCGGTCTTCCCGAGCCGATAAGTCCCGCTCCTGTTAAAACTAATCCGGCAAATTCCAATATCTGCAATTGACTGAATATTGATTTTGAAGCATTAAATTCGACAGGACCGGAAATAAAAGCTGTCTCATCGTCATAATATGATAAAAGCGTTGCTAGCCAATTCTCCGGATGAGTACAATCAGCATCGGTAGTAACAATAATTTCACCTTCGGATTTCTCAATTCCAAGTTTTACAGCTTGCTTTTTAAATGCTTTGTTTATACTGGTATTATTTAATTTTAATACTTTTATATTTTGATTTTTTATTATCTTTCCCAATTTATGGACCGAATCGTCTGTTGAATTATCGTCAATAAAAATAATTTCATACTTATCTTGCGGATAGTTTTGATTTACCAAACTATTGTAACAGTTTACAATATTCTGCGATTCGTTTCTAAACGGTACAATTATCGAGACAGATTTTAATTCCGCATTTCCGCTTTTTATTCCTTTTAACGAATGCAATCCGTTCTTTATTTTTTTCAAAAAGAGGAAATAAAGAAGTGAGACTAATAACGAAAAAGCGGTTAAACAAATCATTCCGGCTTCACCATAAATAATAAAAGTCCACACAATGAAGGAAGTACCAAGTTTATCAGAAATAGAATCAATGCTGCGTTAAAGGCTGCGGCTTGTGAAATCCCGAAGTAACTTCCCAAATATACTGATGCTGCTTCCCTGATTCCTATTTCTCCAAATGTAATTGGTGGGAGAATAGTTTTTACAAATAATACCATTAACACAAACCATAAATAATTTAACAATTCAAAACTATGTGTGAATGCGGATGTTAGCAATACATATTGAAACGAAAAAGTAAGAATAAGCAGCAGAGAGAATCCCGACATTTTAATCGAGAACTTTCCATTTAATTTTTTAACTTCTTTTAATTCGATAATAAACTTTTTAAGTATTTTAATGTTTCCTATTTTCCGTACAAATGTATTTTCATTGTTTCCTTTTTTGAAAATGAGGAGAAACAGAAGTGAAAAAAGAGACAGAATAACAATCAAGCACAATGCAGCAATTGTTTCTGAAATATCGAAATAATAATGTAAAAAAGGTATTGCCATAATAGAACCGGCAAAAGAAACAATTAGTAGCGGATACAATTTATCAACTGCGGTTGCAATAGCAATTTTTAAAAATGAACTGTTTTTAAACGGAATTGCCCGGGTAACATACTCACCCGCCTGAAGCGGTGTAATAATTCCGCCGCTTATTCCATAAAACAGCGAAAACAATATTTTCCTTTTGTTGTTTATTTTCAACATTGAATTACAAACCAATTCCCATTTTTTGAACTGCCAAAATAAATTTAACGGCAATAACAAAACGGCAAATAAAATAAGCAGGAAGTTAGCCTTTCCAATCGCTGCACGAATTTTATCGAATTCAATATAATTTATTAAAAAATAAATGATTGAGATTGACGTAATTATTTTAAAAATAACTAATAATTTTTTTTTCAACCTGTCATTGCTTTTATAATTGATGTTTTCCCTTTGAGGCAAAATTTTTCTTTTCCGTGAAAAAAATGAATAATGATTTGTGAAAATAATTAATTTGAATGTCAGACGGAAATAGAAGGATTTGTATTATATTTATACACCCGTTTAGAAAAATCATATTCTAATCAACCTCACGTTTTAGCAGACTTAAAACCACGTTATTCGCAGAACTCTGTAAGGCTGTTGAATATTTGGTTTTTCTATCGAAATTATTCCCAACGGCAGATGGACTTTTATTAGCAACAGTAGATTTAATACTCATTTTATAAAATTAAATCTTATTTTTGTAGATTAAAAAAAAATGTATTACGGAGATATAATGAGTGAGATTGAAAACGTAATTAAACGTAACGGAAGTATTGTCCCGTTTAACCCTGATAGAATTTCCAATGCAATTTACCGTGCTGCTGTATCTGTAGGTGGAAGAGACAAAGCTACGGCGGGAAAACTTGCGAAAAAAGTAATCGAATGCTTGGAGAATGATACATTTGAAAATAACACACCGCATATTGAGCAAATTCAAGATGTAGTAGAAAAAGTTTTAATTGAAAACGGACACGCCAAAGTTGCTAAAGAATACATCATATATCGCCAGGAGGCAAACAGACGCAGACAATCGGATGAAAAATATTCAACAAAAGAAAGTGATAATATACCGTGGGCAAAAATCTGGCATACGCTAAATTGGTCATTGAATAGAAATTTAAATACAATTAATGGACTCAACACAAGAATCCGTAATGGTGAATTTGAAGAGGTAGTTAGACAGTCCGAAAAAGCTTATGAAAATAATATAGATACTGCTGCTAAATTAATTTCCGCACGAAGCAATAAAATTAAAATGGTAATGGTTTCCGGACCTTCTTCGTCTGGGAAAACCACTACTACGATTAAGCTGGAAGAAAGATTAAAAAAGAAAGGTTTTAAATTCAAACCTTTAAATGTTGACCATTATTTTTTCGATTTGGAGATGCACCCGAAGGACGAGTTTGGAGATTACGATTTTGAAACTCCGCAAGCACTTGACCTTGAGTTGATTAATGAACACCTTCTTGCTTTAAGCGAAGGGAAAGAAATAAAAGTACCGCATTATGATTTTAAACTCGGTAAAAGATATTTGGACAGAACTCCGTTGCATCTTGAAGACAATGAAATACTATTAATCGATAGTCTTCACGGACTTTATCCGAAATTCAGTGAAGCCGTTAGCGAAGAAGTTAAATTCAAACTTTATCTCGAACCGCTTTTGCAGATGAAAGATTATGACGGTAATTACATTCGCTGGGCAGATATTAGATTGATGCGAAGAATGCTCCGCGACTCCGTACAGCGTGCATATAATCCACAGCAGACTCTTGAACACTGGCATTATGTACGTTCCAGCGAACTGAGAAATATTATTCCGTATAATTCAACCGCCGACTATATTATCAATACAAGTATGCCTTACGAAATTGCATTATACAAACCGATGCTGTTTGACAATTTCAAAAAATGGGTAAAAGAATACGAGGGAAACGCTTTACGGGAAGATGCTCATAAACGGGCAGTTCGCACAGCTAACTTTTTAAGTGAAGTTGTTGCCGTAGAAGATAACAGTGCAGTCCCGAAAGATTCCGTTCTTAGAGAATTTATAGGCGGAAGTATTTACAATTATTAATTTACCCGCAACTGCGGTTTAGAAATTAGAAATAAGAATTTAGGAAATGAAAAATACACGATACATTCAAAACCAAAATAATTGTCAATTGTCAATTATCAATTATCAATTGCCCTCGCGATGTATATAAATTATTCGGACATACCGGGATTTCAGAATTTGTTTTTGGACTACATTTACGAATATGAAAATGTAGCTACTTTTTATCCGAAGGATTTTAGAAACACAGCGGAGTTTCCGGCTCACTTTGCCAAATTAGAGAATCGTGATTCACAACTGCGAAATGATATTGCCGGTATTGTTGAAAAACAACACAGCGGAGAAAAACTTTCACGACAAACAAAACTGAATATAAGACTGCTGAAAAAAAAGAATACTATTGCCATAATCACCGGTCAGCAAGTAGGTATTTTCGGCGGTCCGCTTTACACATTTTACAAAACCATAACCACAATCAAACTTGCACAGCAGCTTCAGGAAAAGTTTGTCGATTACAATTTTGTGCCGATATTTTGGCTCGAAACCGAAGATCACGATTTTGAAGAAATTGCGAAAATATCAGCGTTGGAGAGCGATGGAAAACTTCTTGAAATAAATTACGATGACGGATATCCGCTCGAAGATAATCGTGGAAGTATCGGGAAGTTAAAATTTAATAGCAGCATATCGGAAACGGTTGAAAAGTTTTTGGAAACTCTTCCGAAAACCGATTATAAAAACGATGTTGCTTCAATAATAAAAAATTGCTACAAGGAAGGAGCTTACATAAAGGATTCTTTCAAAAATCTTCTTCGTTACTTCTTTGATGAGAACGGACTTATCATTTTTGACCCGCACGATGTGGAAGTTAAAAAATTATTAAAACCGGTATTCAAAAACGAAATTACAAATTTTAGAACGCACACTGCAAAAGCGGTTGAAGTAAGTGCCGAACTTGAGGAAACATATCACGCTCAAGTTAAAGTTAAGCCGATTAATTTATTTATGAATGATGAGACCGGCAGATATTTAATTGAACCGGTTGAAAATGAATATCGTCTTAGAACAAAACGCAAAAGGATTTCACACGAAAGCTTAATGCGTTTATTGGAAAATTCACCCGAAAAATTCAGTCCGAATGTGCTGCTGCGTCCTATTTGCCAGGACTATCTTTTCGCCACCGGTGCGTATGTCGGAGGTCCGAGTGAAATTTCCTACTTTGCACAGGTTAACCCACTTTACCAATATTTCGATGTTGAACCGCCCTTTCTGTTTCCGCGTGCTTCGGTTACTTTATTGGAGAAGAACATCAAAAATACTTTGCAAAAGTTAGATGTTGATTTGAGTGAAATTTTTATTGAGGACAAACTGCTGAAACACAAAATAGTTGAGAATAAGTCCGAATTTAACATAACCCTTTTATTCGATAATGCCGAAACGGATATTCAGCTTATTTTTGATAGAATTAAAGAACAAGTTTTCGGGATTGACAAAACATTAATTGGCGCTGCCGCAAATGCTGAAAAAAGAGTTTTGCAGACAATCGGCAACTTAAAATCAAAAGTAGAAAAAGCCGACGAAAGAAAACACGACACCGTAATTAAACAAATTGACAAGGTTAGAAATATTCTTTACCCGAACAATACTCTGCAGGAACGTGTTGTTAATTTCAGTTACTTCACAAACAAATACGGAATTGATATTATTAAATGGCTGTTCAATCAGATAATAATCAATAAATTTGAACATCAAATTATTGAAATTTAAATTTATTATTAATTATATTGTTAATATCAAATGCTACCGCCAGTGAAAAAACGAACACCGTAACCAAATAAAAAACTAATAACGGCAACTGACAGACTAACAATAAGCATCTCTAAAAAACGTTTCCCAAAATGTTCATCGTGTACTACTGAAATGTAGTAATTAAAAACAACAATAATTATTACAGCGGCAATCAATGCTCCTGCAA
>Ga0114931_10004900_pt1 | contig 16626 bp, 16 predicted proteins | sample 2SBtaG_FD_89579 | JGI IMG/M metagenome (GOLD analysis project Ga0114931, IMG submission 89579) | Deep subsurface microbial communities from Kolumbo volcano to uncover new lineages of life (NeLLi) - 2SBTROV14_V59a metaG | ecosystem: Environmental > Aquatic > Marine > Volcanic | place: Kolumbo...
AGGATTGCGTTTCATTGATCGGTAACGATCAATGAAACTTGGTATTAGCGGTTTTGTTGATAGCGCGTTTGACGGCGTCTTCATCCGGATCAATTCCCACATAGCGAGCCCTCGGACATCTTTGATGAATGATGAGCGCGAGGCTGCCGGTGCCTGAACCGATATCGAGTATGCGGTCGTCCGGTTGTGGTGATATGGCTGCAACGAGCGCTTTTCTCCATGTTCTCTCCCGCGTTAACGATGCGATGGCAAAATCGTAAAGAGGTGTCAGAGCAGATGGCCCAGCGGCGGCGTATGCTGGGCGCTGTCGCCGCTGGGTGTTACGGTGCCGCTCACAGTTTAGCGCCTCGAAGCCGGAGCGCGTTGCCGATGACGGAGACAGACGAAAAGCTCATCGCCGCAGCGGCAATCATTGGACTCAGGAGCAATCCGAAAACCGGATAGAGGACGCCGGCAGCCACTGGCACGCCGAGGGCGTTGTAGATGAAGGCGAAAAAGAGGTTCTGCCGAATGTTGCGCATAGTCGCTTGGCTGAGGCGACGCGCGCGGGCAACGCCGCGCAAGTCGCCTTTGACAAGCGTGACGCCGGCGCTTTCCATGGCGACGTCCGTTCCTGTTCCCATTGCAATGCCGACATCGGCCTGGGCGAGGGCAGGGGCGTCGTTAATACCGTCGCCGGCCATGGCGACTTTCGCGCCGGCTTCCTGTAGTTCGCGCACTATGCGGTTCTTGTCTTCCGGCGAAACGTCGGCGTGAATCTCATCGATGCCGATTTTGACGCCAACCGCTTCTGCCGTCGCGCGGCTGTCGCCGGTCAGCATAACGACTTTGACGCCTGCGTCGTGCAACGCTTTGATGGCTTCGGGCGTTGTCTCCTTGATCGGGTCGGCGACGCCGATCAGCCCGGCCGGATTTCCGTCGATAGCCACGAACATGACAGTTTGGCCTTCACGACGGTGCTCTTCTGCGGTTGTTGCGAGAGCATCGTCATGAGCGCCGGTCCGTTTCATCATTTTGGCGTTGCCAAGCGCGACCTTGCGGCCGTCGACCGTCGCCTCAACGCCTTCCCCAGTGACCGAGGAGAATTCCGACGCCGAACTGATTTTGGCGCCGCGTTCTTCAGCGCCTTCGACGATCGCCGCCGCCAGCGGGTGTTCGCTGCCTTTTTCGACCGACGCCGCCAAGGATAGGAGTTCGTCTTCTGTGAATGGGGATTGCGGTTCGATGAGGACAAGTTTCGGGCGTCCCTCAGTGAGCGTTCCGGTTTTGTCGACGACAATCGTATCGATCTTTTCCAGGGTTTCGAGAGCTTCGGCGTTCTTGATGAGAATGCCGCTCTGCGCACCCTTACCGGTTCCAACCATGATGGACATCGGAGTCGCCAGACCGAGTGCGCAAGGGCAGGCGATGATCAGCACCGCGACGGCGTTGACGATTGCAAACGCCATGGCCGGCTCTGGACCATATATGCTCCAAACAACGAAGCTGATGAAGGCGACCACGACGACGGCAGGAACGAACCAGCCCGAAACCGTATCCGCAAGGCGCTGAATAGGCGCGCGGCTGCGCTGCGCTTCCGATACCATTTTGACGATCTGGGACAGCATTGTGTCTTCGCCGACGCGGGTCGCCCTCATGATAAAGCCACCGGTTCCGTTGACCGTGCCGCCCGTCACCTTGTCGCCGGCATTCTTTTCGACCGGGATCGGTTCGCCGGTAACCATGGATTCATCGATCGAACTTTTGCCGTCGATGATTTCTCCATCGACCGGAACCTTCTCGCCCGGCCGAACGCGTAGACGATCTCCTTCGCGCAAATGGTCGATTGAAACTTCTTCTTCGGAGCCGTCGTCATTGATGCGATGCGCCGTTGGCGGCGCAAGTTCAAGCAATGCCCGAATGGCGCCGGACGTCTGACTGCGCGCCCGCAATTCGAGCATCTGACCGAGTAGGACGAGCGTTGTGATGACGGCGGCCGCTTCATAATAAACGGCGACCTGCCCGTGCATGCCGCGAAAAGCGTCCGGGAAAATACCAGGCGCAACTGTCGCGACAACGCTGAAAACATAAGCAACGCCGACGCCAAGGGCGATCAGCGTAAACATGTTCAGATTCATGGTGCGAACGGACCGAACGCCGCGCACGAAGAATGGCCAGCCGCCCCATAAGACAACAGGCGTCGCCATGGCGAATTGAACCCATTGCGGCCAGGCGCCGGGAAGCAAGCCTTCAAACGGTTGGCCGGGAATGAGATCGCCCATGGCGTAAATGAAAAGCGGGAAACTCAGGCCCGCGCCGACCCAGAAGCGCCGTGTCATCGAATCAAGTTCAGCGGTGTCTTCCTCCGCCGTTACTGTTTCCGGTTCCAGCGTCATACCGCAAATGGGACAGCCGCCGGGCTTCGTCTTGCGCACTTGGCTATGCATCGGGCAGGTAAAAACCGTACCGGTATAGCCTTCCGGCACATGGTCATATTCAACGGGCGCCGCATTAGCGGCGCCCGAAGGGGCGAGATTGTGAGTGTGCTGGTCCATGTTACGCAGCGGCTCCGCGCTTGTTGAACAGATTATAAAGGGGAACAAAGACGATCGTCGTGTACCAGCCAAAAAAGTAGGCCCAAGCAACGCCGATCAGAAAAGCTGGAAATGAAAGCCAGTGAAATCCCGGCATCATCATTTCCCACGCTTCATGCATGTGTATGGCCGGCGGCGTCACGAGACCCCAGCCGATGCAAACTGCGAACGTGATAACAAAGAAAATGGACAGAGAATGTCCGACGGGAACGATACGCATGATTTGCCTCCGTTTCATCGCAGGCAGCGTCAGTACCGAGTTGGCGCTGTCGAATTCCAGCCGGCCGCACAAAGCGTCCCGGCTACTGATGCGCTTATACATAATACCCCTAGGGGGTATAGTCAACCATTATGCTAATGATGCGACGCCCTGACGCCGTCTTCGCCCCTCAGATCGCGAAGGTAGAAGAGCTCAAAAGCGAAAATGAACGCGATTGCAGCAATTCCGATAACTACAATCACCGGGTCGGCGGCCGATTTGATCGCCAGGAACGCCCCCAGCGCGACCGCATCCAGCGCAATCGCCGATAATAGAATCCACCCTTTTGCATCGACGTCATGACGAAGATGTCGGTAGACGCCCCAGTGAATGGCGATGTCCATGACAAGATAAAATATTGCTCCGAGTGAGGCGATCCGGCTCAAATCGAAAAACACAGCAAGAAACGCCGCGAGCACGACGGTGTAGACAAGCGTGTGTTTCTGAATGCGACCTGGCATGCCGAAATGGCTGTGCGGGATTAGATTCATTTCCGTCAGCATGGCGAGCATGCGCGACACGGCGAACACGCTGGCTAGCAATCCGGACGCTGTTGCAATGATCGCAATTGCGACGGTGAAGATGACGCCATATCGCCCGAGCGCTGGGAGAGCCGCCTCGGCAAGCGAATAGTCCTTTGCGGCGACCAAATCATCGATGGTCAACGACGAGCCAACAGCGAAAGCAACCGCCATATAGACAGCGAGACAAATCCCAAGCGAGATCATGATCGCGCGCCCGACATTACGGTTCGGATTTTTGACTTCGTCGCCGCTGTTCGTAATTGTTGTGAAGCCCTTGTAGGCGAGGATCGCCAACGCGACGCCGGCCAGGAATCCGGTAAAGGAAAAGTCGGTTTTCTGCGAAGCGGCCGCCGCGTCGAACGAAAATCCCGACACCCAAAGCGCCGCGCCGGCGAAGGCCAAAATGCCGCCGACTTTGAGAACGGCCGTGATTTTCGAAACCGCTCCAATGTATTTATTGCCGGCCAGATTGATCAGAAATGCAAAGACAATGAGCCCAACAGCGAGGACCGGAACCAGCATTGTGCTATTTTCAACGTCGAAAAGCTGTAGCGTGTAGGTTCCAAAAGTGCGCGCAACCAGGCTTTCGTTGATGACCATGGAAAACGCCATCAACAGGGCGAACGCCCCGGTAACAGCCGACTGCCCATACGCTTTGTGCAATATCATCGCAATGCCGCCTGCTGACGGATATTTGTTCGACATTTTGATGTAAGTGTAGGCGCTAAAGGCGCTGATGATGGCGGCGAACAGGAACGCCGCCGGGAACCATGGACCGGCATACTCCGCCACCTGACCGGTCAGGGCGAATATGCCGGCGCCGATCATGACGCCGGTTCCCATGGCGACCGTTCCAAAAAGCGTCAAGCTGCCTTTCTTGTAATCGCTTTTACGGTGCTCATCGGACATCAGTGTTCATGTTCGCCCGTGATCGGCGCCGACGACCAGTGGATGTGTACAATGCGCCAGCGATCGTTTTCGCGGCGCAAGACCATTGTCTCCATCATACGCGAATGCACATTTTCACCGTTGTATGTTCCGTGAACCTGCGACTCGGACACGACCGTTGCGAGATCGGCGTTTTCGATCACGTCTCGCTTCTTCAGTGAAAACTCGACCGCCGCGGTAAACGCCATGTCGGCGGGCATGTGATGGCCGGCATATTCCTCTACGGAGCGTTCCGCGGCACCGCCCTCGGCGATGATGACATCAGGCGCCAAAAGCGCGCGCAGAGCGGCTTCATCTTTGGCTCTTAACGCGGCGCCATAGGCGTTGACGACAGCTTCCGGAGAGCCAGCCTCGACGGCGCGCGTAGGCGTCGACATTCCGGCATCGTCATCATGATGGCCATCGCTATTGTCGTGCTCCGCATTTTCGGCGCCGTCTTCTGTGTCACTGTCATGATGGCCGTCGCTATCGTCGTAATCGTCAGACTCAGAAGTTTTTGCTGTGCCGACATGCTCCTGGCCTGGCGCATGCTCGTGGTCATGGCCTTCGCCGGTGACGGTGGGAAGACTGGCGACGCCAAGCCCGTGGTGATAAACGAGCCGTCCGCCCTTCCACGCCGTTGTCGCCGGCAGGAGCGTTGCGGCGAAAAACAGAACAGCGAACAGTTTTGAAGGCGCGGATGACTTGGTTGCGTATCGCCAGACTGCAAATGCGCCGACCAGAGCGACCGATGCAAAGGCGAAATTGCGGTGATCGGTCATCGCTGCATGCGACGGGCCGTCATGAGCGACAGTGTAATAGGCCTGGAGACCGGCGGCGACGGCGACAAAAGCGGCGACAACGCCCAGAGCCAGCATCCAGTCGCCCGCCGCCTGAAGTGATGTTCGCCAGCGAACGCGTTCCGGCGCCAGCGAAACAAGCAGCAACAGCGCAGGGCTCGTTATCAGAAATGCGATGACAAAATGAACGACAATCGGATGCCAGTTGGGTTCGATGAGGTTTTGCATTCTTTCCCTCCCTGTAGCTGATCTTCCCAGTACCGGAACGCCAATGCGCAGATATTTGCTACGGCTGACGCCGGCCGCCGACTGTTCGAGCTTGACGGCCTCGGCTGGAAAGCGTATATACCCTACTAGGGTATAATTCAACGATGCAATGGTAAATGTCAAAATCGACCACCATCATTTCGCGCCTTAAACGCATCGAAGGGCAGGTGCGCGGCGTAGCGCGCATGGTCGAAGAAGATCGGTATTGTATCGATATCCTGCATCAGGTTCAGGCGGTGAAAGCAGCGTTGTCACGTGCAGAAAGCGAAATCCTGAAGAACCACGCCCATCATTGCGTCGAGGAAGCAATCCTTGCCGGCAACCCCAAAGCCCAGCGCGAGAAGTTTACGGAACTCGTAGATCTGTTTGAGAAAACAAAACGGTGAGCAGGCGGAACCGAAGATTCTAGAGACGATCTTACGAAGCCGTCCTGAAACAGGACGGAATTTAAGGTTTCTTCAATTTATGCCTTCACGATTACGTTGATTGACAAAGGATTTTGACAGGAGATGATGCAATTGAAATGCGTCTCGTAGTGCTCATAACGCTGATGATTTCCTTGACCGTCGCCCCGGCGGGGGCGTTGTGTTCGTGCGCCTCAATGGCAAGTGGCGGCCATATGATGGCCGGCGAGCCCGTGACTGACGCGGAGGCGGGTCATGGCGGAACGGCAATGCGAATGACGGATGGCGAGGGCTGCGACATGAGCGCTGCAAACGGGTGCGCTCCGGGCAAGTCATCTCATGACGCTGGCTGCGCTTCTGCATGCGGTCTAGTCTGCCCGGGATTTTATGCCGGCCCGGAAAGAGTCTTTGCGAAAATACCAGCATTAAAGCTAGCCGAATATACTCTTCCGACGATGGATCCGGGCGTAGCGACGTCGTCACATCTCGATCCGCCGCCTCCTCGAATCTGAGCACGCCCGCATCTTAATGCGGGCGGCGTCACAGCGCTGCGCCAATGTGCGCGGCGTTCACTGAATGTGCTCAGAATTCGAGATTATCATGCATAAGATTATTGGCGCGATGGCTGCGGCCGTCGCGGGGCTGGCGTCGGGCGTTACATACGCCGCCGATCAGCCGCTGGAATTAAATGAGGCCGTGGAGATCGCAGTCACGGCGGAGGACCCGGCATACGCCCGGTTCGAGGCGCGCGCCGCTGCCCAGGAAGATCGCGCGGTTTCAGATTCGCAACTGCCTGATCCGACTTTGCGGACCGCGCTTGCAAATGTTCCGATCGATACATTCGCATTCGGCCAGGAGCCGATGACGCAAGCGCAAGTCGGCCTGCGTCAGGAAATCCCGCGTGGGAGCACTTTGCGGCTCAATCGTAACAAGCGCGAGGGCGAGGCCGAGATCGAGCGAATGCGGCGCGATGCAGCGGTACGCGATGTCGAACTCGCCGTGCGGATCGCATGGTTCGATAAATATTACGCGGCGAACGCGCAATTGGTCGTTGAAAAAAGCCGGTTGGCGGTTAGTGAATTGATCGACGCGCTTAGCGCTTCCTATGCGCAAGGCAAGCTGACAAGTCAGGACGTGTTGCGCGCAGAACTGGAACTGTCGCTGCTTGATGACAGGCTGGCGGAGTTGCAACAGCGCCAAGCTCTCGCCGAAGCCGAACTGTCGAGATTTATCGGCGCAAATGCTTCGCGCCCGGTCCCGAATCAACTGCCGCCGCTGTCATCGCCCGGGTCTGTGGAAGAGATAGAACAGCGGCTCGTGCGTCATCCGGTCGTGCGCGTGAGCGACGCCATGATTGAAGTCGAAGAAACCGACATTGAACTGGCGAAGCAGGCGTATAAGCCTGCCTGGGCGATTGAGGGCGGTTACGGCGCGAGGGGCGCCGACCGGCCCGACTTCGCCAGCGTCGGCGTCAGCCTGACGATCCCGCTGTTTACAGGCAAACGACAAGACCGTGCATTGTCCGCCGCGCGCAAAGACAAGTCCGCGGCCGAGCTCGATCGAGCGACAACGCTATTGGACTTACGACGCGACCTTATCCGCGCATATGCCGATTGGACCCAACTTGAACGGCGCGTCAATCTCTATGACGAGGCCGTGATCAAGCGCGCCGGCGAGACCGCCCACGCATCCGTTTCCGCCTATGGCGGCGGCCTCGCCGATTTCCCCGAACTCATCCGAAGCCAGCTTGCCGAACTTGATGCAGAGCTCAAACGTCTCGAGTTGCGCATCGAACGCGCAAAGGCGTGGGCGCGGCTTTCCTATCTCGCAGGAGACGATCAATGACCAGAATGCGTATTTTATTCATAGTACTGATTATTGCTGGCGCCGCCGGCGTCTTTCTTATCCTGCGATCAAACGGAAACGAAACAGGTGCTGATGGCGCCTCGGGCGGCGAACGCAAAATCGCCTATTGGGTTGCGCCGATGAACCCGAACTATCGCCGCGATGAGCCCGGTAAATCGCCCATGGGGATGGATCTGATCCCCGTTTATGAAGGCGGGGAGAACGCAAGCGACGAACCGGCGCTTACGATTGATCCTGCCGTCGTCAACAATATCGGCGTCAAAACACAGAAAGTCGCCCGCGAGGATATGGCGCGCGAGATCAACACTGTCGGCGCGATCATGATCGACGAGGAGGCGCGTTCCGACATTCACGTTCGCGCGGAAGGCTGGGTCGAGAAGCTCCATGTTGAGGCCGTCGGCGAAAAAGTGAAAGAAGGCGATGTCCTGTTCGAACTCTACGCGCCGGCGCTGGTTGCTGCGCAATCGGAATTTATCCAAGCGATGAAGATTGGCCGTGCGCCGTTAATTGCGGCGGCGAGCGAACGGCTGACCGCGCTCGGCATGAGCGCCGATCAGATTGCGGATTTAAAGCGTACGCAAAAACCTACGCGCCGCGTTGCGTTAAAGGCCCCGCAATCAGGCGTCGTCACGATGCTGAACGCCCGCGATGGCAAGTATCTCAAGCCCAGCAATATGGCGATGCGGCTCGCTGATCTTTCCAGCGTCTGGATCATCGCCGACGTTTTCGACACGGAAGCGGCCTGGGTTGCGGCAGGCGACCGCGTAGAGATGACCTTGCCCGCGTTTCCCGGGGAGGTCTGGGAGGGGACGGTCGACTATGTCTATCCCACCGCGGAAATGATGACCCGCACGGTGCAGGTTCGCTTGCGGTTTCCCAACCCCGGCGACCGCTTGCGGCCGAATATGTTCGCCAATGTGACAATCGGCGCTGAGTCGAAAAAAGGCGTTTTGACGATCCCGCAGTCGGCCGTCATCCGGTCGAGCAATGGCGACCGCGTCGTCCTTGCGATCGGCGGGGGCCGTTTCCGTCCGGCGCAAGTCAGGACGGGCATGGAAAGCGGCGGCAAGGTTGAAGTGCTCGCCGGTCTGGCGGAAGGCGAACATGTCGTCGTCGAAAGCCAATTCCTCATCGATTCCGAAGCCGGCCTTGATTCAGGATTGATGCGATTGGCGTCGCCTGCGGATGCGAGCGGCGCGCCGACGGCCACGGGTGGCATATCCGCGTCGGAAAAGAACTTGGACGCGAGCGATATGAACAGGTCTGACGGCAATTCGAACGGCAATGTGAGAAAAACGCCCGCCAAATCTGTCAGCGCGGAAGGCCGCGTTGTTGCGATCGACATGAAAACGAAAAGCGTCACGATTGACCATAAGGCGGTCCCTGAAATCGGCTGGCCGGCGATGGTGATGGCGTTCAAGGCAACGTCCGGAATCAACATCATGAGCGTCAAGGCCGGCGAGCCGGTGCGCTTCGCATTCCGCGAGACGGAGACCGGCTATGAACTCGATATGATTGAACCGATGCCAGAAGACGAAGAAGCGGGAGACGAGCAATGATCTCCCAAATCATCCGCGGTTCGATCGAAAACCGCTTTCTGATTATTGTCGGGGCTATTTTTCTCGCCGTCGCAGGCGTCATTTCGCTGCGCTCGACGCCGCTAGACGCCATCCCCGATCTCTCCGATGTGCAGGTGATCATAAAAACCAGCTATCCCGGCCAGGCGCCGCAGGTGGTCGAGGATCAGGTCACCTATCCGCTGACGACAGCGATGCTCGCCGTGCCCGGCGCGAAAACCGTGCGCGGCTATTCCTTCTTCAACGATTCCTACGTCTACATCATTTTCGAAGACGGAACCGATCTTTACTGGGCTCGTTCGCGGGTTCTCGAATATTTGAACCAAATCGCGCCGCAATTGCCCGAAGGAGCGAAACCGGCGCTTGGTCCCGACGCCACCGGCGTCGGCTGGGTCTTTCAATACGCATTGGTCGACAAAACCGGCCGCCACAATCTCGCCGATCTGCGCTCGCTGCAGGACTGGTTCCTGAAATACGAGCTTCAGACCGTCGAAGGCGTCTCCGAAGTCGCGGCGATCGGCGGAATGGTAAAGCAATATCAGGTCGTCGTTGATCCGGACCGGTTGCGGTCGTTCGGGATTCCGCTCGGCGATGTACGACGCGCCATCGAACGCGGCAATATGGAAACGGGCGGGCGCGTCATCGAAATGGCGGAGGCTGAATATATTGTCAGGGCCAGCGGTTATGTGAAGTCGATAAAAGATCTCGAAGAAATTCCCTTGCGAGTCAGCAAAACGGGCACGCCGATCTTGCTCCGCGATGTGGCCGAGATCCGACTCGGCCCGGAACTGCGCCGCGGCGTCGGCGAGCTCAACGGCGAGGGCGAGGCGGTCGGAGGCGTTATCATTATGCGCGCCGGCGGCAACGCCGAGGCGACGATCAAACGCGTCAAGAAGAAACTGGAAACCCTGAAGGCGGGCCTGCCGGAGGGCGTTGAATTGGTCACGACCTATGACCGCTCAAAGCTCATCGAACACGCGGTTGAGACTTTGCAGGGAAAGCTTCTGGAAGAGTTCATCATTGTCGCGCTGGTTTGCGGGTTGTTCCTCTTCCATATGCGCTCCGCGCTCGTCGTGGTGATCAGTCTACCGCTCGGCGTTTTGGCTGCGTTTATTGTCATGAATGCGCAAGGCATCACCGCCAACATAATGTCGCTCAGCGGCATCGCCATCGCCGTCGGCGCCATGGTCGATGCGACCATCGTCATGATCGAAAATGTCCACAAGAGACTGGAGGAACACCCGGAAAGCGGAGTGAAACGCTGGCGGCTCATCGCCGACGCTTGCGTCGAAGTCGGGCCGCCGCTGTTTTTTTCACTGCTGATCATTACACTGAGCTTCACGCCCATATTCGCCCTGCAGGCGCAGGAGGGACGCCTGTTCTCACCGCTTGCTTTCACCAAAACCTACGCCATGGCTGCGGCGACCATCCTGTCGGTGACGCTGGTCCCCGTGCTGATCGGTTTGCTGGTGCGCGGCCGGATCGTCCCTGAACATAAAAACCCGGTCAATCTACTGCTTATGCGTGGATACCGGCCCATCATCGGGCTGGCGCTGCGCAGACCGTGGGTGACCATCGGTGCGGCGGCCGTCTTGATGGCGAGCATGGCGATCCCGGCGAGCCTCATCGGCGGCGAGTTCATGCCCGATCTCGACGAAGGCGATCTTCTGTACATGCCGAGCGCCTACCCGGGCATCTCCGCCGGCAAGGTCGCTCAAGTGGTCCAACAGACGAACAAGTTGATAAAGACGATCCCCGAAGTTGAGACCGTCTACGGCAAGGCGGGCCGCGCGGAGACCGCGACGGACCCGGCGCCCTTACCCATGATCGAGACGACAATCCAGTTGAAACCGCGCGATGAATGGCGTCCCGGCGTTACCATGGAGTCGCTCAAGACCGAGCTCAACAGCTTGGTCGACGTGCCGAGCCTCACCAATGTCTGGATCATGCCGATCAAGAACCGGCTCGACATGCTGGCGACCGGCATCAAGACGCCAGTCGGCGTCAAAGTCGCCGGCCCCGATCTCAACGTCATTGCGAAGGTGGGCCGCGACATTGAGAACGTCTTGCAGGGCGTTGAAGGCACGGCCTCCGTTTATGCCGAACGTGTGACTGGCGGGCGGTTTATCGATGTCGAGATCAACCGTGAAGCCGCGGCGCGCTTCGGGCTCAATATCGCCGATGTGCAGGATGTCGTGCGCACGGCGATTGGCGGCATGACGATCAGCCAGAGCGTCGAGGGGCTTGAACGCTACCCGATCAATCTGCGCTATCCGCGCGAAGTGCGCGACTCTCCTGCGCGTCTTCGCGAACTGCCGATCGTGACGGCGTCTGGCGCCGAGATTCCGCTGGGCCGGATCGCCGACATTCGCATCAATGAAGGCCCGGCGATCATTCGCAGCGAAAATGCGCGGCTCAATGGCTGGATTTATGTGGACATCGCCGGTCGCGATATCGGCTCTTACGTCGACGAAGCGCGTCGCATCGTCGCCGAAAATGTCGATCTTCCGGCGGGTTATTCCGTTTCGTGGTCCGGCCAATATGAATACATGCAACGCGCCAAGGAGCGGTTCGCCTATGTCGGACCCGGTATGCTGCTCATCATCATGCTGCTCTTGTTCCTCAATTTCAGGCGCGTGTCGGACGTGATGATTATATTGGGCACTTTGCCCTTCGCCATCGTTGGCGGGTTGTGGCTGATGTTCCTCCTCGGCTTTAATTTGTCTGTCGCCGCTGCAGTCGGGTTCATCGCCCTTGCCGGCGTCGCTGTCGAAATCGGCGTCCTAATGATCATGTATCTGAAACAGGAAATCGCCGCGGCGAATGCAATTGCACATGAAGAAGGCGCGCCGCTGGATGAGGCGCATTTCGCTGACGCCATCGCCAAGGGTGCGCTGCGGCGCCTGCGTCCTATCATGATGACGTTCGCGGTGATTTTCGCGGGGCTTTTGCCGATCATGTATGGCCACGGCGCCGGCGGCGAGGTCATGCGCCGCATCGCCGCGCCAATGATTGGCGGCATCGTCAGCGCGACCGTGCTCGCGCTTATCGTCATCCCGGCGGTTTATTTCCTGTGGAACCGCCGGGCGCTGCAGCATGTTGAACAATATGACCCGGTCGATCCAAAACTGGCGCCGGCAGAATAGGATCGGAGTAAGCGGCGTCACGGCCATTTGCTCGCTACAGTCAGAAATACGTATAGGGAGCATGTAAATTGAAGAAACAAACGAATTGCTCCAGCCGACTCTTGTGGGTGGCCTCGTTTCATGCGCGACGAGGTCAGCCGTCTCTCAGTGCGCATTACAGTGAAAGGAAAACTGCAATGAAATCTATGAAACTCTCCAAGATCGCCGCTGGCGTCGCCATCGCGCTCATTTCCGTTCCGGCGCTCAGCCAGAGCGGAGACATGAAAATGGACGGCATGGAAGGCATGAAAATGGACGGCATGTCCTGTTGCAACGACATGGCGCCGGGATTCGGCGTCGTCAACTCCGTCGATCTGGATGCAAGGACTATCAATCTCTCGCACGATCCCATCAAAAAGATCGGATGGGGCAAGATGACGATGGACTTCGCAGTTAGCGACATGGTCGCACTTCAGAAGTTCCAGAAAGGCGACAACGTGCATTTCATGCTGACGAAGAATGATGACGGCGCCTACGACGTGTCGATGATGATGCCTATCGGTGGTGACCCGGAAGAATTCAAAGCCGCGATGAAGTCAATGATGGGCGGCGGCATGATGTGCGAAGGAATGAAGATGGGCGATGGCATGATGGACGGTATGCAACAGGGCTCCGAGAAGGACCAGAATTGACGACCGGCGGGAAGCAAAACTAGAAGACTTTTAAAGTCCGGGCGGCTTTCGCTCAGCCGTGGCCGGCAATACTCGTTATCATCGGTAAGGAGAATGAAGATGATGGAAGGCGGCATGATGATGGGAGCGGGCGGCGCGATAGTAATGTTGTTGATCACGCTGTTCTTGCTTTTGGGCATCGCGGCGTTTGTGAAATATCTCTTCTTCCATAAGAAGTAGATGTGGCTCACGATTGCCGTGAGGATTGAGACAGCGACTCGATAATCGGGCACTTCGAACTCGAATCCTGTGGGCAGTCCTTCACGAACTTCGCCAAAGCGCGCTCCATGCGCCGGAGATTGGCCATTTTCCGCCGCACTTCACCAAGGCGGCGCTCGGCGATCTCACTGACTTGACGGCAAGTCTTGTTGTCAGTGTCGGCAAGTTGAAGAAGAGACTTCGTGTGATCGAGCGAGAAACCGAGATCGCGGCATCGTTTCACGAATAACAGGCGCTCAATATGCTTGTCCGAATAGAGCCTGTAGCGATTGTCTCCGCGATGCGGCGCAGCGATGACGCCCGCAGCCTCATAATAGCGGATCGTTTCCACTGTGAGACCGGTCATTTCTGCGACGGCGCCGATATAATAATCACCTTTATGCGATGGCATGGTCAACCTCTTGAGTCTATAGTGACTATAGACTTTATACTGTTGCGTGAACATAACAAATCGGAAAATGAATTTTGATATCGCCTGACACCAATTGCAAACGTCTGCTCTATGCCGCGCTTGTCGCCGCATCCTTTGCCGGTGCCGCAAACGCTGCGCCGATCACGTTCAATACGGCGCTCCCGGTCAGCAAAGGGGAAGTGCTGTTTCGACAGCAATTCATCGTCACGCGGGCAAGCGATAATTTGCTTGGCGTTTCAAGAAATGTAACGACGCTTCAGGGCGTATCCGTCGTTGGTTACGGCCCGGCGCGGCGCACCGCCGTTTTCGGCGTATTGCCGGTTGTGCATGTCGATCGGGAAATTGGATCGGTAAATACGGAGGCGACAGGTCTTGGCGATGCAAATCTATTTGCGCGCTATGAAATCTTCCGCGCCGACCGGCCAGGGCGGACTTTTCGCTTGTCTCCCTTCGCGGGCGTGACTGTTCCAACCGGCGACGAGGGCGAAACCGGAGACGGCTCGCTCGACGTTTTCGGCGGTCTCATTGCGACGCTCGCCTCCACAGATTGGGTCTTTGACAGCCAAGCGCAATATGTCGCCAATCGCGAGGCAAACGGTTTCGAGCGCGGCGATCAGGCGAGTTTTGACGCTTCGTTGCAATATAGGTTGCTGCCGAGCCGCCTTGCTGCGGGCAAAGGCGGATTTCTGTTCGGCGTCATTGAGGCCAATGTCAGTTATCTTGATAAGGACCGCCTCTTCGGCGTCGAGGATCCTAATTCCGGCGGCGTTGTTGTCTCCGTCTCGCCGGGAGTTCAATACGCCGCAAAGCGCTGGATCGCCGAGGCGGCCGTGCGTATTCCCGTCGCAGCCGATCTGAACGGTAATGCGCTGGAACCGGATTATTCGATTATAACCAGTCTACGGATCAATTTTTAGTTAAGGAGAAAAGTATGTTGAAAGTGATGCTAATATCAGTGGGCATCTGGCTTGCCGCCGGCGCCGCGCATGCGGGCGATGTTCAGTACGATCTACGCGTTGACGGCATAACCTGTCCGTTCTGTGTCGCCACATCCGAAAAAGAATTGAAGAAGATAGAAGGTGTCAAAGCCGTATCGACCAGTCTCGATGAAGGCGTCATTAGCGTTTGCGCCGATGAATCTGTTGAATTTACCGACGAGCAACTGCGGGAAATGTTTCTAGACAAGGGTTTCACCTATAAGGGCATGACGAAGCACGACGGTTGCACGATTGAGGCTTGAGACATTGTGACTCTGGACGGCGCAGCGGCATGAAGATTAAAGATATGGAACAACGCAAGTGGGGATGGCTCGTTCTCTTCACCTCAATGACAACGCTTGTGTGTTGCGCGTTGCCGATTGTTCTGGTCACGTTAGGCATGGGTGCCGTTTCTGCGGCGATCTTTTCGAATGTGCCGTTTCTTGGCGTCATGGCGGCAAACAAGATCTGGCTGTTTTCAATTAGCGGGGGCTTGTTGATGCTGGCGGCATGGGCGTTGTTCAGGCCCGGTCGCACATGTCCGGCGGACCCGGTTCTCGCTGAAAAATGCAACGCCGCAGATCGATGGAACAAACGGTTGTTGATCGCATCCGTGATTGTCTGGACTATCGGATTCGTTGCCGCTTACCTCTCGTTACCTATGCTTGAGGCATATGAAAGAATGTTCTAGTCATCTTAAGGCCCCGCGGCGCGTGCGTTAAATAATCGCGACTAATTTTTCCACTGCTATAATCCCTCGATGACAAAATTTGTTTACCAATTCTACCCGTTGTATCGGAGATTATGTGAGAAGCTGACATCGATCGGACGGACTAATCCGCGACCAACGTCTCAACGATGGGGCAGTCCGGTTCATCGCCGGCGGCGCAATCATTCGATATGGCTTTGAGCGTGCGTTGGAGCTTTTTCAGGTCGGCGATTTTTTTAGAAACAGATTTCAAATGCTCGTGCGTCAGCGCATGAATTTCGCCGCAAGTGTAATCGCCACTGTCGACCATTGACAATAGACTGCGGATTTCGCCGATGGAAAAGCCGAGTTCGCGGGAACGCAAGATAAAACGCAATCGGCGTTGATCATCAATTGAGTAAAGGCGGTGACCGGCTTCTGTCCTCGCCGGCTGGGGCATTAACTTTATGTCTTCGTAGTACCGTATTGTTTCGAGGTTACAGCCGGAGCGGCGGGCGAGTTCGCCGCGCTTTACATTGTCTCGCGCGAGCGTGAACGACATCGCGAAATTCCTTCTTGATCCTGTAGGAACTACAGAGCCTACATAGGGCTTAAATTAGAGTCGAGACCATCAGGGATATGCTTTTCAGATGTCAAAATTAGCGGCTGATAAAGAGCAATCCGGCATTGAAGCGAAAAGCGGCAAGAGCTGGTTCGCCGCCGGCGGCGCTCTTGGCGCTTTGCTCGCGTCATCATGCTGCATTCTGCCTTTGATCTTGATCAGCCTCGGCGTATCCGGCGCCTGGATCGGTAGTTTGACGGCGCTCGAACCCTATAAGCCGATTTTTATCGGCGTTGCGGCAATCTTTCTCGCGGGCGGATTTTGGCAAGTCTATTTCAAGAAGCCTGAGCCATGCGAGGACGGGACAATCTGCGCCCGCCCTGAGACATCGAGAATGACGAAGGCCGCGCTGTGGATCGCGACCATATTGGTATTGCTGGCGCTCACCATCGATTATTGGGCGCCGCTGTTTTATTGAAAGGAAACCATCATGAAGAAAACACTATTAATTACGGCAGCAGTTGCCGCAACGGCAATTGGCGGGCTTGCACTCGCCACAATGTCAAACTCTGCAAATGAAGAGACCGTTGTAGCCTCCGCCGAAGCGACGCAAGCGACTGCGAAGTTCTCCATTGAGAATATGACCTGCGCCACCTGTCCGATATCGGTCAGGAAAGCCATGAAACGCGTTGACGGCGTCAAATCGGTAGAAGTC
>Ga0114931_10004901_pt1 | contig 16625 bp, 15 predicted proteins | sample 2SBtaG_FD_89579 | JGI IMG/M metagenome (GOLD analysis project Ga0114931, IMG submission 89579) | Deep subsurface microbial communities from Kolumbo volcano to uncover new lineages of life (NeLLi) - 2SBTROV14_V59a metaG | ecosystem: Environmental > Aquatic > Marine > Volcanic | place: Kolumbo...
CACCAAAAACAGGTTTCTCTCGACGAAAGAATCGCGGCGATCAAACCGGTCTTCGAACGAGTTCTCATCTTTGGAGACGAAATCGTCTCTCACAATTGGCCGGTTCCCAGAATCGTTTGCGGTGGAACCGGTTCGTTTCCCGTTTATGCACGAGAGACCGATCCTTCTATCGAACTCAGTCCCGGAACGGTCGTTTTTCACGATGCCGGTTACTCTCAGAATTTTCCAGACCTCAAATTCACACCCGCTGCGGTAATACTCACTCGTGTTGTCAGTCGTCCGACACCGAATCGAATCACACTCGATGCGGGCAGCAAAGCAGTCGCATCCGATCCGCCGATGAAGACCAGACTCGTTTTCCCCGATCTGCCCGATGCAAAAATAGTTCTTCATAATGAAGAGCACCTCGTGGTGGAAACCGCGCAAGCGGAAAACTACACGCCGGGAGACAAACTAATCGGCATTCCCTGGCACATCTGTCCGACAACGGCGTTGCACAAACAGGTCTTTGTTGTGAAGGGCGATTGTGTGATCGACCAATGGGTCGTGATCGCCCGAGATCGCATGTTGACAATTTGAAGGAATTAAAAATGATGAAATCACCCGAACGAATTCGACTGACGGACGATCTGGAAATTTGCCGATTGCTTGTCGGCATGTGGCAGGTCGCACCGGTGAATGCGAAGATCGATCCTCTCGCTGCCGTCGATGCGATGCTCGATTATTTCGATGCCGGTTACACGACGTTCGACATGGCGGACCATTATGGCGATGCCGAGTTGTTTCTGGGTCGGTTGAGAGAACGAATTCAGACAGAACGAGGCGAAGACGCACTCTCGCGTTTGCAGGCCTTCACGAAGTGGGTTCCCGATTGTGGCGAGATGACGCGGGAGATTGTCGAAGCTGCTGTCGATTTATCGCTGCAACGAATGCAATCCAAGACGTTGGATATGTTGCAGTTTCATTGGTGGGATTACTCGCATCCGGGTTTGTTCGATGCTCTGAAACATCTGACCGATCTCGTGCAAGAGGGAAAAATTCGTCATCTTTCGCTAACGAATTTCGACACCGAACACCTCGAGGAGATTCTCTTGCACGGTTTCGAGATCACCACGCATCAGGTGCAGTATTCGATCATCGATCGTCGCCCGGAAGAGAAAATGCTTCCGTTGTGCAGAGAAAAAAACATTGGTCTGTTGACCTATGGCACGTTATGCGGCGGATTGATCTCCGAGAAATATCTCGATGTCTCCGAACCGTCCGCTGAGAATTTCACCCGACGTTCATTGAAAAAATACAAAGAGATTCTCGATGTCTGGGGCGATTGGAAGCGGTTCCAGAAATTGCTTGTTGTGCTGAAAGAGATCGCAGAAAAACATTCTGTCGCGATACCTCATGTAGCGGCGCGGTTTATTCTCGACAAGCCGGGAGTCGCCGGTGTAATTGTGGGTTGCCGGTTAGGTGTCAGCGAGCATATCGCAGAGAACCTGAAAATCTCGCAACTTCGGCTGGATGAAGAAGACCGAACTCGAATCGAAACGGCCCGTCAAGGCAACAACTTGATGCAAGCCATCGGCGACTGCGGTGACGAATACCGCAAACGACCCTGGGCTGGTACGGTGGAATAATCTATGCCCCTCCTGCCGCACCCTCAGCAGCGGCTTGTTGTTGCTGGGCGATCAATGCAGCGGCAGCGGCCGATCCGCTATTTCCGTGAATCGAAACCAGCGTGGGTACTCCCAAGCCGTATCCTTTCAGGTGATTTTCCCAAATCTGCGCACCGCTATAAAGATCGAGACAATAAGTGTAGCCCTGCACCGAAACCATCAAGCGGTCGCCATCCACCAACACCGCCACATAACTCCCTTTTCCCTTGGGAGATTTCCATTCCCAGACGATTTCTCCCGTCTCACGATCCAGTGCAAGAACTCGGGAATTAAATCCCAAGAATACCAAGTCGAGTAACGTCCGTTGTTTCTGTACTGGTAATTGTGATGTTTCATCGTTGGTTTCGTCGTAATAACTCATCACATTGCCTTTCTTTCCTACGTGAACTCGATTCTTTCTTTTTCTCGATCATATTATTAGATAACGCAGTCATGCGTTTCGAGGATCAAAATAAAAATCAATGGTCGAAACTCTGTGGTAAGAATCTCGGTATAACATTGTAAAAATACTCAGATTACCGCAAGATATCTCTTCAATCGGCAATTATTTGTATGATATGTCGCCGTGAACCTTATTTCCATCGGCAGGAAATTAATAAAACCTCACGCGTTCCCCCACATTCCACATAAGAAAGGTGACAAAATGCATCGATTCATGCACCGTCGTATCAACCTCGGTATCCTGGCAATTCTGGTTGGAGGTTTTTGTCTTCCGGTTTCGGGACAGGAAAAAGAAGCACAGAAAAGTATTGCGTCTGCGGGCGATTCACTGCATGTGAATTTTACTCTTCCTTTCGAGAAGGCACTGAAAAAAGCCAAGCAGGAGAGTCGCTTATTATTTCTCAAGCCGATTTACGGTGGAGTTGACCAGGCGGGGGCGAACGACTATCGCTGCGGCAGTTGGTGACCCGCCGGCGATGCCCTACGAGCCGTGTCGCTCGTTCATGAATCGTTAATTTCAACCTTGAACCGTCGCTTTGTGAGTTGTTACTTCAACGCTTTTCCCGCCATCGGTTACGATGATGCAGCGATGAAATTCGCGAAAAAGTCCGCGGCTAAAGCGGGTCAATCGATGCGTTACGGAATGATCGCCACCCCCGATGGCGAATTTATCGTTTCCTTCGGTTATGGACGAGAAGAATTCACTCGTGCTCTCAAAATGGCTATGGGGAAATATCCAAAACTGGCGAGATTTAGCAAGGGAGAAGAGCAAATCGTCCAGAAAGCTAAAAAAGAACCGATGAATGTGAAGGCGCAAATTAAAGCTGCCCGTATCTATTCCGAGATTCTTCAACCGGAAAAAGCGATTGCCTTGATGGATGGTTTCCTGAAAAACGACGTCTCGCCAAAGGACGAAGCCATCGCTCGGTATTGTAAGGGTCATTTTCTGACGATGGAGATCGAAAATCCGCACAGCAAGTTGGCTGGTGAATTGCTCTCTTCAACAAAAAACTTACCGATGGATCTGCAGGACGATGCAGAATTGGATCGCATTTCTTTGGATGTGGAATTGATTTCGGCTCCTGGTTTCTTTACAGGATGGCAATACAAAAAGGGAACCGATCTGAAAAAGACAATCGCAGCTCTCGAAAGCTGGCTGAAAAAAGATCCTCGAAGCAACCGCAGAGGGCAGATGTATTTTCTGCTGGGTTTGGCCAAACATCAGGCGGGAGAAAAACAAGAAGCAAAATCAATCTGGGCTAAGCACGTGAAAGAACTTCCCGATGATCGATTTGCGATGTTGAGCAGAATCCACCATCCTGGCTACCAGTTTTCACCGTTTGGTGGCCCATCGGGAAATGGGAACACGTTCAAAATTAAACTGGGCGGAAACAGCAAAGGCGGGAGCACCATTATTAGGGGAATCTTTCAGGGCGCGAAACGTGGCAAGAACGGCAATATCCAACTCTCATCCGAACAGAAGAAGAAACTGCTCGAAATGATTCGCCAGCAACGCGAACAACAGAAGAAAAAGAAGAAATCGGGTAAATAAATTTGTGAGGTCTCCGGGCGGCATACCGTCAGAAATACTCATCGTCATCGAGAAGATCTTTCTCGGTGATGATGCGGTGACCTTTTTCTGAAAGCGTCTTCATCGCCAAATCGATGTCATCGGTATAAAGGGCGATCGCTCCATGTCCTTGGTGACGATAAAGCAGTGGGTAGGAATAATGGATATTCAATTCCGCTTCGAGCAATGCCAGGCACAAGGCGACAAACGGTTGTGGATCGTCGGGAAGTTCGACGCCGATCAACTCGGTTTCAAAGACGCTGAAGCTCGAGAGTTCGAATAGTTCTTTTCCTCGTTCGTAATTATCCAGCACAAGCCGCGCGACCGCAAAATCAACAGAGTCGACAATCGAGAGGGCAATCACACGCAGATCGTAACGTTCCAGATGCCTCATCAACTCGTGAAGACTACCCACACGATTTTCCAGAAACACCACAAATTGCCTCAGGCAGGGCCAATTGCGACCGCGCATGGTCATGGGGTCCATCGGCGATTCGCCGCCGAAGCTCATCGACATGGGAATGTTCCTTCATGACAGACGATTATGAGATGTTTTTTCGAAGACCGCATCGTACGGTGCGACGAGAATTTGACGGGAAGAAATACGAGAGGAAAAGTGGATCTGAACCGTTTCAAGTTCTTTCGCGGATTCACTTTACGATATCTCGATCCGTCCGTCAAGAAAATAATTTAGCAAGTATCGTCTACTTGTTCTTTCTGGTGTGTCCCAGCCAATCCGCAATCCACAACTGACTCGTTTTGCCGTCGGATCTTGTGGATGTCCACATCAGTTTTTTTCCGTCGTGGCTGAATACCGGAAGCACGTCTGCCGATTTATCAAAAGTAATGCGAGTGATTTTTCCGCCTATGAAGGTTTTGTCGGTCCATTCGGTTTCCATTGTAAACAGATCGAAGTTAGAACCGCTCGGTCCCCGCGAATAATCCGCACTCGCCCAGACAATATACTTGCCGCTGGGATGAAAGTACGGGCACCAGTTGACCTCATTCAGGTTGTGAGTCAGTTGGACTTCGTTTTGTCCATCCACGGAGATCGCAAAAAGTTGCAGCATGTGTTCTTTATGACGGTCGCTGCGGAAGATGATCCATTTGTTATCGGGAGAGAAGAACGGCCCGCCGTCGTATCCATCGACGTCGGTAATTTGTCGGACGTTCGAACCGTCCGCATTCATGATGTAGATGTCTGGGTCGCCGTCCCGTGTCGAAGTGAAAACAATCTGCTTTCCGTCGCTGGAGTAGTTTCCTTCTGCATCGTAGCCGGGAGAATCGGTCAGACGCTTCATGCCCGTGCCGTCGAAGTTGCTGACGTAAATCTCCATGTGCGGGTCGAAAGCCCACTGATATCGTCGTCGTCCTCCCATGGCAGCGATTTTTCGAGCTTTCAACTCGGCAATCTCCGGATGCGGGTCGCTGTGTGCCGAAGCGAAGAGAATTTTCTTTCCGTCGGGGGTGAAATAAGCACACGTCGTCCGACCGCGTCCGGGGCTGATACGCCTTGGCGGTTGCGGTGTTTTACCGAGTTTCTGCACATAGATTTGATAAAACGGATATCCCAGCGGATAAGCCTGGTAAACGATATGTTTGCCATCGGGGGAAAAATAACCTTCTCCCGCACGCGGAAAACCGGATGTCACCTGCTTGATATTCGCCAGATATTGGGATTCCTTATCGCCCGAATTCGCTACGCGATGGGGAATTTCCGATGCATCAACAATGCCAGATATGACAAAACAAAGAAAGATCGAAAAAATAGAATGCTTCATAAAGTGCAATTTCCCGTGGTAAAAAAAATATGTCCCCACTCGGGGGGTAAATCTTCATTTTCCAGACTCTATTTTAGGAGACGCAGACACTCAATGCGAGTTTTTCGTTTTCCTGACTTCATAATCTAACATCATTCCCTTATCTTGCGTATGTTATGGGAGATATAATTTGGGCACCGTAACGAAGAATGTGTCCGGCTTGCAAAGAAAAAAGGGTTTTTGTTTTCAAATCTTAAAAAGTAAACAGCATTAACTGAATCGTACTCCTAAAGGAAATCCTATGAAAAGTCTTGTGCAATATCGTCTGTTTCTTTCGGTCCTGACCTGTTTCGCAATAATCGCCGCATCGAAAAACAGTCAGGCGGACGACTGGCCACAATGGGGTGGGCCGAAGCGAGATATTGTCTGGCGCGAAAAGGGAATCGTCAAAAAGTTCTCCACCAGCGGTTTGCTCCCTCGTGTCTGGTCTTCGGAGATTGGTGAAGGATACGGCGGACCTGCCGTCGCCAAAGGTAAGGTTTATGTGATGGATTTTGTCGACCGTAAAGGAAACACCGGTAACGAACGGGTTGTTAGCCTCGATGCAGTCACAGGGAAAATCCTCTGGAAACAAGCGACAAAGGTTTCCTATCGAATCGGTTTTCCTGCCGGTCCGCGATGCACTCCTGTAATAAATGACGGACGCGTTTACACCCTGGGGGCCATGGGACACTTTTTCTGTCTGGATGCAGAGACTGGAACAGAAATCTGGAAGAAGAACTTCGTCGAAGATTATGGAACTCAGCTTCCGATTTGGGGCATGGTTCCTTCTCCATTGGTCGACGGCAATCAGGTGATTTCTCTCGTTGGCGGCAAGGACAACGCTCTGATCGTCAGTTTCGATAAAAAAACCGGCAAAGAACTCTGGCGGTCTCTGGAAGACGGTGCCGTCGGATATTCACCACCCATGATTTACGAGTTCGGCGGCAAACGACAATTAGTCGTTTGGCACCCCAAAGCGATTTCATCGCTGGATCCTAAAAACGGAAAAGTGTTATGGGAAGTTCCGTTTCGCGTAAAAATGGGGCTAACAATCGCCACTCCGAGAAAAGTTGGAAATCGTCTTTTTGTAACGGCGTTTTACGATGGGCCGTTGATGGTCGATGTCGCCAAAGACGGTAAGAGTGCCAAGATGCTTTGGAAAGGGAAGGGGACCGACGAGCGGAGTCGTGACGGTCTTCACTCCATCATCTCTTCTCCGTGGATGAACGATCGTTACATTTACGGAGTTTGTTCTTACGGAGAATTTCGTTGCCTCGATGCGAAAACCGGAAAGCGTCTCTGGGAAACATACGAAGCGACCGGTAAGGGTCGATGGTGGAACGCGTTTGTGATTCCTCACGAAGATCGGTACTTCATTCACAACGAGCAGGGGGATTTAATCATCGCCCATCTTTCACCGGAAGGGTACGAAGAATTAAGCCGAGCCAAACTGGTCGAGCCAACCCGTCCGCTCCGTGCATCGCGACGGAATCCTCGAAAAGTCATCTGGTCGCACCCGGCGTTTGCGATGAAAAGCGTATTCGCCAGAAACGATAAGAAAATCGTTCGCGTCAATCTTTCAGCCGAACCGGGAAAATAATGGATCGTTTGCGATGTCAGAACATTACGATTGCATCGTCCTGGGAATTGGCGGGTTCGGCAGCGGTACGATTTATCATCTAGCGAAACATGGTCTGAATGTTCTCGGGTTAGAACAATTCTCGTTTGCGCATCAACGAGGAAGTTCGCACGGTGAGACACGTATCATCCGTAAAGCATACTTCGAGCATCCCAACTATGTTCCACTGTTGGAGTCCGCATATCGACAGTGGGAGGAACTCGAACTCGAGACAGGAAAGAAACTTGTTGAGTTCTGTGGGCTGATGTTAAGCGGTCCCGAAGAAGGAGAAGCAATTTCCGGTGCGAAACTCTCGGCGGAGAAATACAACGTCGCGATCGAAGAAGTCTCTCCCCGCGATGCCCGGAAGCGATTCGTCGGATTCGAATTTCCCGACGACTACTCCATTGTTTACGAACCCGCAGCGGGATTCCTGCGTGTGGAAGAATGCGTGAAGGCGCACGTCGAATGTGCAATTTCAACTGGCGCCACCGTACGCTTTGCGGAATGCGTGCGTTCATGGGAATCGAACGGTCGGACCGTGACAGTGACCACCGATTCGCAGACCTATCGTGCCGATAGTTTGATAATCACCGCGGGAGCCTGGACTTCTCAGCTACTCGAACAACTTTCAATCGATCTCACGGTTCTCAAAAAACCGGTCTTCTGGTTCGAGACAATCGGCGACGATTACAGTCTGACGCAGGGAACGCCGGGGTTTTACTTCGAAGTCCCCGACGGTTCTTTCTACGGTTTTCCTGCAATTGACGGACAAACGGTGAAGGTGGGTAAGCATTCGGGTGGAATCAAAATCGAGAATCCCACCACACGAGACTCCGATGTGACACCGGAGGAAATCCAATCCGTCGAGAACTTCGTCACCCACTCGTTACCGCAACTAAAAACCCCATTCGTTCGTCATTCCGTTTGCATGTACACGATGACCGACGACGGGCATTTTATTATCGATCAACATCCCGAATTTTCCAACGTCGTCATCGGCGCAGGCTTTTCCGGTCACGGTTTCAAGTTTACCAATGTGCTGGGCGACGCAATGTGTAACCTGGTTCTCGACGGCAAAACCGATTACCCCATCGATTTTCTCTCGCTGGATCGCTTTTGAAGAGCTTTCAACGCCCCCCTCGGCTGTCGTCTGTTTCGATTTTGGTTTCGAAAGAAATTTTTAAAAATAATCGAAATATGTAAACCGTTCGAGCGAATACCCGGCATTGTACCAGTGTCGAAGCTCTCTTTTCATTCCCCTTTTGCCCTTGAGAACATCGCATGATTCAGGTTCAAAATCTCGAGAAATCCTACGGCGACTTAAAAGCTGTCGATGGCGTTTCATTTCAGGTTGCAAGAGGAGAAGCGTTTGGCCTTCTAGGGCCAAACGGGGCGGGAAAATCGACGACAATTTCCATTATGGTGGGCGTTCTCGATGCCGATTCAGGCAGCGTTGTCATTGATGGCGATAAGAAATCGAGCCATGCAAGTTCGCGACGATTGATTGGCGTGGCACCGCAAAGTTTGTCGCTTTACGAGGAATTTTCCGGGAACGAAAATCTAAAATTCTTTGGAGAATTGTACGGATTGAAAGGCAGCAAACTGAAAGACCGGGTGAACTGGTCTCTGGAGTTTGCTGGACTGACCGAGCAGGCCAAAAAGCGGGTAAAAACATATTCCGGTGGAATGAAGCGACGGTTGAATTTAGCCTGCGCCCTGGTTCACAATCCGCAAATCATTCTGCTCGACGAGCCAACCGTTGGTGTGGATCCGCAATCGCGAAATCATATTTTCGACAGCATCGAGAAATTGAAATCCCAAGGAAGAACGATTATTTACACAACCCACTACATGGAAGAAGCCCAGCGTCTTTGCGACCGCGTTGCGATTATGGATCATGGGAAACTCCTCGCGCTCGGCACCATTGGCCAGCTCATCGAACAGTACGGAGGCAACTCAGTCGTCACAGCAGAACTCAGAAAAATTCCCGAGTTCACGTCCGGTCTTCCCGGACGCCTGGAAGGGACATCACTTCGAATCGAATCCACAAAGCCGATGGATGATATCGCAACACTCACTTCCACCGGATTAACATTCGAATCTCTACACATCGACCAACCCGATTTGGAAACCGTCTTTCTATCACTTACCGGCAGGAGTTTGCGAGACTGATGCGAAGTATTTACGTGATTGCCATCAAAGACCTGAAAATCATCTCCCGAGATGGCATGGGGTTATTCTTTATGTTCGCATTCCCTGTGATGATGGGCGTTTTTTTTGGAGTGGTTTCCGGGTCTTTCGCTCCGGATAAAGTCGAGATGACCATTGCGGTGATCGACAAAGACAATTCGACCATGTCGAAAAAGTTCGTCGCCGGGATTCAGGATTCCAAAGGAATGACCGTCAAGCAAAATATGACTGTCGAAGAAGCAAGTAACGAAGTCCGGAAAGGGAAGATGACAGGGCTGATTATCATTCCCGAGAAGTTCGGCGAATCCGCAGGGATTATGTGGGCCGAGAATCGTGCCGCAATTAAAATCGGCGTCGATCCATCCCGAAAAGCGGAATTCGGGATGCTACAGGGGATTGTCATGCAGGCTTCGGGAAAGCTGATGATAGAACGATTTCAAGATCCCGAATCGTTCAAACCGCATTTGAAAGAAGCTAGAAAGAAAATCGCCGAGGATGAAGAACTTCCATTGACACAAAAATTGCTTCTACAGGGGATGATGAATTCGTTGGACGTGTTCATCGAGTCGATAGGGAAAGTCCAGAACAGTGAGGGTGACGAGGCGAAAGGAAAGATGCCCCAAATGGAACTCGTCGAAGTGAAACAACTGGATATTGTCAAACCCGAGTCGAACAGTGTCACATCGAAAATTCGAAACGCTTGGGATATCAGCTTTCCACAAGCGATGTTATGGGGTGTGCTGGGGTGTGCCGCGGCGTTTGCCATCTCTCTCGTGCGAGAACGAACCGAGGGAACGCTTTTCCGTTTGCAGGTCGCACCAATTGATCGCTACTTCATACTCGCCGGAAAAGCTTTGTCATGTTTCATTGCAGTCGTATTCGTCATCGCCGTGATGACATTCCTTGGCTACCTTCTGGGAATGCGTCCTTTACACTGGGATTTGTTGTTGCTGGCATCGATTTGCATTGCCGTTTGTTTTGTAGGCGTGATGATGCTCATGTCTGTTATCGGCAGAACAGAACAATCGGTCGGCGGTGCGGGTTGGGGAATTTTTCTTATTTTCTCAATGTTCGGTGGTGGAATGCTTCCACTTGCGTTCATGCCGAGTTTTATGAAGACGCTCAGTAATTTTAGCCCGGTCAAATGGGGAATCTATTCTCTCGAAGGGGCAATCTGGCGAGATTTCTCGTTCGTAGAAATCCTTGGCCCGTGCGGCATTTTGATTGGCATCGGTGTCGTTTGCTTCCTGCTGGGAAACTGGCGGATGAAACGCATGGCTTGATTATTCGACATGAACCCGTGGGCATGACGGCCATCTTCCCAGAACGAGAAAGAACCGCGACCGTCAGGAAGCGTGACCCGTATTTTTCGGCAGGACGAGTCGTACGTCGGAGTGCTTCCGGTTCTGTCTGTGAAAGACAAAATGTGAACGACTTACTCTCCCCCCTTCGAGATTTCAACGAAACCCATTCGCAATTGATGCAGTGTGGTCGAGAGTAGGTTTTCTTCGTCGTTGGTGAGATTGCCCTTCGTTTTTTCCTCGACGACACCAAGTAAATCGATGAAGTGCATTGCGAGTTCCAACTGCGGTTCCGCTTCGCCTGAAATCGGATTGGGAATCACGCCCAACGCAACCATCGCTTGCGTCGAATACATTCCCACCAGACTTTCAAACGTCGCTTTCGGCAGCGGTGGAAGTTGCTCCTGCTTCGGTTTTTGCGAGGATTGTTTCTCCTCTGCCGGTTTTTCTCTTGGTTGTTCCTCTTTATCCGGAGTTTTTTTCTCGGTTTCACGTCGTTGGTCGAGTGCGGTGTCTTCCGCTTTCACACGAGTTTTCCAGTCTTCATCAGACTTAATTTCGAGTTCCGGTTTTTCTTGATCTTCTTCCGACATCCCCAATTTCCTCGCTTCTATCTGACAACGACTGAAATCACCTGCGGTTTATTCTGACTGCATGAGTGCCCGATATCAAGGACGATTTTGATTGTTGGATGTTCGAAAGTTTTCGATCGAGGAGTTTTTGGAGTTCCTCGACAGTCTTCGTGTACTCCTTTTTTCTGGCGAGGTTGGTGAATTGTTTCGGGTCGTTTTGCATATCGTAGAGTTCCACATCGCCGGTGCGGTAGCGGATGAACGCCCAGCGGTTGGTGCGCAGAAGGTGGTCGTTTCGGCCGCGTAAACAATACACGGATTCATGAACTCTATGCGTCGGAGTGTTCATGGCTTTGACCAGACTCTTGCCCTGAACGTGAGGCGGAATGTTCAAACCACATAACTCGGAAAGCGTGGGATAGATGTCGATTTGCTGTGAAAGTGCGGGTGTCACCGCCGGCGTTTTTCCGGGAACGGAAACGATGAGCGGAATGCGGGTCGATTCGTCGTGCAGGCTCATCTTCTGCCAGAATTCGTGTTCGCCCAGGTGATAGCCGTGGTCGGCGGTGAAAACGATAATCGTTTTTTTTCGCAGTCCGGACTGTTCGACGGCACGGATAATTTTCCCGACCTGCGCATCCATGTAAGTCACAGCGGCGTAGTAGGCCTGAAGAACTTTCTTTTTTTTGAGTTGGGTGTTCAGTCCGCTTCGTTTGCTGTTTTTCGAGATACCACGCTTTGGGATGTCATCCCAGTCTCCTTCGACTTGCTTTGGGAGAATCATTTGAAGGGCGGGGTAGGGAGTGAAGAACTTTGCCGGCGCAACCAGCGGAACATGCGGGCGAACCAGGCCGACAGCAAGAAAAAACGGTTTGTCGTTGTTTTTGAATTTGTCGATCAACTCGATGGCTTTTGCAGCGGCGATGTGGTCTGCTTGTTCGGCTCCATCGCTGGAACCTTTCACGACATAAAACGCTGTGCCGAATCCCAGGCCGTAGTGCTTGTTGCGATCGAATTTGAGTTTGTTGTTGGTGAGGTGTTCGTGTTCTCCCTCGGTGAACCACTCGGGAGCCTTGCAGTTGTATCGCTCGTTCCAGGAGGGGGCATGGTCTGGGCCGTTCACTCCGGCAGTGATGTCTCCAGGTACGCGCATGTGATAAATTTTGCTAACTCTCGCCGTATGATATCCCTGAATCAAAAAATTCTGTGCCATCGATGGGCGCTTGCCGAGGTTTTTTGTAAACCGTCGTGCCATTCCGTTTCCCATGACTCCGATAGATTGTGCATACATTCCCGACATCAAAGCCGCCCGAGACGGTCCGCAAACAGGGAACTGGCAGTAAGTACGGGTAAAACGGATACCACGTTTTGCAAGGGCATCGATGTTGGGGGTTTTGCATTGCGAGTTTCCGTAGCATCCCAAAGACTGTGCTCCGAGGTCGTCGGAAATAATGAAAACAACATTGAATTTCTGGTTTTCGGCGGCAGACAGGATGGAATGGCTACCGAGCAGGGTCGCAACGATGATCAGATGGGAACATTTCATAGTCAGAATTCTTCGGTTTTGGTTCGAACGAATCTGTCGCATCGACTGCATTGGCAATTTTCGAATATGCGTTGACAAAACGTATTTCGCACTCGGTTGATATCTTCGCCGATAGTCGTTCACTCGAACTTTGAAGTTTGGAAAACACTATATTAAACGTGGCCGGGTTCAACCGCAATCGAAGTATCTCTAATCTATTCCTACCTTTTGAAACGATGAATGAAAATGAGAACGCACTGCGAATGAGAATCGTTCGAAAATTCCTCTCTTCCACCCAACTATAATGCAGAAAAAGACGTAATATCCTTGGAAATGGAGTAATTCGTGTTTTGTCGGTCAGGAATGTAATTTATAACTGAGAAGCGGACTTGAAGTTGCATCGCATTCGGAAGCGCGGCTCCTTGGTAGCGACCATAGTGTTCTGGTGGAGTTTTCGTGTGTCCAGAGACCCGAAACAGAGCGACTTGAGTGAAAAAGGTTTTCAGGAGAAGTGATGGTTTCTAGCAGTTCACCATATCAAAATCATATTGCTGTGAAAACAGGCCGCTGGGTGTGCATTGCGCTGATTCTTTTGACGATGGCATTGGGAGTTCGCTTCGGACTTTCCGCGATTTCTCGAAAAAGATCGATCGGGGAGAGCATCTCAAAACCGGAAATTCATTCTACTCAACTGGCGACAGCAACTCCCGATTCTGGGTCTTGCTACGAGGAGACGCTTCTCTGTCAAAAAGCCAAGTCGGCTTTCGAAAATCACGAGTGGGATGAAGCGGTCGCCTGCTACACAACTTTATGCAGGACTAAACCGAACAATGGTCGATTCGCTTTTAATCGCGCCTATAGTCTCCATGCGGCTGGAAAAATCGACGAAGCGATTGTAGCTCATCGAAAAGCCGCAAAATTTCCAGGTTATAAAGCGATCGCGACGTACAATCTCGCGTGTGCTTTCTCGTTAAAAAAAGATCGAACCCGAGCACTGAAAGCACTCCAGAAAGCGGTCGATGCGGGTTTTATCAGCAAGCGGGATCCGATCGGGAACGACGGAAATTTCGAGTACATTAAAAATGATCCCGTCTTCAAAAAACTGGAACTGCTTTCCCTTCCGTGGGATCGAAGGACGATTTACCGCCAGTTCGATTTCTGGATTGGAACTTGGGACGTTTACAACAAAAAAGGTCAATTGATAGGTGAGAGAACTGTCAAAAAAAACGGTCAATACGGTGGGTTGAGTTTGAGTTTTTCCAATCATCGAGGTCTGAAGGGAACGGGCTTTGCTCTGGTCGATCCGGAAGACTTGAAGTGGAAACAATATTGGTCTGGAGAAAACGGCACTTCGCTGAAATATGTGGGAGAGTTCAAAGATGGAAAAATGCAATTCCTCGGCAAAGTGTTCGGCGAAGGTAGTCGTGTTCAACTGCAACGTGCGACGTTTACACCTTTAAACGATGGAAATGTGAAGTACTTTATCGAAAACTCGAAAGATTCCGGAAAAACCTGGACAATCGAGTTCGACGGCATTCAGCGCCGTGTGTTGTCAGCTCAGCGAGAATAGCCTTTCTCGCTCTGACCTTCGGTGAAGCCGTCACCGACCGTTACGCGATTCGCCACGCAAATTGTTCGCGTGATTCAACAACTCTTCTTGAGAGACATGACGTTGCGGCTGCATGTGATAATGAAATCCCCTGCGGTCGGTGACGCGGAACGGGATAAGGTTGTCTGTCACAAAATCTAAGGGGAGAATTTGGTACCAGGGCATCGAAACTTTTTGCATCACTTTGACAGTCTCGTATCCGTCTTTTACCAACGTGATTTCTCGTGTGCCGTAATAAGTGAAATCGGCCGATACGGGTGTATATCCCAGTTCGTGACCTTCAAGCAGAACCATCGCGCCCGGGGGGTCGCTGGTGATTGTCATTCTGCGGAATAGACAACCCGTGGAATTTACACAGGCGATCGCGAGCAATAGAATTCCGGCAGTTTTTCCGGTCAACATAGACGACATGGGCTTTGAATGAACCATCAACGGGGCGACAGAAGAAGGGCGATTGTAAACGGGGGAGCGATTTCTGCCAAGATCAACTTTCGATCGAGGATAACCCCTGATTTCTGAGAATGGAGAACAGAGTTCTTGGCCTCGATATCCCCGCAGAGACTTTCGTTCTTAAGAAATTCGTGTGATAATAAAGTTGGAATCAGAGCCTGGTACGTTATCGGGCTTTAACGGGAGGGTTGGACAAAAATTTTTGCACTCGCATTCGGTTGTCGTGCTCGACGTGAGTCGATTACCCCCCCCTTAAATTGATACAACTCCAGGAAAATAGAAACAGAAAATAGGAATTGTGGGATCATGCGGTGGGAACAAAGGATCCAATACGCGACGAAAAGCGATATTGGATTCCGCCGACAGAACAACGAAGACTCGCTGGCTGTTCAATTATGTCAGAATGCCGAGGAATGGGAAAATCACGGCCACTTATTTGTGATCGCCGATGGCATGGGAGGTCACGCCGTCGGAGAACTTGCGAGCAAAATTGCGATTGATACGGTGCCTCACGCGTTTTTTAAATCGAAAGCAGAAAGTCCGCAGGTTTCTTTGAAGAACGCTCTCGAAATCGCCAATGCAAACATTTTCGAACGCGGGTCGCAAAATCGAGACTTCGCCAGAATGGGAACGACCTGTTCGACATTGGTATTAACCGAACGGGGTGCTTTTATCGGGCATGTCGGTGACAGTCGTGTCTACCGTGTTCGCCAAAACCGAATCGATCAACTCAGCTGCGATCATTCCTTGCACTGGGAGTTAATGCGCAGGGGAAAGCTTTCACCCGATAAAGCCGCTTCACAGGAACCCCGACATATTATTACTCGGTCGTTGGGCCCGGAAGAAAAAGTGGAGGTCGATCTCGAAGGCCCTCACCCGGTCGTTCCTGGCGATTTGTATGTGCTTTGCTCGGATGGCTTAAACGGTCACCTGAAAGATGACGAGATTGGGATGATCGTCGAGTCACTTAGTCCTGCGGAATCGAGCCGTTCTTTGGTCAATCTGGCTAATTTGCGAGGTGGATCGGACAATATCTCTGTCATCGTCGTAAAAGTGGGAGACTCGTCCGATGGAGTTCCCGCTTCCGATTTTCCGGTCAAGAAAAAACGAGCGCTGACTGCGGAACTCAATGCATGGTGGATGATCGGATTCTGGATCTCTGCGATTATGTTGACATCAGGAATGATACTCATGCTGTTCGGTCGGGTGATTCAGGGATCGTTGCTGACCTTGGCCTCGTTTTCTTTATGTGCTGCACTGTTTTCCAAATGGTATCAAAAACGAAAAAAGTGGATTGAGCAATTCGGAGATCTCTCCGAGACCGTTTATGGGCGTACTTACCAGTCCACTCCCTGTAAACTAAATCGCAAGTTTCTGATGTTGATGCACTCCATCGTAGCGGATTTGGAAAAGTCGGCCAGCGAAGACCATTGGGAAATCGACTGGTCTCGTATCAAGCGAAACCTCGAGGCTGCCCGTTCGCAGACAGCCCGAGCCGAGTGGGGGAATTGTCTGCAATCCTATACCTCAGCCATGGAAGAATTTATGGTAGGGGTTTACGAATTGCGACGGAAAATGAAAGAAAAAACGAAACGATCCCAAGCCAACAGCAGTTAAGCGAATTGGCAGTTTCCATGGGCGGGACTCGAATCGAGTGGATCGCTTTGCGACTATTTTTGGATGAGAAGTTTGTATTTTCTTTTGAATTCGAGCGTGATATCCAGAAGAGAGTCCTGATTGAGATCCCAAATCGATTTCAAAGGGTACTGCTGTGGAATCGGATTGTCCAATTTTTTCAAACATTGCCGCCAGATGAACACAGCCATGAGGATTTCGTCGATCATGTCGGGGTCTTTCGATAATTCCGCTCCTTCTTC
>Ga0114931_10004902_pt1 | contig 16623 bp, 9 predicted proteins | sample 2SBtaG_FD_89579 | JGI IMG/M metagenome (GOLD analysis project Ga0114931, IMG submission 89579) | Deep subsurface microbial communities from Kolumbo volcano to uncover new lineages of life (NeLLi) - 2SBTROV14_V59a metaG | ecosystem: Environmental > Aquatic > Marine > Volcanic | place: Kolumbo...
CGGCAGGAGTCCCGCATCGCCGACGCCATCAGAATCGGATCCCGGGCATGGGCGATGGCCGTGTTGAGCAGCACGCCGTCCGAGCCCAGTTCCATCGCCACCGCCACGTCCGAGGCCGACCCGACACCAGCGTCCACGATGACCGGGTACTCCGGATTGCCCGCCTTGAGGCGCTCCAGGCACAGGATGATGTTGTTGGGATTGAGCACGCCCTGGCCCGAACCGATCGGCGAGCCGGCCGGCATCACGCTGATCGCGCCGGCGTCCTTGATCCTCGACGCCGTGATCGGATCGTCGGAGGTATAGCAGAGCACCTCGAAGCCATCGGCGACCAGTTCCCGCGTGGCTTCAAGCGTTCCCACGGGATCCGGCAGGAGCGTCGTCGTGTCCCCGAGCACTTCGAGCTTGACCCAACCGGCCCCGGGATTGCCCAGTTGGTCCAGCAGTTCACGCCCCAGGCGGGCCACACGGACCGCGTCCGCTGCCGTGAAACACCTGGCGGTGTTGGGCAGGATGGTGTACCGGGACAGATCAAGGCTCTCGAGCAGCGATCGCCCCCGTTCATCGAACAGGCGTTCGCGCCGGACCGCCACCGTCACCACCTGGGCCCCCGAGGCCTCCAGAGCCGCCCGCATTGTCTCGTGATCCCGGTACTTGCCCGTCCCGACGAAGAGTCGGCTCGTGAACGTCCGTCCCCCGATTCGAAGCGGGATATCGCCGATCATGCTCGGGCCCAGATCCTTCGGCTCGACGTGCCTGTCCATGTTCGGTTCCATTGCACCGGGCCGATTGGGCCCACTCAACCTCCCCCGACGAGCGTCACGAGTTCCACCTCGTCTCCCTCGCGGAGCACCCGACCGACGTGTTCACCCCGGGGCACCAGTGCCCTGTTGACCTCCGCGGCACACGCCCGGTCGCCCAGCCCAAGGCGCTCGATCAGCTCCGCCAACGTGGCGCCCTCGGGGACTTCCTCGGCCGTGCCGTTGACAATAATCCGCACGGGTGAGTCTATGCGGGCCCACCCGCGCCCGACGCGGCGCCGGTGGCACCACGGACCGACCCGCCGGTACCATGGACCGGCGCTGAGACTGCCTCGCATGAAGCCCGTCTACAGATCATCCCGGATCGCAGCGATCGCGACGGCCCTGGCCGCCGCCGCCCTGACCGCCTGCTCCAGGGGCCCCACCTACAGCCAGGCCACCCCCGACAATGTCTTGGAAAGCGCCCGCCTGATGATCGAGAACGGCGACGCCCGGCGCCTCCCGGACCTCATCGCCGCCGACAGCGACCCGATGCGCGAGAACCTGCGCAAGCTCGGCGTCCTCCTTTCCAACCTCAAGCACCTTTCTGACGTCCTCAAAGAGCGCTACCCGAAGCAGATCGACCGCCTGATCCGGGAGGCCCGCACGTCCAGCGAATCCGGGGAAGCGTCTTCGTCGCTGGCCCTCCTGCTGGGCTCACGCAACCGCAGCGACGGACCCCGCCGGCGCGAGCTCTTCGACCAGGCGCTGACGCACCTCCTGGCCGATCCGTTCGGATGGATCCAGCGGGGGCAGGACCGCCTCACGACGGCCTACGTCACCGACGACATGCAGGCGCTGCTCTGGGACGGCAAACCGATCCTGCCTCCGATGGGGCTCGTGCTCAGGCGCGAGGGTGATCGCTGGTACGCGGTCCCCCCCACCAACGTCCCGGGCGTCTCCAAGTACATGCCCCACACCCAGACCGAGCACCAGATCCTCGGCAACCTGATCGTGGCCTTCAACAACGCGATCGTGGACCTGCGCAAGGACGTCGAGGCGGGCAAGGCCGAGGACCTCGAACAGGTCGCCGAGATGGCCGGGGAAAGGGCCTTCCTGCCCGTGATGATGATCTTCGTCGCCTACGGCAAGGCGATGGACGCCCGGGACCAGCCCGGCCCGTCCTGAGCCCCGGCGCCGACAGACCCAGAACGAATGCGAGGATCGCCGAGGTTTGCGCACAGAGCGCCGAGAGAAGAAGTTGAACTCGAAGGGCACGAAGGACTCGATGGGTTCGAACGGATCGAGACACGAACAGCATTGAATCCACCTCAGTGCTCTCGGCGCCCTCTGTGGTGAATCCTGATTCCGTCTGCCGTCGGCTTCGCGTTGATTGGACGCACGACTTCGAGCGGGATTCCGCATCAGCCGCCTGCCAACAGGAATCGCTCGAGCATCGTCAGCGCCATCTGGACCGACTGGCCGCGAACCTGCACCCGATCGCCCTCGAACAGGAATCTACGGCTCTGCACCGCCTGCTCCCCCGAGGCCAGCGCGATCCAGACGGTGCCCACGGGCTTGTCCGGCGTGCCGCCAGCGGGCCCGGCGATCCCCGTAATCGCCAGGCAGCACTCGGCGCCGGAGCGATCCAGCCCCCCCAGGGCCATCTGCTCGACGCACGCCTGGCTGACCGCTCCGGGCGATCCCGGCCCAAACAGGCTCGCGTCCACGCCCACAGCCGACCGCTTCATGTCATTGGTGTATGTGATCCAACCGCCCACGAACACGCCCGACGAACCCGCCACGGACGTGACGGCCGCCCCGAGCATCCCGCCCGTGCAGGACTCGACGACGGCCAGGCGCTTCCCGCTGGAACCAAGGGCCGCGACCACGCGGTGGGCCAGTTCGACGCTCTGATCAAAGCCGACCATGCCTGAAGGATAGAGCGCCCTCAGCCGGTGTCGGTCCTCCGTGCCAGCTCGACCACGCGGCGGTAGTTCGCACGGAAAAAGATCGAGTACTGGATCGCGGCGCGTTCCTTGAGGTCTGGGTCGCGCCACGCCCCGCGGATCGCCCGGTAGTTCTGCTCGGTGAACTCGAGTGTTCGCCCCTCGGCGTCCCGGCACGGGGGAAAGGCATAGAACAGCCGCTCCATCTGGGCGAGCACGTCCGGATCGAAGTCCGGATCCTGCCGGGCGCGGGTGAGGGCCCGCCAGGCCTGCCGCTGCTCCTTGGCCGAGTCGATCGCGAAGGCGCCCATCATGATGCCGATGCTGCTCCGCCACCCGCGGGACTGGACGGGCGAAGCGATCGCGAACGGATCCACCTTGTCCACGAAATGGTCCAGGTACTTCTCGTACATCACCCGACGGACGGGCATTCGCCTCAACTCATTGTGCATCGGACCCATCGGCTGCCCGTCCGGTCCGGTCGGATTGTCGGCCGACTCGGGGCGATCGCGCGCCGGAAACTGCCACACCGCCTGCGCTTCCTCCGTGAGGCAGAAGCGAACGAAGCGCCGGGCCAGTTCCGGGTGCGGCCCCCCTCGAATGATCGAGACCGGATCGGGGTCGATGAAGACCGTTCCCTTGGGGTCCACGTACCCGACGCGCCCCTGCCCCGGCTGCTGACCCGGTGCCAGGACGGACTGGGCCTGGCCCCTGCCGTAGAAGTCGATCGCAAGCCCGGCCGCCGCCTCACCGAGGCTGACGTCGATCGGGGGCTTGGTCGAGGAGTTCGTGAAATACCGCGTGTTGGCGGTCATCTCGCGGAGCAGTCGCCACCCGCGCTCCCACCCGAAGTTGTTCAGGATCGAATCGAACGTCGTGGTGATCGAGCCGGACTGTCTCGGATCGCACAAGGCAACCCATCCGGCGTACTCGGGGCGCGTCAGATCCCCGAACTGCCGGGGCTCGGGCAGCCCCATCCGCTCGACGAGCTCTCGGTTATAGACGATCCCGAAACTCGACAGCGCCGTGCCCAGCCAGTACTGATCCGGGTCGTACAGGCGAGCGGCCCCGATCCGGTTCGCCCCGTACCAGCGGTCCAGTTGCTCCTGCGAGAAACCCGCGGGCACGGACATCGCCACGGTGATCGCCTCCGCGCTGCCCGGGGGGACGGCCCGCACGCCGTCGCCCCGCTTGAGTCGCGTGTGGTCATATGAGCCCCCGCCGAGCATCACGTCGTACCCGATCGTGCCCGGATCGCACGAGCCGTCGGGCGAGATCCGCCCGGCCCTGATCGCCGCGTTGAACTGGGCCTGGAGTTGGCGGACGATCTCGCTGGTCCCGCCCGGCTGGCGATAGTCGATGCGGACCGGCTCGCCGTATTCACGCCGGTGCCAGCGATCGAACGCCTCGGCGAACTCGACGCGGATCTGCTGAACGTGCGGCGTGACGACGATCAGCGTCCGTGCACCGCCCGGCGCCTGGCGCCGGCTCGACCCCGAGCGCACCGCCAGCGGCACGCCGAGGATCAGCAGGATCGAGAACGCCACCAGCGCCTGAGCCGCTCGCATCGGCTCAGTGTACGCTGGTGGAAGCGTGCGTCGGCTTCAGGCGACCGTGAGACGGAACGCAGCCCCAATGGAACCCATACCCAAGCACGTGAGCATCATCACCGGCGCCGGCTCGGGGATCGGACGGGCGATCGCGGTAGAGTTGGCCGGGGCGGGACACGCGCTGGTCCTGGCCGGTCGCCGATCCGAACCGCTCGACGAGACGGGATTGATGCTCGCCGAAGCGCGATGGATCTCCGTGCCGACCGACGTCGCCGATCCGGAACAGGTCAATCGCCTGATTGCGCGGGCGCTGGACGTGTTCGGTCGCATCGACGCCCTGGTCAACAACGCCGGTCTGGGCCCGGTCGAACCGATCGAACGAACCGAATGGCAGACCCTTGTCCGTGTCTTTGACATCAACGCCCTGGGCCCGGCGTGGGCCATCGCCCGTGTCTGGCCCATCTTCGTGCAACAGGGCGGCGGCTGCATCGTGAACATCTCCTCTATGGCCACGGTCGATCCGTTCCCGGGCCTTTTCGCCTATGCGGCGGCCAAGGGGGCGCTGAGCGTGATGGCCCTGTCATGCGTCAACGAGGGGCGGGAGCACGGGATCCGCGCGTTCGCGGTGGCCCCGGGGGCCGTCGAGACCGCGATGCTCCGCTCGATCGTCTCCGAGCGTGATCTGCCCCCTGAGCAATGCCTGGATCCGTCAGACGTAGCCCGCGTTGTTGCCGAATGCATCCGGGGGGACCGCGAAGACCAGATGGGCCGGACGATCCTCGTGCCCAGTCCCTGAGCCCGCCCGCGGCGGTCCGGGCGGATCGGCGGACCTATCGCCCGAACGTGCTCCGCTGCTGTCTGCTGCCGCTGGCGCCGATCCCCTGGATGCGAGCCGCCCCGGCGAACCCCAGCGGCCGAAGGATCACGCCGATGCTCGTCTCGTCGCGGATGTTGTCGAACGTAACCCGCAGCCCGAACGTCAGGTTCGGGAATCGGCGTTCGAGCGTTCCGCTGATGCGTTTGATGTCTCCCTCGTCCTCGTCAAACTGGAGTCGACCGTCAAACGTGTACTTGGGCGTCAGCTCGTACTCGGCGCCCAGGTTCACGAACGTCGTGTTCAGCGCGTTGATGAAGCGAAGGTCGCCGTACGTCCTGAACTGCGGCGTATGGTTGACGCTGAGCCCGGCCACGGTGATCGCCTGCTGATTGGTGTTGAAGTCGTACACGCTCCGGGCCGCCAGCGCCACCGAGTCGGTGATCTGCCACGTCGCGTCGATCGTCGCGTAATCGCCGAGGATCGACAGCTCCGGGCGATAGTCAAAGAATCGCCCGATCGGCGTCTCGGCCGGACCCTCGCTGGTCGAGACGACCGCCTCGGTGGAAATCGTCAGCACGTCGGCGTTGTGCCACCGCCCCGGCCCGCCCCGCTGCGTCTGCCAGACCTGGTCCAGCCCGAAGCGCAGCACGGTGCCATTGGCGATCGAGTCCACGTCAAAGTCGAAGACCGGAAGATCTTTCTGATCGACCGTTGTGTCGGCGTGCCAGATCGTGACGCTCGGCTCGATGATGTGCCGAAGGCGGTGCAGATCCAGCAGGCGCGAGTCCACACCGTTGTAGACCCGTTGCAGGCTCGTCGACGCCCGCACCCCCACGGCGCCCCACAGCCGCACGTTGTCCTGTTCCGCCGGCGAAAGGCCCGAAAAATCGCTGTCGTAGGCCGTCACACGCCCCACCGCGAACGGATTGATCCGAACCGGACCCAGGTTGAACTGCGAGGTGATCTCGTGCCGCGTGTCCAGGCGATTCACCGCGGCCTCGTTGAGTCCCGAGGCCCGAAGGAGATCGGCCGGCGACATATCCGGCTCGATCCCCAACGCCTCCAGTGCCCGCGACTTGGACGTGAACCCGAGCGATCGGGCCGTCGGCTTCGTGAAATCCAGCCGAAGGCGGCTGTAGCGATACTCGGAGGTGTAACTGAGCAGCCCGGGACTGACCATGCCCAGCAGGTCGTCCGCCTGCCGGTAGTACGCGAACTCCGGGAGCCGCTCGACCGCGTAGCCCTGGCTCTGGAGCAGGTACTCATTGGGCGTGAAGTCGTTGATCTGCCCGCGAACCTCGGCGGTAAACGCCGTGTTCTCCTTGAGCTGCCGCAGGTACAGCGACGAGGCGAACTCGCGCCGCGTCTGCCCCAGCCGCTCGAAGAGCGAGTCCACGAGATTCTCATCGGAAACAAAGGCGCCCTCCGCCTCGAACGTCAGGGTATCGCTCAGATCCCAGCGATGCTCGCCCAGGATGATCCCGCGCGACTCACCGTCGCGATCGACCCGCGTGCCCGAGGAAAGCGAGTCCTCCCCGTTGTCGCTGGGCAGCCAGTAGGCGAACAGGCTCCCCTCAAACCCGGGGCGCTTCCATCTGGTGTCGGTCCCGATCGCGATGCCGCGGCGCTCGAAGACATCCACGATCAACTGCACGTCCAGATCTTCGGGCCGCTGGCGCCCGAGCAGCGCGTACAGATCCCACGACGTCTGCACGCCGAAGCCCGATTCCGAGGAGTTCTCGATCCCCACCGATCGCAGCGGAAAGTCCTGCGGATCGCCGTGGTACCGCGGCCAGTAGAAAAACGGGACCGAGCCCGCCCGGAGCGTGATGCCACGGGCGTTGGCGATGTTCCTCATGCCCGGATCCTGTCCCTCGGGCGCGCCGATCAGCGCCCGGCGGGGCTCGCGTTTCACCGTCACGGATCGCACGCCCACGCTCAGGTGCGGCTTGGCAAACGCAGTGTTGGCCAGCGTGCCCCGCTCGGCGCGGAACTCGTTGGCCGACTCCTGGCGGATCGTCTTGGCCCGCAGGTAGAGCGGGAGCTTGAGCCGCTCGTTGTACGTCCAGAAGACCGCATCGACCACGACCGCCCGGTTTCGCTGCACGTCGTAGTAGATCCGAGGCCCGCGAAGCGTGTACTGGCCGTCCGAGGCCACAACGTCCCCCTCAAGGTAGATCCCGCGCACCTGCTCCGGCCGAAGGCGGGCCAGGTCCTGGATCGATCCGCCGGCCAGGAACGCCACGGCCCGCTCGGCGCTGATCTGGAGCGTCCGCCCCGATGCCCGGTCCCAGTACTCCACGACGGCCCCGCCGGTCGCCATCGCAACCGTCTCTTCGGGACCGCCCTGGATCTTCACTGTCCCCGCCGAGAGCGAGATCACGCCGGATCGGGCGAAAATCGGCACCGGGCCCTCTGCGGGCGGGAGCACCGGCGTTGCCTCGGCTTCGCTCGGCTCTTGCGGCTCCAGATCCGGCCGGGCCAGATGCGGCGCCCGCTCCACGCCCGGCGCTTCCGGCGCCCCGGCGACCTCCTCGCCGGGCCTCCCCGGGCTTGTCGGCTTCCGTTCCGGCTCGCCGTACGCGACTCGATACAGGTATTCGGCCAGCGCTGACTCGCCCTCGGCCACCAGCGTTTCGGACGGTCGCCCCACATGGGTCAGGTCCGCCCGCAGCGAAACGGGCTCCGTCGGCACGATCACGCCATCAACGGTGAGCCGATCGGCCTGGACCGACAGCCCCACGCTCGCGGCCGGCGTCGAGACATGATCGAAGTAGACGAACACCTGGTAGGTCGCGTGCCCATCTGTGTCCTGGATCCGCTGGATCCAGACGACCGCCTTCCGGGCCGAGAACTCCTGGAGTCCCAGACCGATCCGCACGTCCTCGTCGAGCACGATCCTCTGAACCGGCGCCCCACCAGCCGCGGCATCCTCCCGCCAGAGCCACGCCCGCACCGCCGCCAATCGGATCCGACCCCGGATCGCGCCGATCGGCAGCCGCATCCCGCCAAAGTCGCGCCCGGTCAGGGGCCCGGGCTGTACCCGCACGGGCGAACGCTGGTCGGGCTGCCGGGGCACAGACGCGATCGGCGCCGCGCCCGCCAGCCCCGCCGACGCGACCAAGGCCGCGATGCCCGCGGCGAGCCCACTGCTTCGATCGCGTCTTGAACGTGGCATCCGTGCAAAGGCCTGACAACGGTGGAACCCGGAGCCCGGATGCTACGGACTCTCGCCCGCCCTCACAACCTCACGCCAACGAATCAAACAGTTGGAACGCACGCGTGCCCCCGGCAAGCACAGTGGCGCGGGCGTCCCGCCCGCGGTTCACAGGCGCCCACGCTCGCGGCCGGTCGCCGGCAAGCACAGTGGCGCGGGCGTCCCGCCCGTGGTTCACATGCGCCCACGCTCGCGGCCGGTCGCCGGCAAGCACAGTGGCGCGGGCGTCCCGCCCGCGGTTCACATGCGCCCACGCTCGCGGCCGGTCGCCGGCAAGCACAGTGGCGCGGGCGTCCCGCCCGCGGCTCACATGCGCCCACGCTCGCGGCCGGTTGCTGGCAAGGGGTTCGCCCAGTGCGGGCACAACCCGGCGATCCCGTCGTTTATGTCCGGGGCTCGATCGACGACCAGTGATCGCTCTGAGCACCTGCTGCGCTGCATTGGGGAGGGGGGAGGCGGGGCTCACGACACCGGCGAGTTCACTCGCGCGTCGTGGACGCGCGGACGGCGCCGAACTGCTCTACCAGGACCGGCTCGACCTGCGCCATGATCGCCCGATGGACCTGTTCCGGCGTGCCCAAGGCGTCGATTCGCCGGACCCGATCCGCCGGATAGTGCGCCAGCATCGGGGCCGTCTCCTGCTCGTAGACCTCGATGCGACGGCGGATGACGTCCTCCCTGGCGTCGTCGGGCCGCCCCTGCTTGGCCGCACGCTTGCTGAGGCGCTCGATGAGCGGCGTCGGATCCTTGCAGGTCAGGTGGATCACCAGCAGGACGTCGATCAACGGGTCCATCAGCCGCGCCTGGTTGACGTTGCGCGGGATCCCGTCGAGCACGAGCAGGTCGCCGCGCGGGTCGTAGCAACCCCGGCTGACGCGTGCGGCAATGTCATCCCCAACGATCTGGATCGTCAGTTCATCGGGGACCAGTTCGCCGCGGTTGGAGTACAGCAGGAATGTCCGCCCCATCTCCGATTCAGGATCGAGCGAGCGGAAAACGTCGCCGCTGGAGAGGTGGTGCAGCCCCGGGCGGGAGCCGAGCATTTTGCCCTGCGTTCCCTTGCCGACGCCCGGGGCGCCAAACAGCAGGAGGGTCCGGTAGTGTTCCGAGGCCATCGGGGGCTCACTCCTCTTCCGGGGCACCGCCAGTATCGGCAGCCCGATCGGCCCAGTCCAGCAGCCCCGGACTGGATCCTCTCAACCCCAGAAGGTAGACCCGCACGATCGCCCCGGCAACGGACCCGGCCCCCACGAGCAAATCCCCCGGTCAGCCCGCGGCGATCACCTCGTGCATCCTCCTAGTGGCGCGGGCGTCCCGCCCGCGGCCCCGCTCAGCCGGTCGCGATGACCTCTTGCATCAGTTTGGCCGGCATCGGACGGTAGTCGAGGAACTCCATGGTGGAGCTGGCCCGACCCTGGGACAGCCCACGAAGGACCGTCGAGTACCCAAACATCTCCGACAGCGGAATCTCGCAGGTCACCGCCTTGATCCCGTCGCGATCCTCCGTGTCCACGATCATGCCCCGCCGTGAACTCACGTCCCCGGTGACGTTGCCCAGGTATTCATCGGGCGTCACGATGACCACCTTCATGACCGGCTCGAGCAGGACGCTGCCCGCCTGGGCGACGGCCTGGCGCAACGCCAGGCGACCCGCCTGCTCGAAGGCGACCTGAGACGAATCCACCGGATGGTGCGAGCCGTCCACCAGCTCGACCTTGATCCCGATCAGCGGGTACGCCGCCGTCACCCCGGACATGGCCGTCTGCCGGACTCCTGCCTCGACCGGCGAGATGAACTCCTTGGGAATCGACCCGCCGATGATCTTGTTGACGAACGCGACGCCATCCTTGTACGCCAGTTCCTCCGCCTCGGCCTGCTCGGGAGTGCAGGGAAACAGGTTGATGACCACGTCGCCGAACTGGCCCCGCCCGCCGGTCTGCTTGACGAACTTGCCGCGGACTTCGAGGGCCTGGCCCTGGATCGTCTCACGATACGAGACGCGCGGCCTGCCCACCTTGACGCCGACCTTCATGTCCCGGACGAGTTTGTTCTTGATGATCTCCAGGTGCAGTTCGCCCATGCCCGCGATGATCGTCTGGCCCGTCTCATCGTCGAAGTGGGATCGGAACGAAGGATCCTCGCGACGGATCACCGTCAGGGCCTCGGACAGGCGGCGCTTGTCTTCGCTGGAGTTGGGCTCGATGGACATCGAGATCACCGGTTCGGGAAAGGCCATGCGCTCCAACTGGATCGGCTCGCCCGGGTCGCAGAGCGTGTCGCCCGTGTACGACTCCTTGATGCCCACGACCGCCACGATGGAGCCGGCGCCCGCCTGGTCCAGGGCCAGGCGCTCCTTGGCGTGCATCTCGTAGATCCTGCTGGCGATCTCCCGCTTGCCGGTGGCGGGGTTGATCATGCGGGCGCCCCGGACCAGCCGCCCGGAATAGACGCGAACGTAGGTCAGATCGCCGTGGGAATCACTCACAACCTTGAACACCAGAGCGGATAGCGGCGCGCCCTCCTCGTCGTGCGCCCGCGTCAGCCTCTTGTCCTTGTGCCGGGGATCCACGCCCTCGACCTCGGGCACCTCGTCGGGCGCCGGGAGAAAGTCGATGACCGCATCGAGCAGCCGCTGGATCCCGATATTGCGAAGCGCCGCCCCACAGAGCACCGGCACGCAGCGTCGCTCGATCGTCCCCCTGCGCACCGCCCCACGGATCTGCTCGATCGTGATCGAGTCCTCGTCGTCGAGATACCGCTCCATCAGGTCGTCGTCGAGTTCGGCCGCCTTTTCCAGCAGGTTGGATCGCCACTGCCGGGCCGTCTCGAGCAGGCTCTCGGGGATGTCCTTCTCGGTGATAACGGCGCCCAGTTCGTCGGCGTCGAAGTAGTACGCCCGCATCGCGAACAGATCGATGATCCCCTCGAACGTCTTGCCCGCGCCGATCGGGTATTGAAGGGCGATCGGGTTGGCCCCGAGGCGCTTGATGATGCTCGTGAAACTGAACTCAAAGTCGGCGCCCATCTTGTCCATCTTGTTGATGAAACACATGCGCGGGACGTTGTACCGATCCGCCTGCCGCCAGACCGTCTCGGACTGGGCTTCGACGCCCTCCTTGCCGTCAAAGACAGCCACGGCCCCGTCCAGGACGCGCAGCGAACGCTCCACCTCGATCGTGAAGTCCACGTGCCCGGGTGTATCGATGAGGTTGATCTTGTACTCGGCGCCGAAGCGGCTCCACGGGCAGGTTGTCGCCGCTGACTGGATCGTAATGCCGCGCTCCTGTTCCTCTTCAAGGAAGTCCATCGTGGCCGTGCCCTCGTGGACCTCGCCCATCTTGTAGTTCTGCCCGGTGTAGTAGAGGACGCGTTCGGTTACGGTGGTCTTGCCCGCGTCGATGTGGGCACAGATGCCGATGTTTCTCAGATGGGACAGGTCGGTGGCCATGACAGATGCCTTGCGTGCTGCGACCGGTCCAACCGCGGACCGGGACGCGGATCAATCGTTCGGATTCTTACAATCCGCCTCGAGCCCGTTGGGAACGGCGCCGCGAGCGGTTCTGCGACTTTGGCCCAAGCGCCGATCGGCCCGTTGGACAGCCGATCTGAGCCGGGTTCGTCTTTGTTCGAGGGGGCCCAGCGGAGAGAACGTCGCGCCGGGCGGATCGTCTCACCGAGGGCCGGACTCGACTTCGTCGTCCATGCCTTTATTCTCCCGTGTCCGCGCCACCCCGCCCCCAAGGGAAAACGCGGATCAGGCCAGGTCTCGGCACTCTCCGGGCATGCCGCCGAGCAATGATCGGCGAACATTTCCCTTCAGCGCACCATCCTACCCCCCCGGAATGGGGCGTCAAGGGGTTTGGGCGATCCTTTGGAACTCCCGTCGCTGTGCCTCGCTCAGCCCCCGAACCGGATCCAGCCGAAGATCCCGATCCACCTCCAGGGCCCGCAACGCCCAGCGCCGGGCCGTCGGACCGTCGCCCATGGTCTGGGCGGCCCCGACGATCCGCACCGGATACCACAGCCCATGCGGATCCAGCGCCGCCGCCCGCTCCCAGGCCTCGATCGCCCGCCCCAGGTCGCCCTCATCGCCCCCCCGGGCCGCTCCCCCAGCCCCCCCGGGGCCCGCCGGGCCGCCCCCCCCTGCGTCGCTCCGCTGCTGTGCAATCGAGGCCCACACCATCCCCAGCCACCCCCACGCGGCCGAATCGTCCGGGAACCGCTCGACCCCGCGACGGGCCATTTGGCTCGCACGCTCGGCCAGCGCCTCGGCCTGGTCCGTCTGCCCCAGCCACCGACGAGCCACCGAGGCCTGGAGCAACACCCGGCTGGCCGACTTGAGCGTGCCCAGATGCCGCGGGGCGGCGTCGCCGGCCCTGAGTAGGACCTCGCCCGCCCGCTCGGTCCGATCCGCCGCCAGCAACGACAGATCAACACGCAACTGGTCCGAATTGCGCGGCGGCTCCGTTCTAAGCGCCCGCCCAAGATCGCGCGCGATCGCCTCGATCGATTCGCCAGAAGCCGGGTCGTCCAGCGAATCCAGACGGGCCTGGAACCGGGCGATCGGCTTCACCAGCCCCGCCGCCCGCCCGAGCCCCGCCTCCCACCGCGCCACCCCGGGCAGGATGCCAACCCCCAGCGCGAGCCCGCCGGCGATCAGCCCCAGCGGAATTGCCAGCACGGCGAGCACGCTGTTCCGCCCTTTGCCCCGCCTCTGATCCGGGCCGCTCCGCCGCGAGCCCGCACACCCGAGCACGAGCCCGACCCAGCACGCCGATCCCGCCCAGACCGGTGTTACGTCGATCATCGCGTGGACGACCAGCGCCAGGGCACCGGCCGCCAGAACACGCTCCCATCCGGTCCAGCGCCTCGCGACATACAGAATCCCCCAGCCGAACCCGATCCACGCGACAAGGCCCAGAACCCGCGCAATGGCCGACTCCGGCGTCGTTGCCTGCGTCTCGACCCACGCCCCGGCGATTGTCGGCATCGTCGCGATCACCACCAGAAGCCAGACCGATCGCCGTGCCCCCGGGCTCCATGCTTCCCCGCCATCGCCCGCCTCGATCGCTTCGGCCCGGGCCGCCAGATGCCCCCCGATCCGCCACACGCCCACGCCCAGCAGCGCAATCCACGCCAGCGCGGGCAGCCCCAGCGTTGCGAGCCAGTCCAGCGCAAGGCTGTGCGGGCTCGTGACCTCCTCGGTACTCAGCGCCGGCTTGGCCAGCACGTACGCGCTGCGAAACTCGCCCGGGCCGACGCCCAGGATCGGCTCATGCGCGAAGATCACCGCCGCCGCTCGCATGTAGAACCACCGGAACAGCAGGCTCAACTCGCCCAGGCGCGTCCCGATCATCCCACGGACCACCACCGCGCCCAGGGCCGTGATCGGCATCGCCAGCGCCAGCAGGCCCCCAGCGCGGGCCGGCGATCGGGCAAGCCGCTTGCCGAGCGCGGGCAGGCGCTCCAGCAGCGGCACGCCCAACGCCAGCACGCCCACCCCCGCCGCGGCCACCCCGCCCTTGGATCGTGACAGGGCCAGCGCTGCGCCGGCCGCTGCCGTCGCTATGCCCAGCAGCCCGACCATGCCCGACTGCGCGTCGCCGCCCCGCCGCCTCAGGTCGCGCACCCCCAGCCACAGAAACCCGAGCAGAACGACGAAGCACGTCGCCGCGAACGAGGCGTACACGTTGGCAAGCCCGAACCAGCCCGTCGCGTCCGCCTGGCTCAGCCTCCGCTCGAAACTCCGGGCCATCGGCGAGTCGGGCGTCCACCCCCGGGCCGCCAGGAAGGCCTCCCGATTCGCCCGGAATCGCTCGACTGTGAGCGGATGCTCGAAGACGACCTGCTCGATCCCCTTGGCCGCCAGCATCCCGATGATCGCGACCGCCGCCGCCGCCGCCACGGCACGCAGGCGATCGTCCCGGGACAGCGTCGCCACCGCCAGGCCCGTGACGATCGCCGCGACCCACCCCGAGCCCACGCGAAGGCTCTCGAGCGATCCCCCATCGATCACGAGCGCGTGCAGGACCACCGGCACAGCGCCCACGCCCGCCAGCACCCAGACCAGAGCCCCCAGCCGTCGCCCTGACCACACCTCGCCAATCAGCCCGATCCCCGCGGCCAAGAGCGTCACCACGTCCAGACCGATGAGCCACGCGGGCCCCAGACCCACGTTCGGCGCGCTCAATCGTGTTGGATCGATATCCCAGTACGGGAACGGATAGAGCGTGATCGTCGCCCGCGCCATCACGCCGGCCAGGATCACGACCAGCGAGCCCACACGGAGCACCTCCGCCCAGCACGGGCCATCAGAACGGTCCGGTTGGACGCTCATGCGGGCTCGTCTCCGCTCCTGCGCCCGTTCGCGGCCCGCCACTCGAACAGGGCCAGCACCACCAGCACCAGGATCGTCTGAACGCCCACGAGAATCGCCTGCCACGCTGCCAGCGACGCCAGCAGGATCCCCGAGATCCCCGTCATGCCCGTGAGCCCGCAGATCACGACCACCGCCGACCGGCGCGACAGGCCCCGCCCCACGAGCCGATGCGACAGGTGCTGCAAGTCGCCCACGAACGGCGAACGCCCCTGGCAAACGCGGATCACGCTCACGCTCAGCAGGTCATAGAGCGGGACGGCCAGCACGACCAGCGGCATGAACACCGCGTACCACCCCCCCGCCACCGCCCGCCCGTTCTCATCCCCGTAGTACGTCGTCTGGACCGTCAGGAATCCGAGCGTCAGACCGAGCACGAGCGAGCCCGAATCGCCCATGAACACCGACGCCGGCGGGAAGTTGAAAACCAGGAACCCCCCCACAGCCCCGACCATCAACGCCAGAACCGCCGCGATGAACAACTGCCCGGTCAGCAGCGCCGCGACCAGGAAGCACGCCCCGGCGACCAGCGCCACCCCCCCCGACAGCCCGTCCATGTTGTCCATGAAGTTCATCGCGTTGGTCACGAGAACGATCCACAGAACCGTCGCCGCCAGCGACAGCCACGACCCCCCGACGAACGGATCGATCGCCTCGAGCAGGCGCGTCCCCGACACGAGCACCAGCGCGAGCGCGCAGGCGAACATCACCACCGCCTTGGGCCCCGGCCCCAGCGGGCGACGATCGTCGATCAACCCGACCCCGTGCACCAGCCCAAGACACGCCAGAAATGTCAGCGCGAGCGGCGTCTGCCGGGCAACGCCCTCCAGATGATCGCCCAGGGGCCTCAAGATCGCTGGCCCGGTCTCCGTGAGCCATCGCGCTGGGACAAGCCGGCACACACCAAGCCCCGCCAGCATCGGAACCGCAATGCCCAGAAAGATCGCCGGTCCGCCCGTGTTGGGAACCCCTCGGGGCCCGGCCTTGACCTGCCCGGGCACGCCGTCCGTGTCCAGCGCGGCCAGGCGTCTGCCCACGGCGCGCAGAATCAGCGTCGTCGGAAAGGCGATCCCGAACGCGATGAGAACCAGCCCGGCGATCAGCCAGATCATCGCCGCCAGTCTACGAGATGGGGCCGCGCCGATCGGAACGTCACGATCCCATCCCGCTCGCGGCGCCCTCGTGGCGCAGTTGCCCGCAGGCAGCCGCGATGTCCCGCCCGCGGGAGGCACGCACGTGGGCATTGACCCCGCGATCCCGCAGGACCGCGGCGAATCGGGCCACGTCCCCGCCCGTCGGCCGCGCAAACGCCAGGCCCTCCACCTCGTTGTAGCGGATCAGGTTGACGTTCGCGCGGATGGACCGGGCCAGGTCGGCCAGTTGCCCCGCGTGCTCCGGGCGGTCGTTGAGGCCGCCCAGCAGGATGTACTCCAGCGTGATCTCGCGCCCCGTCTTCTCGAACCATGCCCGGCAGGCCGACAGCAGATCCTCGATCGTCGTGGAGCGGGCCCACGGAATCAGCGACCGACGAACCTCGTCGTTGGGCGCGTGCAGCGACAGCGCCAGCGTCACGGGCAGGTCCAGTTGGTCGCCCAACCGCTCGATCGCCCGCGGCAGCCCCACCGTCGAGATCGTGATCTTCCGCGCCGAGATGCCCAGCCCCTCCGGCAGGGGGGCCGCGATCCGGCGAACCGCGCCGATGACGTTGGACAGGTTCGCCAGGGGCTCGCCCATACCCATGAAGACGACGTTCGTGATCCGCGCCGACGGTTCGCCCCCACTGCGTTCGCGCACCACCTGCCGCAGACGCCAGACCTGCTCGACGATCCGCCCCGTGGACAGGTTCCCGTCCAGCCCCCCGATCCCCGAGGCGCAGAATCGACACCCGACCGGGCACCCGATCTGCGATGAGATGCACGCCGTGCGCCTGGACTCCGTGGGAATCAGCACGCACTCGCTCTGACGCGACGCATC
>Ga0114931_10004903_pt1 | contig 16623 bp, 13 predicted proteins | sample 2SBtaG_FD_89579 | JGI IMG/M metagenome (GOLD analysis project Ga0114931, IMG submission 89579) | Deep subsurface microbial communities from Kolumbo volcano to uncover new lineages of life (NeLLi) - 2SBTROV14_V59a metaG | ecosystem: Environmental > Aquatic > Marine > Volcanic | place: Kolumbo...
CCATACCATAAGTAGTTTCGTTGTTGATATGCATCTGCACCAGTTTGTCTTTAAATACCTTTGAAGAAAGCCCGTTGGTGCGTGCCGTTAACACCGCGGCGCCGATTTTAATATCACCCTGTCCGGCAACACAGGCACCAATCGCCGCCCGGTAGGGCATGATAAAATAACTGACCGCATGTCCGGTGAATTGATATTCACCGCACATAAACACTCGTTCGTTGGGGACAAAGACGTCTTCGAAAATAAGAAAGGCTTGAGTTATTCCCCCTTCCTGAACGGGATTATCAAAGCCTTCTTCTTCATCACGAATATCGCTGGGGTGACGCGTCTCTACAATGGTCAAGCCTTCAATGTCACGGGGAATGACGAATGAAATGGCGCAGTCGGCGTCTTCTTCTTTATATCCGGAGCCGGGGAGGACGAAAATTTCATTGGCGGCGGCGACACCGCAAATCATAACTTTTGCTCCTCGCACTACAATACCGTCGGAACGTTTTTCCACCAAATGCAAAAAGACATCCTTATCTTCCTGTTGTGATGGTTTTTTGGTGCGGTCGCCTTTGGCGTCGGTTAGAGCACCGGCAATGGTAATATCGCCTGCTTGAGCTTGTTTCAACCATTCAAGAAAACGATTATGGTAGTCGGTACCAAATTCTTTATCAATTTCAAAGGTGGTGATGAACATAGCATTTAAGGATGTCCACCCCGCACAGCGTCCGCCGGTGCAGGTGCCGGTAAGATGAAACATTAACCGTTTCATCTCGCTGTTGGCATACATATCTTCGGCGGAACGGATAACGGAAAGATAGCGGCTAATCGGTTCACCGGTGAGATGAGATGTCGTGGTAACTTTATCTTTTAGGTTTTCATCGAATTCCGCTTTGTAAATCAAGCCATGTCCTGCAACGGTTCTTTTCGTTGCCGGATGGGTGGTAACATCTTCAATGAGTTCATCGAATTTGTAAATGTTGGGACGCATCTTTTTTAGCGATGCGATATATTGTTCGTAAGCTCTAAGAGCCATAATATCCTCCAATCATATAAAGTATGTCGGCATTGTTTAAAGAAACATTATTGTGAAAAAATTAACAAACCTATTTATTTTTTATTTAAAAAGTCGGTATAGACCGACTTTTTAAATAAATATCCTATTAGATTATTTTAATATCAAAGTAAAATTAACGGTAAACCCACGGTTAGAACCGCCGAGATTAAAATCATCCTGATTATTGAAAATACCAATTTTAGCGGTAATAGAACTCATTGAGGACATATCAATATCATCGTCATAACCGGTGTTTAACGCTCTGGCAAGAACCACAGTATACTTTTTAAGTTCGGTATTATAATTGGAGACTGCTTTAATATCCAAGCGACTATTGCGACGAGTGGCGGGAGCGGTTTTTAACGAGCGGTCAATTATCCATCCGGGAACTTTCTGCCCCACTGTCCAGCCAGTACTATTATAATAGGTAGAAGTTAAAGAATCTAAGGGTAGGATATAACCATTAAAAGCACTTAACAGAGTGTCGACATAACGGGGGTTTCTTCCTCCGGGCAAGGTATCATTTATACTCGCAACCGGGGCATCGCCGGCATCACGAATAAGGGTGTCGTTGCGATAACGGAAACCTTCGGCGAGGTTATCGGTGCCGGTGGTGAGAACACGCCAATTCCATACATCCCAGCCACCCCCCGGAGCGCCGTCGAACATAACATAGAGCTGATCTTCATCGCTCCAATTATTCCAAGTGAAATTAAGCGGTGATGTATCAGATACGGAATAATAATCTTTCCAAACAGAGAAATCATTGTCATCCCATTGCAAGCGTAAATATAAACTGTCATTTTTATTAATGGCTTGAACAGTGATATTGGTTGATATGGTGGCCGGTTTGGAAACAGCACGCTTGGGAGCAGTAGAAGAGGAAATATCCAAGGTAGTGGTTGAGACACTGTCCCAAACAGTTTCATCGGGCGATGATAGCGTGGGAGCGTTGACGGTTGTGTTGGCGGTAACTTTAGGCAACGGAGCAGGTCCGCTTCCTCCATTATCGTCACTGCTACAACCGTTGAGGGTGAAAAACAAAGTTAACACCAGAAGAAAGGGGGTAATTTTTTTCATGGAATATTCTCCTTTAATAATAAAAGTATATATTACTAAAGATAATGTAAAATGCTGTGATTTAAAAGTGAATTATTCATTTCTTTTGAGAATAATCATAGTTAAATCATCAAAATTATGTTCTGGCGAGGCAAAAGCTGTCACAGTATGATAAATTTCTTTTTGAATTTCTTGGGAAGTTTTGTGTCTATTCTTTTTAAGAATGGCAATAAGTCGGTCAAGCCCGAATTCTTCTCCTTTTTCATTGAAAACTTCAACAACCCCATCGGTATAGAATAATATGATATCGTCTTTTCCAATATAGATTGGTCTTTCCTCGTAGGTAGCATCGGGAACTACTCCCAGAACCAAGCCGCCTTCTTTGAGAAATTCTACGCTGTCGTCTTTTCTTAAAAGCACCGGTAGGTTATGACCGCAGTTACTGAAGGTAAAAATATGATTCTTGGAATCAAGCACACCATAAATAGCCGTAACAAAATTCCCCGGTTGCATTGATTCATATAAGAGAGAATTAACCTTTTTACAAATTGTCCTAATGGAATAATTGTTGCGTATTTCCGCAATAAGAGAAGCTCTAAAAGAAGCCATTAATAAGGAAGCGGGGACCCCTTTGCCGGAAACATCACCAATGGCAATACCATTTTGATGTTTGACAATATTGATGAAATCATAGTAGTCACCGCCAACTTGTCCGGAGGGGATATTGGTACCGGTAATATCGTAACCGGGTAATAATAAATCTTTTTTAGGAAGAAAGCTTTGTTGTATCTCGCGGGCAATTTTTAATTGTTGTTCAATTTTTTGACTGTTTATCAGTTGTTCGTGAAGACGCGCTCTTTCGATAGAGATAGCGGCTTGGGAAGCAAAGGTGGTCATAAGGGATAAGTCGTTATTATCATACGCATTGAGTTTATCCGATTCCACATTGAAAGCGCCGATAATATGATTATCAAGTTCAATAGGAACCACCATTTCGCTTTTTGTATTTTCCTTCAGATGATAATAATGTTCGTTTAAGGAAACATCGGGGACAATTATCGGTTGGCCGGTTTTGGCTACATATCCTACCAAACCCTGGCCAACTTTTAGGTTGATGTCAGCTTCGGTACAAGATTCATAGCCGATAGTATACAACGATTCGATATCTTGTTTTTCCTGATTGATTATAAAAACACCGCCGACGGTAAAATCAATGGCTTTTTTTAAGGAATGGGTAATCTCTTTGAGCACTTCGTCAAGGCTTAAAGAACTGGATAATTTTTTGCCTATTTCATAAAGAAGATTTTTCTCAAGCGCTTCCCTTTTGGTTTTGCGGTATAAATTGGCATTATCGATAGCGACGGCAATTTGATTGGTAAGGCCAATAAGAACATCCATATCTTCTACGGTAAATTCACCTTCTTCTTTATTGATAGCTTCGATAACACCAATCATTTGCCCTTTTCCGATAAGAGGAACGGAAATCAATGATTTTATCTCATCATTCACGTTTTTCCACATCTCCCAGTCGATACGGGAGTCATTGTGGACATCATTGATAATGACCGGTTTTTTGTATGTTGCCACCCAGCCCACGACTCCCTGTCCTAACTCACGATTAAAGATAATCGTATGGTCGCCTTTGTGATAATTCATGTACCGTATTTTCATATCGGTGCGGTCATGATCAACACGGAAGACCAAAGCCGCTTCGGAGTTAACGGCTGTCATAACCAATTTCAAAACAAGGCGGATGAGTTCTTCATATTCGAGTGTAGAGTTGAACATCCGCGCCGCTTCTAAGAGCAGTTTTTCTATGCGAGTATAGTGTCTTTCTTCTGTCATCTTGTGAGCAAGGTAAATCAAAAACAATTATTGTCAAATTTATTATACAATTATAAAGATATAATCTTGTTATAAAAATATAAAGAATATAAAAGGATTTAGTTGGCAGGCATAAATTACAACAAGAAACTAAATAATGGTAAATTTACAATATTATCGGTAGTTTTATGATTTTTCAGTTTTCCGATTCTTTAATTCGCTTGTTGATATTATTCCATATTTCCGGCCAGGTTTGGTCGAATCGGGCTTTTTTGTATTCTTCGCGAGCGCGTTTGAAAAAATTTAAACCTTCGGCTTTTTTCCCTTGAGCAATATCAATTTCACCTAAATCTTCACATGCCTGACCGATAGCGGAATGATTGTTCAGTCTTTCCGCCCATGCCAAAACCGGTCGCAACCATTTTAGAGCTTGTTCATAATCACCTAAAGCGCGGTAAGTCATCCCTATTTGGTAGTCGGCAAAAAGCTTGGCTGTTTCGTTCGAATAATGCCAGTGATATTCTCTGGCTCTTTTATAGCATTCCAAAGCGGAATCGTACTGTTTTATATCATAATAGGTGCAGGCTAAGTTATTCCAAAGTGGTCCCAGCCATTTTTCGTTATCGGCTGCTTCGGCGGCTTCAATTCCGCGTCGGCTCCATTCTATTTGTTCCTGAGGAGTTTGAGCTACAATGGCGATCATATGAGCGGCATCGACCGCTCGTCCCCAGAGGGCATTGACCGTACAGTAGTTATACATTTCATCAAAAGTATTACGGGCAGTTTTGAGGTCGTTGTCTTTCCATTCAAAACGCCCTTTCACGCCTAAATATCGTGACCAACCCATTGGATCGCTGTCAGTAGCTCGGGCTTTGGCTTCATTCAACCAGCCACGCCCTTCTTCTTTATCTCCCAAAATAAGATTTACGCGGGCAATTTGTGACATAGCTTCAACTTCTACGGAGTTATTGAATTCTTCTTTGGCTTTATTTAAGGTTTCTTGATACTGTGATAACGCTGTTTTATAGTCTTGAGCCTGAAAAGTCGCATCGGCTATTTGTAAAAGAGTATCGGCGGATTTTTCTTCTGAGGTCACATTTTCTCCTTTTGATTTGATTTCGATGCCATAAGTAAAGGATGACACAATGAAAGACAATAATATAATTACAAAAGTTTTTTTCATTTTATCTTCAAATTGCTATTTATAAATAAATTTCTAAAATCAATTTTAGTCAATTCTTTATGGAATTATGTTTGACCTGAATTAAGATAAAAAGTATATTCAAAAATTCAAAGTGAATTGTAAGTGAATTATATAATAAAATTTAAGGTTTATAGTATTTAAGTTAACTAAATAAAGGATTGAAAAATATGCGGGCATTGATTACAGGGATAACAGGCCAGGATGGTTCTTATCTGACAGAGCTACTTTTGGAAAAAGGGTATGAAGTAATCGGAATGGTGCGCCGGGCTTCGACGGAATCTTTTGAAAGAATCAATCATGTCAAAGACAAAATAACTTTGGTTCAGGCGGATTTATTGGACCAACTGTCGATTGTTAATATCATTGATGAATATCGTCCGCAGGAGGTTTATAATCTTGCCGCCCAGTCTTTCGTCCCCACCAGTTGGAACCAGCCGGTACTTACCGGAGAATTTAATGCGCTTGGGGTGACCAAAATGTTGGAAGCAATAAGATTGGTAGATAAAAACATTCGCTTCTATCAAGCTTCCTCATCGGAGATGTTTGGCAAAGTTAAAGAAGTCCCCCAAACGGAAAAAACTCCTTTTCATCCTCGTTCCCCTTACGGAGTATCAAAAGTATATGGCCATTGGATTACCATCAATTATCGTGAAAGCTACGGTATTCATGCCAATTCCGGTATTTTGTTTAATCACGAATCACCGCGACGTGGTTTGGAGTTTGTCACCCGTAAAATTACCTATGGGGCGGCGAAAATTAAATTGGGATTGGCGGATAAACTTGCTTTGGGGAATCTTGATGCCAAACGGGATTGGGGTTTCGCCGGCGATTATGTCAAAGCGATGTGGTTGATGCTACAACAGGACAAACCCGGAGATTTTGTCATTGCCACCGGTAGAACCCATTCCGTAAAAGACTTGGTTGAAATCGCTTTTGGTCATGTGGGTTTAAATTACAAAGATTATGTCATCACCGACCCTCGTTTTGTTCGTCCTGCGGAAGTTGATTTGTTATTGGGGGATGCTTCGCATGCCAAAGAAAAATTGGGTTGGGAACCGACTGTTACTTTTGAAAAACTGATCGAAATGATGGTTGATGCCGACATGAAACGTTTATCGCTAAAGAAAAATGACTAAACAGCGAGTTTTTATAACGGGCATTGCCGGGTTTGTCGGTCGCTATCTGGCGGAAGAATTATTGAAAGAGGGATACCAAGTCAGCGGTTCGATTTACGAAGAAGACCCTCAAGAAAATATTGATTTTTTAAAAGGAAAAGCGTCGTTGGTGCAACTCAATATCCTCGACCAAAAACAATGTCAGCAAGTTGTTGCCACGCTCAACCCTCATTATATTTTTCATTTAGCGGCTTTTTCTTCGGTAGGCAGATCCTTTGGTAAAGAACGTTTGACTTATCAGGTCAATTTTGACGGTACCTTGAATATGCTCCAAGCGGCAGTGGATTTAAAACGATTGCAGAAGTTCGTTTATATAAGCTCTGCGGAATGTTATGGAAAATTTACCCCAAAAAACAAAACTTTGACCGAAGCCCAACCATTTAATCCCATTTCTCCCTATGCCGTGTCCAAAGTTGCGGCGGAATATGCCTGCCGTTTTTATCACTATCGCTTTCAATTGCCAGTAACAATTGCTCGCTCTTTTAACCACAGTGGTCCGGGGCAAAGTGAAAATTTTGTTATTCCGTCTTTTGCCAAACAAATAGCTTTAATCGAAAAGGGGAAGGCAAAACCACTTATGCATGTGGGCAATCTTTCGGTCAAACGGGATCTTTCCGATGTTAGGGATGTCGTCAGAGGATATTATCTTTTAGCTTTAAAGGGAAACCCCGGGCAGGCTTATCATTTTTGCTCGGGAAAGGCGGTATCAATTGAGTCAGTTTTGAAAGAATTGTTGAAATTATCTCCGAAAAAGATAAAAGTGAAAATAGATAAAAAGCGTTTTCGACAAAATGATATCCCCTATTTGCGAGGAGATAACAAAAAAGCCGGTAGAGAATTAGGCTATAAAATCCGATATAATTTAAAAACCACTCTTTTGGATACGCTTAACTATTGGCGTGAAAAAGTTGAAAAAATGTGATTCGCATAATCATTATTAGGAGATAAATGGATATGACTATAAAAAATCAAAAATACTTTAACGAATTAATAAAGAAAATAAAAGAAAGAAAAGCCAAAGCCGGTGTGGTCGGGTTGGGCTATGTCGGTTTACCGCTGTCTATGGAATTAGCTCAAGCCGGTTTCAAGGTTACCGGTTTTGATATTTCTCCTAAAAAAGTGAGTTTGTTGAATGTCGGTAAATCGGATATTGACGATGTTCCCCATTCTGCTGTTAAAAAGGCTGTGAAGGATGGAAAATTTAAGGCAACGTCGGATATGAAGCAAATCAGCAAGATGGACACCATCTCGATTTGTGTCCCGACGCCACTATCTAAAACGAAAGACCCTGATGTCAGCTTTATTTTATCGGCTTTAAACAGCATCAAAAAATATATAAAAAAAGGCACTTTGGTAGTTTTGGAATCCACCACTTATCCGGGAACAACGGAAGATTTAATCCTTCCTCTTCTTCTCGAAAAAGGTTTAAAAGTCGGTGTGGATTTCTTTTTGGCTTTTTCTCCGGAGAGAGTTGACCCCGGCAATGAAACTTATACGACCAAAAACACCCCCCGGGTGGTGGGAGGAATTACTCCGCAGTGCACCAAAGTGGCTAAAATCTTTTACGAGCAGTCAATTTCGAAAATCTATGCGGTTTCTTCAACACAAGCGGCAGAAATGGTAAAGCTGTTAGAAAACACCTTTCGTTCGGTAAATATCGGTTTGGTCAATGAGGTGGCTTTGATGTGTGACCGTTTGCACCTCAATGTTTGGGAAATTATCGATGCCGCGGCTTCCAAGCCGTTTGGTTTTATGCCTTTTTATCCCGGGCCGGGATTGGGTGGGCACTGTATTCCCATCGACCCTCATTATCTCTCGTGGAAATTAAAATCCCTGAATTATTATGCTCGTTTTATTGAACTTGCCGGCGATATCAATAGCCATATGCCCGAATATGTCACAGAACGTATAACGGAGATGTTAAATAAACGTTTTGCCAAAGCGTTGAACAAATCATCGGTTTTGGCCTTGGGGATATCTTATAAAAAAGATATTAAAGATATGCGGGAATCTCCGGCATTGGATGTTATCAAACTTTTGGAAAATAAAGGCGCCAGAGTTTATTATAATGACCCCTTTATCCCTTCCTTCGATTGGAACGGTACCAAACATAAATCAACAAAATTGACCTCTTCTTTGATAAAAAAAATGGATTTGGTAGTAATTCTTACCGATCATACCCAATATGATTATCAGGATATCTTAAAAAATGCCAAAGCTGTTTTTGATAGCCGCAATGCCACTAAAGCAGTCAAAAAATACCGCCATAAAATTGAGCTTCTGTAATAGACTTATTTGTATAATTGAATTTTGGTTTCCCAAAGCCCGTTTTTAACACGGGCTTTTTTCATATATGGGGGCTTCAAATGATTATCAAAAATACCGATATTTAAAGTAATAAGATTAGGTTTTTATTATGGTTAATATTGAATTAAAAGATAATAAGCGGATTACGGATATTTCTTTTATTCTTAAAGATTTTTTAAAAGTAATAAAAGTCGTTTCCCTTTATCCGGAAAATAATCCTCTCCCGCAGTCTTTAAAACGCTCTTTTGCGGAAAGATTGCAAATGATTGTTGAAAGCTATGGTGATATTACCATCATAGTTAAAAAAGATCGCTTGTTGTACCAAAATGAGGTGGTGTTCAAAGATCGTCCTCCGGAAGATTATTTGGCGTCTATCTTTTTTGAAATCGGAATTACTTCTTTTACTATCAAAGAAATTATCGATATAAATGAAGTTTATCGGTTTCTTAAAGTTATGAAAGAATATGTCAATAACCTTGATAAATCCGATGATTTAATATCTTTGATATGGGAAGCCGATGTCTCTTTTATTAGTTTTGAAACTCTCGAAAACAAAGGCTTATCACAATATGATGATTTTGATTTTAATGAATTTTTAACCAAAGAGGACGACGATGAACAAGATTGGTTAACTTATGAAACCGGTTCCGATAAAGTGGAATCTTATGATTCTATTTTTGATAATCAGGAGAGTTCTTCTTTTGAGGAAAAAGGAAATGCCATAGAAAATAATTCGATTTTTTTCTCTGATTTATCTTCTACACCTTCAACAGCAGAAACCATAGACGAAACTTCCTTGAAAACATCAGAGGCCGCCACATCTATGGGTTATGGTGATTTATCGGCGCAAGCCAATTTTCGACCGGATATTTCATTAATTATGAATGATGAGTTCAAGCTCTCCGAAGAAGAGCGAGAAGAGATTAATGGTTTGATCGCTAATGATGATCAATTTGACCCTTATGAATCAACCTTGGCTTTATTGAAGGAAATCCTTCTTCAGGAATCGGAGATGAACAGTTTTTATGAGTCGGTCACCATTTGTGAGAAGATGCTCACCGAATTTTTGCAAAAAGGCAGATTTATTGAAGCCAGTCAGCTTCTTGGGTATCTTAATGAGTTAGAAAAAGAAATTAAAAAAGAGAAACCATTATGGGCGGAACGGCTAAAAGAAGTGGTGGTTACAGCGGGAAGTCGCGACCGACTTAAGATTTTGGAAGAAGTTCTAAATAAAAATGATCAAATCACTTCCTTAGAGTTGAAAAATTATATCGATAACTTTGATTGGGAAGTTTTAGGTATCATCTCAGAGCTCATAACCAAATTAATTCATAAGCATCATAAAGAGTGCTTGAAATCATTTCTGGTGGAAAAAGCCAAAGGCAATCTTGATATAATAGCGAAAAATATTTTTGATAAAAGAAAAGATATTGTTATCAATACCATATCAATTCTTTCTCAAATAGGTAATGATCGTGCCATTGTTTATCTTTCCAAAGTTGTCCACCATGAAGATGATGAAATCCGTTTGCACTTGGTTTCATCCTTAAAAAACTGCTCCAGTGATAGCGCCATATCCATTTTAAAAGAAGCTTTTCATGATAATAACAGTGAAGTCCGTAAAGAAGCGGTTAATACTCTTGTTGTCAGACGCGGAGTAAAAGCTTTTGAAGCCATTACGAGTATCATCAATGATGACAACTTCTCTTTATTGGAACAAGCTGAGCAGCAAGTTTTGTTAAACACTTTTTCGATATTAGGGGGTGAAAAAGCGGTTGGTTTCCTGTCCCAATTGATTTTAAAGTTTAATCATTTTCATAACCCTATGTTGACGTTTTATCGTCAAGCCGCTTTTGAAGCATTGAGTAAAAATAAAAGTGAGAAATGTGAAAAACTGCTTTTGAAATTATCACACAGCTGGCGAGCGGATATCAAAAAGAAAGCACAGGAAACTTTGCATTGTCGTCGTGAATATATTTACGGAGAACTATAATGGATACCATTCACCAGACATCGACAAATTATTTGGCCAAAGGGAAGGTGGAAAAACGTTTTCTTACTTTGTTTTTTGTCGGTTATAAAACCGCCCGCATTGTGGATAAAAATAATGACACCTTTAAAAGACAAGCAAAAGCTTTTTACGAACTTCTTTCTTTTTTAATGGCAGATATAGATAAAGTTACCATAAAAACTATATCCGGAAGGTATTTCCTTAATGATGAATTGATTGTCTTTGATAAGAAAAAACTTTCCGGAGCTGATGCCATCGCCAGGGAATGGGATATTTTAGGCATTGGCGGAGTGGAGTTTTATCGCGGTATTACTTTGGAAGAGATAGAACAATTTTTTATCTTTATCGCTCTTGCCAAACCTAACGAAGAAAATTTGGAAAGCCTTTCAAATCGGTTGAAAACTATTAGGTTATCTAACATTCAACTTTTAGCTCAAATGGAAGAAGAGATATCTCAATCATCGGTTAGTGAAGAAATTCGGCAGGAATTTAGAAAAAAAGCGAGAAAAACCTTCTTTACGGCGATGTCGGTTGTTCAGGGAGTAATGGTTAGTGCCAGCAATGATAAAGAAATCAATATTTCCAAAACAAAACGTGTTATTCATTCTTTGATTGACCATCTCAGTCGGGATGAATCATCGCTTTTGGAACTAACGGCTATCAAGAACTTTGATGATTACACCTATGTTCATTCTACCAATGTTTGTGTTTATGCTCTCACTTTGGGGGTGCATTTGGAACTGGATCGTTCGCGTCTTTCCCAACTTGGTTTTACCGCATTGTTTCACGATATCGGAAAAGTCAAACTGTCTGCGGATTTAATCCGCAAGCCTGATGCTTTCGATGAAAACGATTGGATTCAGATGCAGCTTCATCCGATTTTGGGAGCCAAGACCATTTTGCGGAATTTTAAATTCGATAATTATACGGCAAGAGGGATAAGAGGAGCATTTGAACATCATATCAATAAAGATTTTACCGGCTATCCCATGTTGCGTTATCAAAAACGACCTTTGAATTTGTTTTCCAAAATCATTTCCGTTGTTGATACTTTTGATGCTCTCACTTCGGGACGGGTTTATATAAAAAAAGCTATTCCTCCGGAAAAAGTTTTAGAAAAAATGCGCTATCAAATGAATGTAAAGTTCGATGAATTCTTGCTAAAAATATTTCACAATATTATTGGCATTTATCCCGTAGGCTCATTGGTTTTATTAAATACCGATGAAATTGCCCTCGTTTTAGCCAATAATGAAAAAGATAAAGCGCGACCTTATATTAAAATTATCGGTAATCGGCAGGGATTGTTGGAACATTCTCAATGGATGGATTTGTTAGCCGAAGAAAATAAAAACAGAAAAATTATCAGACAAATCGAACCGGAACGATACGGGCTTGATATCAAAGATTTTGTTTTATCTGATTAAAAATGAAAAGAAATACTGGCAAAAGTACCATTTTTGTTTAACTGTTTTATATCCCAGCTGATTTTCTTGTCTTTTTCTAATTTTGGATACCCTGAAAGTTGAGCATCAACATAGGCATCGAACATCGACACAAAAGTTACAATAACCGAATACCAAGTATATTTATTACGAGAGTCTTTGCGGTCGAGATAAACATTATAGTAACTGTTACGTTCTGAAATTTCGGTGGCGTTGGTGTATTTGTCCCAATAATCATTGGCTTGTCTTTTGTAATGAATAGCGGAACCGATAAACCAAGCATCAAAAGCCATAAAAACACCGGCTTTAAAATATTTTCTGTTACCCAATTGTCCCCATCCGGGAATCAACATTGATTTGAAAAGAGCTTTGGTAGGATTTTGGGTCAATCTTTTTTCAAAATTTTCCGGATTGGTGATTTGGCTAAGATTGTTTAACAACCCCTGTTTTTGATATAAAACGGTGTCAACAACCTGCGATGAATCGCTATTTTTGTTTTCAGCCTCAATAACACCGGTGGTTATTAAAATGAATAAAAAAATGGTGAATATTTCTTTTAGCATCGGTTAGCAAAAAACTTTTAATTGAGCGCTGCCCATTTTGATTTCAACGAAGTTGTTATTCAATTTTGTCAATTCTCCATCAAGATATATCATAGCTTCTTTTACAAATTGGACGGTAATATTTTTCCCTCGGAAGAGTTTTATATCAGAGCCGTATATATACTTCTTTTTATAAATCTGACGGGTAAAAGTTGAAAATATTTTCGAATCGACGCCGACATCGAAAATTATTTCGGCTTGTGAGTCGTCATATAGTGAAACGGTACTAAAAGGAAGCCCCAGAGTGTAAGGGAGCAGATTTATATTAAGAATAGTGGGATTGATTTCGAAGCGGAAAGAGTCAATTTTTATCACTGTTTTTTGGGTAGTGACAGCTTGTGCGGCTTTCTGTCCCAGCTTTGCCCATCCCATACTAAAACGTGGTTTCTTCTTGTTGTTTAATATTTCTGACATCTGAGGGACAAAACCAAAACCAACGGAACTGAAAAAGGTTTTGCCGGCGATGGTGGCGGTATCTATTTTTCGATAACTCCGTTCCATAATTCTATCAATAGCGAGGTTTGGATTGTCGGAATCATATAGTGATAAGGCTATGTTATTGAATTTCCCCAAAGGCAGGATTCCCACTGGAAGGTTAGCTTTCAATGCTACCTGAGCAACGATGTTAAACGTTCTGTCACCACCGCAAGCGATGAATGCCGTAACCTTACCTCGTTTACTGAAAGATTGCGGAGCCGAATGATACCATCGTTTTAAACCGCTGGTCTTTAAAGCGGTTTGGTAAAGTAACCCGGGTGAATCGGGGCTAAAAATCGAGTAATAACCCCCCTTGCTTTTGATGGCATAAGCTAACTTGTTAACCAATGATTGATTATAGTTAGTAGCCTTTTTGTTAACCAGAAGACAATAATGGATTTGTTTTTGTTTTTGTCTACGCCAGCGAGCCATATATTTATTATAGTTAAATTCTTTTTTTAAATAAAGCTCAATAATCATATCTTTTCAATTTTTTATTCTAATTGACGGGGAATAATCTAATTTAAACTTGAACGAGATGTTTTCATTTTATATCCTTTGGTATGTTTAAGTCATTAATCACATTAGCTCGTCCCTCCCAATGGTTGAAAAACGGGATTGTTCTGGCAGCACTTATTTTTGCCGGTGCCGTTATGCAACTCGACAAAGTTATAACGGCTATCTGGGCTATGGCTATATTTTGTCTTTTGTCTTCGGTCATTTATTATTTCAATGATTTGATTGATTGTGAAATTGACAAACAACACCCTTTCAAAAAAAATCGACCTCTGGCATCAGGTGCGGTGAGCAAAAAAACAGCTGTTTTTGTAATGCTATTGTTATTGGTCATCGCTTTGTACTTGTCGTGGCTGATTAATTTCAATTTTTTATTAATTTCGGCGGTGTTTGTTGTTTTTAATTTTCTTTACACAATATGGCTAAAACAAATTGTCATTATCGATGTTATGAGTATTGCCATCAGTTTTATTCTTCGTGCTTATGCCGGCGCTTTAGCCATTGATGTCCCCGCCTCCAAATGGCTTTTGATTAATACTCTCTTGTTGGCTTTGTTTTTAGGTTTTGGAAAACGACGGCATGAACTGATTTTTATGGAGCAAGATGCTTCCATGCATCGGAAGATTTTAGATAAATATTCTCCTTATCTTTTGGACCAACTTATCGGTGTGGTAACGCCGGCGGTAGTGGTCATTTATATGCTTTATTCTTTTTCTCCGGAAGTCTCCGATAAACTGGGGACACAAAATTTATTTCTAACGATTCCGTTTGTGATTTATGGTATTTTTCGCTATCTTTATTTAATTCATAAGGAAGAACAAGGTGGTTCACCGACGGAAGTTTTGATAAATGATAAACCTATTTTAATAACCGTAATTTTATGGATAATAACCGTTATCATTATTTTATACTGATATGAAAAAAATAATATTTCTTACTGTTGTGACAGTATGGGCAGGTTTTATTTCCTGCAGTAAAAAAAAGAGGGTTATTCCCACTCAACCCCCTTATATTCTCGAGAATTTACAGTCATTTCCCTTCTATGCCGATAGTCTTATTTTCGGTGATATTGATTCCTTGAAAATTAAAAGAGTAGATTCGGTAACTATTATCCGCCCTGACCAAGCAAAAATTAAACTGGGGAATAAGGCGGAACATTATTTAACCTATCAAATGATTGGCATTGCCTCAACCAGATATAAGGTTGGTAATGATGTCTTTGGTGTGAAAATTATCCAGTTTGCCGACAATTCAGATGCTTATGGATTTTATGCCAATTTAAGATCCGATGGTATCATGACGCAAAAACTTGGTGCCGAATCCTTTAGCTTGGGCGACACAACTTATATAACTCAGGGAGCATATGTTGTCATACTATCCCCCGAGAATACAAATACAAGAAATAATGAAAAGATAAATATTATTTGGAAGCAGATGGCGGGGAATATTTATGCCAATCATATGCTTCCACCATATTTTATTCTATTTCCATACAGGGGGAGAATAATGCCTTCGGCAAAGTATTTCCCTTATCATTATTTGAATATACCAAATTTTAGTGAGGTTTATACTACTGATTATCTCAATAAAAAAAATAGAGATACTCTGACTTTGTTACTGACAATGGATAAAAAAGGTATAAAATTTGAAAGTTTATGCCAATATGCCCAATCTTTGGGTACTGTTATTCCCACTCCACGAGCATTCAGTTTTGCCAAAGATTCATCGATTGCTTTCAAATATCCCGATAAGGGAATTATTGTCGCCGGTGTGGTTCGTCAAAAGCTTATCGGTATCGTTGGTTATAATGCCAATACCGATGAAATGCTTATCGAAAACTGGATTCAAGGTCTTAGATAGAAATCAACAAATTAAACTATAACAAAAGGTTACCCCATTTGGGGTAACCTTTATCAGGGGAGGTAATATGTAAGGTATAAAAAACTTAAATCTTTTTAACTTGCTTCGTTTTCTTATTAAACCAGAATAATTCTAAAATGTTCCCAGTTTTAATTTATTTTAATAAATAAAAGATATGTAAAGGGTTGTCATTTAATTGTCATTGTTTTTAAAAAAATTCAAATTATTACTTATATTGATAATTTGTTATAGTTCTAATCATTCACAATGATTTAATAGATTGAGTGTTGATGTTACCTTTGATAAAGGGTAGAAAGTTTAGTGATAATAGGGAAAAATATCGAAATTTTTAATCATTAAATAAATCATCGAACTTTTTTTTGCGTGCTTCTTTTGATTCCGTTTTACCGCGGAATACTCCTCCTGCTGTTTTTACAGCATCTCTTTTTTGAAAGAAATCGCAAAAATTGTTCTTTTCCTTGTTGGCAATATTGGTTTCTATCGGTTTTTTGCATTGAAAACGACGAGTGGGGTCAAAATGGCGGCAGCCACGGCAGCACCTTAAATCGGCTAAGCAATCGGTACAACTGTCAGCACGCATTACCCGGCCGGTAATTCCCGTTGGTCGTCCGCAGTTCCAGCATAAAAGACCTTCAGTGCTCATAGAGTTTTTATCCTAATTGAAAGGTTTTTTCTATTTATCACTGTATTTTTAATATAACATATAAATGAACTTATGGGGAAGATTTTTTCTTTTGTTTTTTTAATGCGGAAATATAGTTGTTAAATTCTTGTTTACAATCAGAACAAATAAAATTTAATGAATCGGATTCTAATTTTTTCTCCAAATTTTCAAAAATTGGTTTGATAAAATCAACATTTTCATTGAGAGCCTCCCAAGAAAATATATTTAGATTCTAATGACAATTTTTTTGTATTACAATATCCCCAATAATTATTAAACAACAATAGAGCGAATTGCCTCATAATAAATGTTACCAAAGAGGGTGAAATAGGGTTTGTAAAAAGATACGTTGCCTCATAATTGATGTTACCGAAAGGAGACACGATTATGGGTGGAAATTCCAAACGAGA
>Ga0114931_10004904_pt1 | contig 16622 bp, 17 predicted proteins | sample 2SBtaG_FD_89579 | JGI IMG/M metagenome (GOLD analysis project Ga0114931, IMG submission 89579) | Deep subsurface microbial communities from Kolumbo volcano to uncover new lineages of life (NeLLi) - 2SBTROV14_V59a metaG | ecosystem: Environmental > Aquatic > Marine > Volcanic | place: Kolumbo...
GGCAAGACGGCCACTTACGGCAAATCAATCTTTCAGGCTGAACCGGCCCGAGCCGTTCAGCAGAATGGCGACCAGAACGGCGATCAGCACCAGATTGTATTCGTAACCGGAATTGGCGATGTTGAATCCGTTGTGGCCGGTGACGGCGGCGATGGCCACGGCCATGGTGACTATGAGGGGAAGGGTGGCCCAGCGGGCGAGGAACCCCAACACCAGCGCCAGTCCGCAAAAAAACTCGGCCCCGGCGGCCAGGTAGGCGCTGATTTCAGGATAGGGGATTCCCAGACTTTTCAGGTAGCGGGTGAACCCCGCCATACCCGCCCCACCGAAGGGAGCGAACAGCTTCAAGACGCCGTGATAAACGAACACGGCACCCACCGATACCCGCAAAACAATTTTGGCCGCTTCGGGAAACGTCGAAGTGAATTTCAGCATAAGACCTCAAAATTTCAAGGGGAAAAAACCGACAGATCGTTGGAAAAGACGGCAGGGCGGATTGCAAACGAAACCCGCGCGGCGCAAGCCGCCGGGTTTAAACTTCCTCGGCGATCAGAGCCTTTAATTTGGTGCGCAGCTTGAACACGGCCTTGGAGTGGATTTGCGAAACCCGCGATTCCGTAATGCCCAGAACCTCGCCGATTTCCTTCATGGTCAACTCTTCGTAATAATAAAGGGAAACCATCAGGCGTTCTTTTTCCGGCAGGGTGTCGATCGCCTTGGCAATGATACTTTTCAATTCGCTGAGGCGGATTTGCACCTGCGGGTCGGCGTCGGCCTTGCCCGCCAGGCAATCGAGGAGACTCCGGGTATCGCCCTCTTCCCGGGAGAGTCCCAAATCCTGCAAACTCAACACGGGCATGTTTTGCGTTTCATTGAGCGTTTCGAAGAACTCGTCCATGCTGATGCCCATTTCGCCGGCGATTTCCTCATCCTCGGGGGGCCGCCCCATGCGCGCCTGCAACTTTTGGCAGACGGCGTCCAGCGAAGACGCTTTCTGGCGGATCGACCGCGGCACCCAGTCCATGGAGCGCAACTCGTCGAGAATGGCGCCGCGCACCCGGAATTCCGCGTAAGTCTTGAATTTCGCCCCGCGGTTGGGATCGAATTTCTCAATCGCGTCAATCAGCCCCAACACGCCGACACTGATCAAGTCGTCCACCTCGATCTGCGGCGGCAGGCGCAGCGCAATGCGGTTGGCCACGTACTTGATCATCGGAGCGTATTCCTTGATCACCTGCTCTGAATTCTCAGCGGAAATTTCGATTGCATCCAATGCCTGGGATTTTTGCGTCATAGATCAATTCTCACGGCTCAAGCAACCTCTTCCAGATTTTGCCCTTTTGGTTTGTTATCGGGTATCTCAACATTCTCTTCCATATCTTCTTCCTCTTTCAGCATGAGGGAACTCAACCCCCAGGCCAACAGTCCGAAAACCAGCCCCGCCTCCACCCCGCGGACAAACGAAGTGACGGCTCTGGCGCCATTCAGCAGACTGCCAAAGGTCAGAACGGCAAAAGCCAGTAGAGCGAAACCCGCGGCGATTTTTCTTGTGGTTAATGAACTCATTGCACCGGAAAAACATTGTTCCAAAGAAAAGGCCGCGCCGAATTGTCGGACATCAATTTGCTTTCGATGACGACCTTCTCCGACAACGCATCGATACAGCGGACGGCCCGGCTATGAGGATACAATTCCAAAAAAGGTTTTTGCCTGCGAACGGCCTTGCGGACATTTTCATCGGATAAAATATAACCCATATAATCCACCAAAACACCCGGCAGAAACCGGTCGATAACCGCGGTAAGATGACGAAAAATTTCCAGCGCTTCTTTCTCCGACTTGACGATATTGAGAATCAGGCGGAACCGGTTCTGCCCGTGCTTTTGATTCAACACCTTCATCAGGGCGTAAGCATCGGTCAACGAAGTCGGCTCGGTGGTAACGATGAGAATGATTTCATGCGCCGCCGAACAAAAATAAGTCACGTTGGAGGATATGCCGGCGCCCGTGTCGAAAATCAAAAAATCGTAGGTATCGCAGATTCTGTCCAGTTCCTCCACCAGGACCAGCCGGTCCTCCTTGTTGAGTTGCGTCAGCTCCTGGACGCCGGAGGTCGCGGGTAGAATGTCGAGTCCCGCCGGCCCCTTGACGATGATTTCCTCGATGGAGTTTTGCCCGCTTAAAACATGCTGCAGGTTCAGCTTGGGGGCCAGCCCGAGCAGGATATCGATGTTGCCCAGCCCCATATCGGCGTCGAACACCAGCACCCGCCGGCCCTGTTTTCCCAAGGCGCAGGCCAGATTGGCAACCACGTTGGTTTTGCCCACCCCGCCCTTACCGCTGGTGATGGTCAAGACTTTGAGCGAACCCGTTTTTTTTCCTCCGTCCATCATTCTTTTCAATGTCTGCGCCTGTCTTCCGGGTTCCATTTTTCCGAATTTACTTTAGCTCGATTTCAGTTAAAAATCAAACGAATAACCTTGTCCCTGGCGGCCACTTCAATGTCTTCCGGCACGCGCTGCCCGGTCGTAAAGTATGAAAACGGCAGCTTGGTTCGCAAGGAGAAATTAAACATCGGCCCATAACTGACCCCCTCATCCAGCTTGGTGAACAAAACCCTGTCGAGGGCCAAGCGGGAAAATTGCCGGAAAGCCTCGGAAAATATTTTTTCCTGCAGGGTCACGCTCAGGACAAGATGGGTTTCCACCGCCGCGCACCGGCCGAGGATTTCGCTCAACTGGTCCGCATACGCATGGTCGCCGTGGCTCCGTCCCATGGTATCGACAAAGACATAATCCCTGTCGGAATATTTATCCAGAAGTTTGCGGAATTCATCCGGTCCGCCGGCCGTCTCGACCGGGACGCGCATGATTTCGCCGTAAACTTTCAACTGATCGACGGCGCCGATGCGGTACGTATCCAGGGTGATGAGAGCGGCGGTTTTTTTCTCCCGGATGACGCACTGGGCGGCCAGTTTGGCTATGGTGGTGGTTTTCCCCACACCGGTCGGGCCGACGAACGCCGCGACTTTTGGCCGGTTGGCCGCCGGGCGGATCGGTCCTTTGCAAACCAAAACGCGCCGCATCAAATCGGTCAGCGACCGCTTGCACACCGCCTGGCTGGCGTCCCCGCCGGCAGGCTCGCTGTGTTCGAACATTTTTGCCGCCAGTGTTTCATTGATGCCGCTGTCCACCAATTGCCGGTAAAGCGTCAACTGATGGCCTTTCAACCCCATGGCCCGGGCTTTGTCGGTTTGACTCAGCAAGGCATAAACCATGGCCTTGAAATTTCCTTCGCCGCCGTCTTCCGGGACAAGGGCGGCCTGCGGTTCCGGAGGCGCGGTTTCGGCGGACGCCGCCGGTTGCCGCGGTTTGCCGGGGAAATCCCGGGCGGCGGTAAGTTCCACCCGCGGCTTGCCGCTCCCGCCGCGGCCCGGGATTCTGCGCGGCCGGACGGCGCGGGTGTTCAACACCAGGGCATCCTCGCCCCATTCTTTTTTGACCTGTTGCATGGCAGCCCAATAACTGTCCGCTGTGAATTTTTTAATTTGCATTCAGCGCAACCACTCGCAAAGTTTTGATCGGTACGGACGGTAAAATTTCATTGTGCGACAAAATCACCAGTTCCGGCAGAAACCGTTCGGTCAAACGCCGCACATAGGAGCGGATGACGGGCGACGCCAGCAGAACCGGCGGCGTCTCGATCTGGGGAACGACAGCCTCCACCGCTTCCTTCAAACGGGTGACGATCCGCTCCGCCACCTTGGGTTCCAGAGCCATAAAGGACGTGGTCTCTGTTTTTTGAACGGAGCCGGCGATAATATCCTCCACATCGCGCTCCAGGGTCAACACGGACAAACTGCCGTCGTCGGCTTGATACTGTTTGGTGATCGGCCGCGCCAGGGCCTGGCGGACGTACTCCGTCAGGGTTTCGGGGTCCTGAACCGTCGGCGCGTAATCCGCGGCCGTTTCAAGGATGGTCCGCAAATCGCGGATAGAAATCTGTTCCTTCAACAGGTTTTGCAAAATCTTTTGCACCTTGCCCAGGCTCAAAAGGTTGGGGATCAATTCCTCGAGCACCTTCGGATTGGTTTCCTTGAATTTGTCGAGCAGGTTCTGCACTTCCTGGCGGCCGATCAATTCGTGTCCGTGCCGCTTGATGGTTTCCTTGATGTGCGTGGTGATCACCGTTGTCGGATCGACGACGGTATAACCCGCGACTTGCGCTTCCTGCTTGTCGGCATCGCCGATCCAGATCGCCGGCAGGCCGAAAGTCGGCTCCTTGGTCTGGATGCCCTCAATCTGTCTTTCCACCGTTCCGGGATTCATGGCCAACAGCCTGCCCATGAGCACCGAACCGCGGGCCACTTCCACCCCCTTGATCAAAATAGCGTATTCGTTTGGCTTCAACTGCAAGTTGTCGCGGATGTGCAGCGGCGGGACGATAAATCCCATTTCCAGGGCAAACTGCCGGCGAATCGACTTGATCCTCTCGAGCAGTTCGCCCTGCCGGTCGGAGTCCACCAACGGAATCAGTTCGTATCCCACTTCCAGTTCCATCACATCGAGAGGCAGAACCGATTCCACCCGTTCGGCCACCGGCGCCTTGGCCTCATCATCGGCCTTTTTTTGTTCCAGCAATTTCCGCGAATCGATTTCCTGATATTTGTAGTAGGCAACGGCTCCGGCGATTGCCGACAGCAAGAAAAACGGCAGGTGGGGGAGGCCGGGAATCAGGCCAAAGAAAAACAGCGCCGTCGAGGCGATAACGAATGCCTTGGGATGATCCAGAATCTGCCGCACCAGGTCGGTGGCCAGGTTATTCTCGGAAACGGCGCGTGTCACCACGATCCCGGCGGCGGTCGAAACGACCAGCGCCGGCAACTGGGACACCAGCCCGTCACCGATGGTCAGCAGAGTGTACACCTGGGCCGCCTCGCCGATTTGCATGTCCTGTTGAAACACGCCGATGCCAAACCCGCCGATAACATTAATGAGCGTAATGAGAATGCCGGCCACGGCATCGCCGCGGACAAACCGGATGGCGCCGTCCATGGACCCGTAAAAATCCGCTTCGCGTTCCAACGCCCGGCGCCGGTCGCGCGCATCCTGTTCCGTGATGATGCCTGCGTTCAAATCCGCGTCGATACTCATTTGCTTGCCCGGAATCGCGTCCAGGGTGAACCGGGCCGCCACCTCGGAGGTCCGCACCGTTCCCTTGGTGATGACGATGAAATTGATGAGAACCAGAATGATAAAAATGACGGCGCCGACGACAAAGTTTCCCCCCACGACAAACGCGCCAAAAGATTTGATCACCTGTCCCGCGGCGCCGACCCCTTCGTTACCGTGCAGCAAAATGATGCGGGTGGACGCCACGTTGACCGCCAGCCGCATCAGGGTCACGATCAGCAACAACGAGGGAAATACGGAAAACTCCAGAACGTTCATCATGAAAACGGAAACCAGCAGGATGATCAGGGAAAAGGTGATGCTGAAGGACAATAAAATATCCAGAAGAAACGGCGGAATGGGAATGACCATGACCACCAAAATGGAGATCACGGCAATTCCAATCAACGCTTCATTGGATTTTTTCAGCAGCTCTAATGGATTGCCGGTTTCGGCCATACTCAATTTTCCTTACACTCAAACAACTTGTAAAATATTCTCCCGTCCGCTCAAAAATCCGGTGCGGGCAAACGTCAAAAAACCTTGCGTTTTCAATCCGACACCCTTTTTATGCAAAGCCTATACCATTGTTTTCCTTTTCAACTGATAGACATAAGCCAGAATTTCGGCGACGGCCTTGTACAGGCTTGCCGGGACCACTTGGCCGATTTCAACGGTTTGGTTCAAGGTTCTGGCCAGGGGCTTGTCCTCGACCAGCGGGATGTTGTGTTCGCCGGCAATTTCGCGGATTTTTGCCGCCACATGCCCCATGCCCTTGGCCACCACCATGGGCGCGTCAAATTTTTCCCGGTCATATTTGAGGGCGACGGCAATATGCGTGGGATTGGTAACCACCACGTCCGCTTCGGGCACGGCGGCCATCATGCGGCGTTTCGTCATTTCCAATTGGACCGTGCGGGTGCGCTGTTTAACCTGCGGATCGCCTTCCGTCTCCTTGCGTTCCTGCTTGACCTCCTGTTTGCTCATCTTGATGCTCTCCGCGTGTTGAAAAATCTGAAACGCGTAATCGATCACCGCCAGAAACACCATGAACAAAAGGGCTTGCAACATAATTTCCAGGCTGACTTTTCCCATGAACGACAAAATTTGACCGACGCTCAGATCGCCCAGGCCCGGAATTTGATCGAACCGGTTCTTGATAGTGACGAACCCGATTAAACCCAGTACGCCGATTTTAAACAACGATTTCAGCAGTTCGGAAACGGAGTTTTTGGAAAACAGGCGGCCGACACCCTTGATCGGGTTGAACTTGCCGAAATTCGGCTTCAGCGGATGCAGGGAGAACTTCACTCCCTGGGTTTGCAGGAGGTTTGCGATAATTCCGGCAACCATCAGGGACAGCAGAATCGGCCCCATGATCCGCATCACCTGGTTCGCCACCCATTTAAACAGACGAAACAGTTCTTCGGGTGTCAGCCGTATCGCATGGGCTTCGCGGAAGATGAACGTCCAGGACTCCATCATGCGCTGGGTTGCCTGCCCGCCAGCGATAAAGAACGCCATAATGGCCGCCATGAGGAGAAACATGGAGGTCAATTCCTTACTGTTGGCAAACTGGCCTTTTTCTTCGCTTTCGCGGACGCGCTTGGACGACGCGTCCTCTGTTTTTGACTCTTTGTCTTCCTCGGCCATAACCCGTCCTCGGAGGGTTTTCCCGCCCCGGCGGCCGCCGGGCCGCCTGCGGCAGGAAACCCGCGGTCACATGGTCCGCATCAATCCCATAAAGCGGAAAGGCATGTCGAGAAACTGCTGCTTGACGATCATGACGAAAAACGTCATGGTCAGCCCGATCATGAGCAGACCCATTCCGATTTGTAAAGGGAAGGCGACGATGAATACGTTCATCTGGGGAACCGTTCTGGCGATCAGCCCCAGAGCCACGCTGATGAAAAACAATACCGCCATGGCCGGCGCCGCCAGCTTGATGGCGGTCACAAAAGTCCCGGCAAACAAATTCAAAATAAACTCCATGGTCGGCGTGGAAAAATTAAAATGGTCCGGATTGATGACTCGGAAACTGTCGACAATCGTGTGAATAAAAAAATGATGTATATCGAGCGCTAAAAAAATCAGCACCGCAAGGATATTTTGCAGTTGCGCGGTGACCGACACCTGGGTGTTCGTCTGCGGGTCTATTACGTTGACCACCCCGAACCCCATCTGAAAATCGATCAGGGTTCCGGCCACCTGGACGGCGATAAATACCAGCCGGGCGGCATAAGCGATGATCAATCCGATGGCGCCCTCGGAGATCAGGCGGACGCTGAGGTCCAGCATTCCCCGGGGCAACGCCAGCGGAACGGAGCTTACCAGCGGAAACACCAGAACGCTCACCATAAATATCAAACCGATTTTCAGAGACCCCGGCACGGTGCCGCTGCCCAGGACCGGAGCAAAAATAATGATCGCCCCGACGCGAACGAACACGAACAAAAAGATCTCAAATTCGGCGTAATTGAAATTGAAAATGTTCATTACTGAATGTAGAGGGGAAAATTCTCCAGAACATTGGACGTGAAACTGAGAATCAAATGAAGCAGCCAGGGGAAAAACAGGATCAGCGCGAAAAACACCGCCAGAATTTTCGGAATGAAGGTCAGGGTCATTTCCTGAATGGACGTTACCGCCTGGAATATGGAAACCGCCAGCCCCGTTATCAGGCCGAAACCCAGCATGGGAGCGGACAACAGCAGGGTGGTCTTGATGGTCTCCATGCCAAATGAAATGATGAACTCTTCGTTCACAACCGCTCCCCTCCGCGCAACAGGTTCAGGCAAAACTTCTTATCAGCGAGCCGATCGTCAGGTGCCAGCCGTCCACCATGACGAACAACATCAATTTGAACGGCAGCGAAATCAAAACCGGGGGAAGCATCATCATCCCCATGGAAAGCAGGATGCTGGCCACCACCATGTCCAGAATCAAAAATGGAATATAGATCAAAAACCCTATTTGAAAGGCGGTTTTCAATTCGCTGATGATGAAAGCCGGTACAATGGCGCTTAGACTCAAGTCATCGACACTGTCGGGCCGTTTCCCGTCCTTCAAGTTGACGAAAAGCGCCAAATCTTTTTCCCGGGTTTGCTCGACCATAAAAACCTTGACGGGCCTTTGCGCCAATTCAAACGCCTGCACCTGCGATATTTCCTCCTCCAGGTAGGGCTGGAGCGCCTTCTGATTAATCTCCGACCATACCGGCCCCATGATAAAGAACGTCAAAAACAGCCCCAGGCTGACCAAAATCTGCGTCGGCGGCGTTTGCTGGGTTCCCATCGCCTGGCGCAGAAAGGACAAGACGATAATGACGCGGGTGAACGACGTCGTCATGATCAAGATCGACGGCGCCAGCGTCAGGATGGTGAGCAGAAACATGACCTGCAGCGAGGTCGATATTTTCTCCGGCGCATCCGTATCTTCAAACCCGAACTGCACCGTGGGCAAGGGAATCGCCCAACTGTCGGTCGGGGCCGCCCCCAGGACCAGGCCCGCCGCCAAGATCAACAGGATTGCCGTCTTCCGGATTGTCATCGTCAAACCGTCCGTATTTTGCCCAGGTTTTTCCGGATCATCGCCGTCACTCCGGCTATCGACTGCTCCCGGGAGGGTTTGTCGTCGGTAAAATGTTTCAGATATTTTTTAAAATCCCCGGCGGACCGGTTGACCTCTCCAGGGTCCCGCTCGGCGGCTTTTTCCCTGGCGCCGGCAGCGGGCCATAGTTTGCCGATAGAACCGGCGCCCTCCCTGATTTGTTCGATTTTATCTTCATCCCGAATGGCCGACAGAAAGGTAATCTGGTCGTTGGAAATTCCCAGAATCAGAACCTCCCCGGCCACCTCAACGAGGGCGATGGTTTTTCTCGGGGCGATCATGCCGGTTCCCAGCACCTTGACCAGCTTGCCGTTGCCGCCAAGCAGCCCGTTTTTCAAAACGAATTTCTTGAACAGGTAAAAAACAAAAAACATCAGCGCCAGAACCACGGCCAGCATGGAGAACATGGTGATGCCGGAGGAAAGCAAGTCGGCAGGCGCGGCATCCGGCGAATAGCTCAAATCGGCAAGTTTGAAGGTTTTCTTGCCGCCGGTTTTATCTAACGTCTTCACGGCGGGCGGACTCTTGTCCTGATTTTTACTCGGCGGGCGCGTCACCCGCGGCGGCAGGCTTTCCTCGTTTTCCGGGAAGGCGGTGGCAGCACCGGCTTTTTCCACGGGCTGCGCGGGCACCGCCTCAGCAACGCGGTTCTTGTCCTCCGCCCTTATTTTCTTGAGGAGTTTCTGCAAAAGGTCCGGCTCGCTCTTTTCGATCCGGGCAACGAGAAACCGGCCCTGCCGGCGCAAATGAAAATTGCCGCCGAGGCCCCGTCCATCGCCGTCCAGCATAAAACGGACGCGGACGGTATGCGGATCGAACTGCACGGCATGTATCCGGGAAACCCGCGAATCGCCCGTGGAAAAATACCGCTTGGCCGGCTTGATAAATGAATTGCTGAAATCCATCTGCACGGACTTCTTATAAAAGACCGGCCCCTTGTAGGCGTCCACCGGCTTCATAAATTCCAGACGAAAGACAACCGCACCCTCCTCCTGTTGCGTGGTGATATTCTTTAGCAAGTTGAGGTGGGTCAGCTCCGCCGCCCGGGCACCGCCGGCCAGCAGAAAAACAAGAAGAAATAAAGCGCTTTTAAAAATCCTTTGCGAACACATGACATCCCGAAAGAATGGTTATTAATCGCGTCAAAAAACCATCACGCGCTACAAAAACAGGAAGGTTGCAAAGGATGTACCGAAATTCGCTTTTGGGGAGTTTAAGAAGCAGGAAAGGCGGGAAAAATAATCGGGCCGGGGTTCGCGGCAAACTGCGTGGGAGGCGGGCAATCGGGCCGCGGCGCACTGTCCGGCCCAGACAGCCCGGCGGTTGCAATATTTCAAGAACAGGCCGCAGAAAGAAAGGAGCGGCCCGCGCACGGGCCGATAAAAACGCGGGGTTGCCGCGGCAAGGCAACCCCGCCAACGTCCAATCCCGTTTTCAGGTAAGCGACTGTACGCGCTCCAGGGGCGACACGATATCCGTCAGCCGGATGCCGAATTTTTCATTGACCACAACCACCTCGCCGCGGGCCACCAGCTTTTGGTTGACGAGCACCTCCAGCGGCTCACCCACCAGCTTGGTAAGCTCCACAACAGACCCCTGGCTCAATTGCAGCAAATCGTTGATCAACATCCTGGAACGGCCCAGCTCAACGGTCACGGTGAGAGGGATATCGAGAATCAGGTCCAGATTCCGGGTTTCCTCTTTCAGGCCGACGGCGGCTTCCACCTCCCCGCCCTCACCTGCATCCGCATCCGCGTCAAGAGAACCGACATCGCCGATGTCATCGAGATCATCAATGGTATCCGCATCATCTTCTTGCATGGTATTACCTATCCCTTTCTATGATATCGGTTATTTGAATGGCCCTGGAACCCCGGGAACTTCCGGGAAAGCCCTTGAACTTTCGCACTCCCTCCACCCTGACGGACAAGGGGTCGGACACGTCGTTTCCCAGAGGCAGGGTGTCGCCGACTTTCATCTCGAGGAGTTTTTTGGCATCGATGGCAGTCGAACCCAGCTCCACGACAATGTCCACTTCGGCGCGCATCAATTGGTCGCGCAACCGGCGCATCCATGCCTGATCGACCTCGACCTGCTCGCTCTGAAACTGCTCCCGAAGTTTAGGCATGATCGGCTCCACGGTGGCATAAGGAATACAAACCGTGATCGTGCCGGAAAACGTTTCCATCTCCACTTCAAAGAGAATGACGAGCACGACATCCGTGGGCGGAACGATGGCGGCAAACTGCGGGTTCACCTCCGAGCGGACATAATTGATATTGACGGAGTGGACGGGCTTCCAGGCTTTTTCCAAATCCTCCAGAGCCTTGATGACGACATTCTTGGTCATGCGGATTTCGATCGCGCTAAAATCCCTGCCGACGATTTTAACCTTGGACCCGCCGGTGCCGCCAAAAAAGGTATCGACCAGGGAAAACACCAGCTTGCTTTCCACGACGATCATGCCATGGCCGCGCAGAGGCTCCATGCGGAAAACATGGAGACTGGACGGCAGGGGAAGCGCCTTTAAAAATTCGCCGAATTTCACCGTGTCCGTGGAAATCGTGCTGACATCCGCCGACTTCCGCAACATGGAAGTCAGCGAGTTCCGGAACAGCCGGGAAAACATTTGATTGATGATGTCGAGGGTGGGCAACCGGCCGCGGATAATTTTTTCCTGGCTGGTCAAATCGTAGGGGACGACTCCAGACACTTCTTCCGGCTGGTCCGTTTCCGTCTCCACCTGGCCGTCGCTGACGCCCCGCAACAGGGCATCAACTTCGTTCTGCGATAATACTTCACTCATGGGATCGCTCTAATCCGCAAGACCGCCCGTCACCCGCCGGCGTTTTCCCGGCGGCTGAAATCATACGGCACTCTTGCATTTTCCTCTATTATAAATCATTGAATCACAAATTCAGTAAAATATGCGTCCTTGACATGGCCTAAAACGAGAAACCGGTTGACGCGGGTCGTGATCTCATCTTTCAATTTGAACTTGCCCTGAACCGAATAAACATCCTCAAAACTTTTGCTGCTCAACAGGATCAATATGGAGTCGGTAATTTTCTGCAGGTTTTCGTTGATCTCGGCGTTGACCTCCGGCGAACTCAACTCCAGAGTGATGGCGACCTTCAAAAAGCGTTTTCCTTTGGTCCCCGCCAGATTCACCACAAAAGGCTCCAGCGGCACCATGACCCCAAGGATAGGCACTTCAGGTTCTTTTTTCGCTGCCGGGGCGGCGCCCTTTTCCCCCGCGGGGGCGCCCTCCGACGGGGCTTCCTCCGCCGCCTGGTCCGGTGGCGGGGGCGCAAAAAACTTCAAATAGGCAAAATACCCGCCGCCGCCAAGCAGTGCCAAAACAGCCACTCCTATCAAAATCCACTTCAGCTTGGATTTCTTTGGCGCCTCTTCCTCTTCTATTTCAGCAAGTTCATCTTCTGCCATTTGCTGTCTCCCAAAATACAATCATGATTTTCTCTCGCCGACGATCTTTCTTGCCGACGCCAAAAAATCGACACGTTAACCCTCTGTTGCAGTAGAAGCAAGGACTATGCCAACGGACACCCGGCCTGGAAATATAGTCTCTCTTCTTTTAATGTTAACACATCGCCAGACACGGATCCGAAGCCAAAAAACTTGCCGCCTGTCCATTGTTTGTTTCTGCGGCACTCAATTTTCGGATGCGTGATTTTGCGGCATAAAAACCGGGAAAAACTTTGTTGCCGCGATAAGCGGTAAAACGACGAAGAAAAATAATTCTTATATTTTCAACATGTTATAGATATCTCTACGGTTTTTCCCTGAAAAAATTGAGCTTGGCACAACATTTGTAATTAAATTCGGCGAAAGGGTCTCAAAGGGTTCCTTAAAACCAACCTGTCGTAAAACCCTTAATGATGCAATCGACTGGAAGATTAATCCGTTGCGGAGATGAAAACAGCCATGCCTCTTAAAAACCGAAATCGAAAAGCGCTCCCCATTGCAGAAAAATCGTTCGTCCGCCCCGGAACAAGCGGGTTTTATGCAAGATTGCAGTCGCAGTGGAATTTTTGCCGCCGTTCTTTCCGCAAGCCCGGCACCAGGGCCGATGAGTTTACCGGCAATTCGAATACGGGTTCGCAGGATATCACCTTACCGAAAAACAGAATCCAGCCTACATTATTTTGTTGACATTTTCGATCAAAAATCCTAGTCTATAGGTGTTTTTCTTATAGATGATAGGAAAACAGGGAAGCTGTGTTAATTGAAATTTAGCAGAGTCGTGGACTTGTCCTCCCTTCCCCGCCTTGTGGCGGGGACTCTGCTTTACTCAAATAGTCTGCGGTAAAAAAGCAGACAGGCCATCTTTTCCGAAAAGTCGAAAATGCCGGTCAGAGCAACGGGGTGTGTCCTCCCTTCCCCGTCTGGTGACGGGGGCTCTGATTCGGTTTTTCATCCCCCCCTTTCTTCTGCCAAAAAAAACATCGTCCCCGGCTTGCCGCCTCAGGCAAAACCGTCCCGCAGACATCATTTTTCCACCGCAGCGTTTAACCCTTTATTCCATCTCCGTGAACCGCTAAAATGAGTTTCGGCCACACGCATCCTGACGCGCCGGCGGGGGAACATGCTGACGGAATCTCAAAACACCGTAATTTATTTGATGTTTTTGAACGGGTTGCTTTTCCTGGGATTGAATTTTGTCGCTTTTTCGATTATTTTTCCCGGCCCCCGGGGGTCCAAGAGGTTGGGGTATACGCTGATCGTTGCCGCCCTGTCCGCATTTTGCGCCCAGCAGGAATTTCAGGGGTTGGTTTCGATGGGGTTTGCGCCGGAAAAAGCCGGGCAAATTCTGCTGGCCGGATTTGTGGTCCCCGTATTTTTTCTGTCCCTGGTTTATTATCGAATCAAGAAAAACCGCCGGGGACAACCATGAAACCGATCGACCTGAGAAGCGACACCGTAACGCAGCCGACCGCCGCCATGCGCGCCGCCATGGCTCAGGCGGAGGTGGGCGACGATGTCCTGAACGAAGACCCGACCGTCCACCGCCTGCAAAATTCCGCGGCGCGCAAGACGGGCAAGGAGGACGCGCTGTTCGTCGCCAGCGGCACCATGGGCAACCTGGTCAGCGTTCTCACCCATTGCGGGCGGGGCGACGAAATCATCCTCGGTGACCGCAGCCACATCTTCCTCAACGAAGTCGGCGGCATTGCCGCCCTGGGCGGCGTGCATCCCCGAACCGTCGCCAACCGGCCGGACGGCACCCTGGCGGCAGACGCCCTCGAAAATGCCGTCAGGCGTAACGACATCCATTATCCGCCCACACGGCTGCTCTGCCTGGAAAACACCCATAATTTTTGTTCCGGCGCCGCCCTGACTCCGCAATACATGCAAGAGGTGGCGCGTTTCGCAAAACACCATTGCCTCAAGATTCATCTCGATGGCGCCCGCATTTTTAATGCCGCCGCCGCCCTGGCGGTGGATGCCGCGGAGTTGGCCCGGCACGCCGACTCCATCATGTTTTGCCTTTCCAAGGGGCTTTCGGCGCCCGTCGGCTCCCTCGTCTGCGGATCGCGGGAATTCATCGCCCGCGCCAGGAAAATCCGCAAAATGGTCGGCGGCGGGATGAGGCAGGCGGGGCACCTGGCCGCCGCCGGAATCGTCGCCCTGGAGCAGATCATCGGCAGACTGAAGCAGGACCACGAGCACGCCAAGCAACTGGCGCATGGACTTGCCGCCACCGCCGGAATCCACCTGGAGCCGGAGCGCGTGCAAACCAACATCGTCTTCTTCTCCCTGACCCACCCCAGCGTCACCCCGGAAACCTTTCTCCGGGAACTGACGGCGCGCCGGATCAAACTGTTCATGACCGGCCCCGCCGTATTCCGGGCCGTACTGCACAGGGAAATTTCGGCAGAGCAAGTCGGCCGCGTGCTGGAAGCGGTGGACGCCATCCTGAACCCATAAACTTACGCTCCCGAAGCGGTGCACCCCATCCGCCCGGGCAGCTATTCCAGTTTGACTCCAACAACGATAACCCTTAGAATGAAAGATCAACAGGCGAAGGCTTTCGCCGTCAACGAAAGGAGAACAAAATCGTGGCAACCGGCATGGTGGAAATTCTGGAATTGGAACGGCAAGCGCTGGATGTCGTCAAGAGCCGATACCTTTTGTGCATCCTTATAGCCCAACGAATTCATCAACTGGAAAAAGGCGCGCAACCGAGCATCGAAACCGACACCGACGAATACAACAACCCGAAAGCTTTCTATCAGCTCGCACTGAGAGAAATCATCGAAGGCAACATGGACCTGGAACAAGTCAGCGGATGAACCCCTGATTGCAGCGAATCCGGATTCGCAAAAAATCCGCCGCAGAAAATTACAGACATAAAACCCGGGAACAAAAAAAGCCCGCCGTCAGGCGGGCTTTTATTTTGCGCCGGAGGACCGGGGGCGGCTATTTAACCTTACCCTCGGCGTACATCTTCCTCGTTCTTTTGGTCATCCACACCAGCCAGCCCTGCAAGCCCGCAAAAACCAGGGCCGCAATCGGCGGCAGGTATTTCCTGGACTCCGGAAGCGGCGGTTCCAGAATGGTGTAGTACCATGTGGAAATGGCCATGTGCTCGTCTTTTTCCTTGTTGGCGCCCGACCACTGCATGAAAGATACAGGGATAAACTTTTCCGTAGGAATCTGCACATCGACATCCGTGTTGTCCGTCGTCAATGAGCGGCGGAACAATACGCTGACCATGCCCTGCCGGAAAATGGAATCCACCACCTGAACGTTCGGTTCGCTTTCCTTGACCTCCAACTTGTCGAATCCATGCCCGATAATTTCCTGCACGGAGGTGTCCAGCTCATACCCCTTCTCGTTGGGCGCGTTGGTCGGAGCATAATCCTTGGCCAGAAAACTAACCTTCCACAGGTCGATGGGCTTTTTGGAGTCACCTAATATGAAATAGGGTTTTTCGGCACCGAACAAATCCTGTAGTTTTCCCGGCCACTGGATGGCCACGGCCTCGGGGTACTCTTTGTCGGTGGACAGGAAACGCAAATGGTAGTCGACCAGATAATAGACGGCGTTCTCCTCGGCGCTCCACCGTGAAGTGATCCAGAGATTATCCACCCGCGGTTTAAAGTTCCTGTCGCCCCGGGTAATCTGTCCGGCCAGGGCTACATAGCTTCTGTACTGGTCCCCCGTATAATCTTTTGCACGGGCGACGATGCGGTTATCATCGTAGGGGGCCTGCCACATGGGATCGTTCATATCATGAGACACCTTGCCCTCGGTGTATTTGGACTTGATCAGGAAATCGTTCGTCGGTTTGTTGGTCAACCGGTCGATTTTTTTCCTCGGACAAAGGGAGTTGACGAAAGCCGCCAGTTTCCACCGGTCTTCTACGGTAATGGAATCCTTGAAGTTCGGCATGGGCGTGCCGTTCAACCCCGTGGAAACGGTTCGCACGATGTTGAAGGGATTGTAGGGATCCCTTCTGGCGCCACGGAAATTCCAGCACTGCTGCCAGTTGGCGGCAACGATGCGAAATCCCCAATCGTCTTTCATGGTCGGGTTGCCGTCCCCCCGGCCCTCGCCGCCATGGCACTCAAAGCATTTGTTTTTGAGAAAAATTTCCCGGCCCGCGGCGATATCTTCCTGGGGAATACCGAGATAATACGGCCCCGAGTTGCCCCAGGGGTTGGTTCCGAAGTCCTGAACCACCACTTCTTCATCTTCGTCATCGAAACTGCGGTCCTGCACCAGCGTCTTGACGAACTGAACGACGGCCTCGATTTCCTCCTTGCTGAGGACCTGGCTCCACGCCGGCATGGCGGAACCCTGCAGGCCGTTGGTCAC
>Ga0114931_10004905_pt1 | contig 16620 bp, 10 predicted proteins | sample 2SBtaG_FD_89579 | JGI IMG/M metagenome (GOLD analysis project Ga0114931, IMG submission 89579) | Deep subsurface microbial communities from Kolumbo volcano to uncover new lineages of life (NeLLi) - 2SBTROV14_V59a metaG | ecosystem: Environmental > Aquatic > Marine > Volcanic | place: Kolumbo...
AAAGTCCTGATATGGATCGCAAACTGCTTCACGGCCCGACCCTATCACAGTTCATGCAGTGGCGGAGGCTACGTATTCGAGGAGGTGGAAAATTCAGCAAAGGAAAGAGGTTGATCATCATTGCCAAATTCGGGATGCTTTTGTGCAGCGCCGCGCCCGTGGATCAGGCCGGATATTGGCGGCGCCTGGAACGGATCCTGACTATTGGTGATGGCGGAAGGTCGGAGCTGTGTCAAAGTTCATCCCTGTGGACGGGAGTGCCGATTTCCTCAGTAAAAGAGTTGCATTTCCTGTGAGCTACAGATTAGGATGGCGCGTGAAGATCCGGGAGTGGAGGACCGCATGAATCATGCCGCCCCGGACAAGACTTTCAAGCCGGATATTGAATCAGATATTCATTCAAAGAACGATAAATGATCAAACCCGTTCAAACTTCTGAAGAACTCATCGAAGACTTTCATGGCGCTGACAACGTGACCGGCGCAATTCACGTCTGGTTTCTCGGGCAGAGTTGCTTTTTGATCAAGTGGAAGGGGTATGGACTCCTCATGGATCCCTATCTTTCCGATTCGTTGACGCGCCACCAGAAAGGAGGGCAATCGTTGACCAGAATTTCCGAACAGGCAGTGGACCCTCTCCACCTCAGCGGCGTGGACCTGGTGACCTGTTGTAATGATCAAGCCGATCATCTCGATCCCGAGACCATTCTTCCCCTGAGAGCGGCCAACCCGCAAATGAAACTGGTTTTGCCGCAGGGAATCGCTTCTCATGCAGAAACTATTCTGGGGCCATCCGCGCCCCCTTTTCTTCCCGTAAACGGCGGAACTTATGTCAAAAGCGGGCCGTTTGAGGTTCATGCGATTCATGCGGCGAACCCGGAATTTCGGCAGGATGAGGCGGGGAACTCACTTGACCTGAGCTATATCATCGCCTTTGGCCCCTTTGTGATTTTTCATGCCGGTGACACAAACTGGCACAAGGCACTGGTCCGCGAAGTGCGGCGCTGGCCGATTAATCTGGCTTTCCTGCCTATCAACGGAAAAGACGGAGAACTGGAGACGGGATACAACATGAACGCGTTTGAATCAGCAGCTTTCGCAAAGGCCATCAGTGCCAGCCTGGTGATTCCGTGTCACTTTGGAATGTTTCAGGAAGGCAATGTAACGACGGAAGAGTTCGAGACCTGCTGTGATCGGCTCCATCAGCGATACCGGATTCTGGAACTGAGTCAACGCATGACCATGGGCCCCGTCACTAACCCCAGCGCCGGACGTGCGCAGCCCAGCGAAGAATACCGGAAAGACTGGGGATTGGGGTATTAAGAGACTGTGGAAAAACGGTGGAATGAAAAACCGCGAGTCATTTTGTTCGATGGTGAGGCGCGGTGAAGGAAGGTCGCCTTTGTGCTACCTGACTGAATCGCAACGAGGCCAGCGGACAAAAGGGCCGCAGCCCGAAGGGTCGATTGAAAAACACCTCCGGCAAGGCCGCTGTTTTCCAATCCAACAAACCGAAGATTTTTCGTTTCAGGGTTTTTCAACAGTCTCTTAAAAGCCAGGGGCCAGACGCCTGCCGTCTATTCTGATGTTTCGATCGAAAACTTTCCGTTTCCGCACTTTTTGGATGTGGAAAATAGGGGGGAAACCGGGGAGCCTATCCGGTGTTTCCCGTCAGCTCAAACACATAAATTATTTTCTTGCATAAATACTTGAAATTTCGTAAAAGTTAAGGAACTGTAATCGGTTCAATTTTTTTGTTGATTTTTTTTTAAAACAATCTATCACGCGGGGCGTCTAATAAACTAAGTGACGCGGTGTGTGTGTGATGGTCAAAGAGATTTGCGATCCGGTTGCGTTGAAAGAACAAGGCGTTGAAAGAACAAGGCGTTGAAAGAACAAGGCGTTGAAAGAACAAGGCGTTGAAAGAACTAAGAGAAGGGGGCATCCCCCGTTAGTGTTAACAAAAAGGCGATAAGTGTCACATTTCAGTCACATTTCAGGCTCCCAGAACGAAGTAACTCTAGCCCGAGGGGTTCCTCGGCAGTTTCCCCGCAAAGATCACGGAGATCAACTATCCTCAACCGCAACAAACAACCTGCACCCTTGACAATTTCAGAACCATGGCAAATTTAGAAATGGACGGTGGAATTAAGATCTATCTACGGGAGATCGGCAAGACCGCCTTGCTGACCCGCGAGGAAGAAGTTCAGCTCGCTGATCGTATCAAGGTGGGCGATAAGGGGGCCCGCGCCCACATGATCAAGGCGAATTTGCGTCTCGTCGTAAAAATTGCGCAGGATTATGCGAACTACGGCCTGCCATTGCTTGATTTGATTTCAGAAGGGAACATTGGTTTGATGAAGGCAGTCGAACGTTTCGATCCCAACAAGGGCGGAAAACTGTCCACCTACGCGGCCTGGTGGATCAAGCAATCGATCAAACGTGCCCTCGCCAACCAGAGTAAGACGATCCGTCTGCCCGTTCACATGGTGGATAAAATTTCCAAGATGCGCCGTGTGGCCATGGTTCTCAGCGAAGAACTTGGTCGCGAGCCCACAGATGAGGAATTGGCTGAAGAAATTGGAATCGACCGCGCCAAGCTGTCGCATCTCAAGTCCGCCGCCCTCCGGCCTGCTTCGCTGGATGCACCGATCAGTGAAGATGATACCACCGAGTTTGGTGAGATCATTGGCGACGAAAAAGCGCAGACTCCTCTCGAACTGCTCAGCCACAAGAACATGCACATGCAACTCGACGATCTGCTGGAGGTTCTTGATGAGCGGGAGCGAAAGATTATCGATGCGCGTTTTGGGCTGGCAGGGCAGAAACCGAAAACTCTTGAAGACGTGGGCCAGGAATTTGGAGTGACCCGCGAGCGGATCCGTCAGTTGCAGAATATCGCGTTGAAAAAGTTGCGGAGAGCTCTTCAGAAGAAAGAAGATCCCGGACCACGTCCTTTGCGAAGCAGCAAGCCGGCCGAGGAAGACGAGTTTTTCCAGGACGACGAGGAAACGGTTCTGGCGATGTGAATTACCGAGGAACTATCCCGGAATTCGGATACGATATGTAAAAACACCGTTCGGAAAACGCCCGGGCGGTGTTTTTTTATGTGGAAAGATCGGCGGGAATCTTTTGGGCTCGGAGTCGGGGCTGGATGGTCCTGACTAACCGGTAAACCTTCTCACCAGCAGCGATGCGTTGTGCCCGCCGAATCCGAAGGAATTGCTGAGTGCCACGTCCACTTTGGCCTCTCTGGCCGTGTGGGGAACGTAGTCCAGATCACAATCGGGATCAGGCCGATCCAGGTTGATCGTCGGTGGAATGACCCCTTCATTGATGGCATTGACGCAGGCCGCAAGCTCCACTCCGCCAGCCGCGCCAAGCAGGTGTCCGGTCATGGATTTGGTGGAACTGACAATCAACCCGTCTTTGGCATGAGATCCAAAAACTTTTTTGATCGCTTTCGTTTCGCAAATGTCACCAAGCCCCGTGGACGTTCCGTGGGCATTGACATAATCCACTTCGTCGCCGGAAATTCCGCCATGTTTCAACGCCATCGCCATGCAGTGGGCGGCACCCTCGCCCTCTGGGTGGGGTGAAGTAAGATGATAGGCATCCGCGGAAATTCCATAACCAATCAGTTCCGCAAGAATGGGGGCATCGCGCTTTTTGGCATGTTCCAGTTCCTCGATCACGCAGACGCCGGCCCCTTCGCCCATCACAAAGCCGTCGCGATCGACATCGAAAGGACGCGAGGCTTGCTCAGGTGCGTCATTTCGGGTGCTGAGAGCTTTCATGTTTCCAAATCCCGACAGGCCCATGGCACAGATAGTCGCCTCTGATCCCCCCGCAACGAAAGCATCGGCATCGTCGAATTTGATCATTCTCCACGCTTCGCCAATGTTGTGATTGGAGGTGGCGCAGGCGGTGACGATGCACATGTTCGGTCCGCGCAGATCGTAGTCCATGGAGACCATACCACTGGAAATATTGGCGATCATCATGGGAATCGTGAAAGGGGAAACCCGGGAAGGGTCTTTCAGGAGCAGATTGGAGTGTTGTTTTTCCAGAGTCGCCAGACCGCCAATACCGCTCCCCACCATGCAACCAAATCGATTGCGATCTTCCTGGTCCAGATCGATTTCGGAATGCTTCAGGGCCATCTTTGAGGCGGCCATGGCAAACTGTGCAAAGCGATCTGATCGACGGGCATCCTTGGGATTTTTGAAATACGGGGACGGCTCAAAATCAACCACTTCACCTCCAATACGACAGGAAAATCCAGAGGTATCCAGAGATTCGATGTTACGGATTCCGCTCTTGCCCCCGACCAGGCCCTTCCAAAAAGTATTCAGGTCGTTTCCCAACGGAGAAACGACTCCCATACCTGTGATTACAACTCTTCGATCCATATGCTCTGATACTTCGTTGGGGGTTTTTAGCGGCTAAACTCCACGTGGTTCAGGGGCTTTGCAAGTATTTAGGGGGGCTGTCGGATTTAGCCCGCAGGGCTGCAAAATCCTGGATTTTGGCCCAAATTTCCCCTGATTGTTTTGTCCCCGATTCACCAATAAACTCCTCAACATCATGAAAATTTTGACTCGAGACCCGCCTGTTTCGATCACGCTTGGTAAGCCCGACAGCCTCCCGGCGGGGCGCTATATCTCGATAACCTTCTGGCGCTCATTCATGGCGCCGCATCGGGGACATTCCGCCAGATCCCTTTCCGAGTGGTCCTCAAACACATGGTCGCAAATATTACAAATGACAAAATGTTTGCGGCGGCGTGTTTCCCGTCCTCGACGAAAGATCTCGGCGGCGACCCACGCAAAGAAAACGATACAGAGAATCACGACCAGATAAATCGCGATCATGCTGTAGAGAGTGACACGGAACATGGCGGCTTAGCAGTTGAGGTGACAGTCAACGGATTCTGAATCGGGCGGTGCGGACCTGTTCTTTGACGGACCTCCTGGCAAGGGGTTCTTATTCTCTTTCAACGATGGATTCTTGAGCAGAGTCATGATTTGAGCCCTGAAGTAGTGTTCCACGTGACTCCGGGAATGCATCACGTTTTCCTCAAGTCGGTCAAAAAGATCGTGACAACATACACGGCCGAGGCAATCAGGACGATAACCGGTCCCGTGGGAGCTTCCATCGAGAAACTGACGAACATTCCGCTCACGGTAAAAATCAGGGAAAGCAAAACCGCCACAATCATGATCATCCAGAGCTTTCTCGAAAACTTCGAGGCCGTAGCTGCGGGGAGAACAATCAAAGCGATTGCCAATATGATTCCAGTCAGCCGGACCAGTAAAACGACGCTGACGGCCAGTAATCCGAGGAGCAGTAAAAAATAGGCTCCGGAGTGGAGTCCTCTCAAGCGGGCAAACTCTTCATCAAAACACACCGCCACCAATTTATGGTAAAACAAGGCCGTGATCGTCAGGACCGCCAGGCTGAGGACGGCTGTGGCCACCACGTCAGTCGGGGAAGTCAGGAGAATGTTTCCGAAAATATAGCTTTCCAGATTGACTCCGGTGCCGGGAGCAAAGTGAATAAACATTAAGCCCAGTGCCATGCCAAAAGCCCAGATGGCGCCGATGATGGTGTCTTCCCTTTCTCGATTCCGCAGGCTCACCAGCCCGATCACCAACGCGGACAAAAGGGCCGCCATCAGCGCGCCGAGAATGGGAGTCAGAAAAGGTAAATCAAATTTTCGACTGAGATAGATCGATGCCCCGATTCCGCCGAGAGTGCCGTGGGCAATGGCCGCCGAAATATAGCCGATTCTCCGTGTCACCACGAAGGTGCCTACCACGCCGAAGGCGAAACTCGCGAAAATACCCGCGAGCAAGGCACAGCCCAGCAGGGGAACTGTTTGGAGAGCGTGGAAAAAATCGACCATTCCGTTTCTTCAGGATTTCCCGGTGCTGGATTCGTGGTTGCAGGAAGAGTGGTCGCCCTGTTCGTGCCTGACACGACGATCATGTTCAATGCGAAAACTGCCGCTGTAGATTTCCCGTATGGTTTCCGGGTCGAGCGGAAGCGAATGCCGATGAACCCGATGATTGACGTACAGGACCGAGTCGCCGACCTGAGATATCACATCCAGATCGTGGGTCACCAGCAGGATGGTCATTTTATGCCGAAGATTCCTTAAAGTTTCAAGAAAGGCAGCTTCCACGGACAAATCGATGTTAGCCGTCGGTTCATCGAGCAGCAGCAACTGGGGATGGGAAGCCAGTGCCCGGGCGATGAGGACTCTCTGCCTCTGGCCACCTGACAACTCGGCAAAGGGACAATGGAAGGCATCGGCCAGTCCCACCTTGTCAAGAGCTTCCTCCGCTGCCTCCCGGCAAGCTCTGGAATACCGCCCGAAGCCCAGTTGGTGGAGGCGTCCCATCAGGACAATATCCATGGCGGAAACGGGGAAAAGCGGATCAAAGTGGATTGACTGGGGCACGTAGCCCACTTCTTCCCTGGCAGCTTGTGGAGAGGTTCCGAGAACTTTGATTTCTCCTCTTGTGGGAGTGAGTAAACCGAGAATCAATTTCAGTAAAGTGGATTTTCCCCCTCCATTCGGTCCAATCAGGCAGATGGATTCACACTTTTTCACCGAAAAAGAAACATCCTCCAAAACCAGGGGGTTCCCGTATTGGTGGGAGACATGGCTGAACTCAACAATCATAGGCGGATGGACATGGGGAAGTTCATGATGTGTCGAAAGATGGCAGGGGCAGGATCGGGCCCCAACCCTGTTGACTGCTTGATCTAAGAGACTGTGGAAAAACTCTGGAATGAAAACTGCGAGTCATTTTATTTGCGGACGAGGCGCCATGAGGGAGGGTAGCCTGCTACCTGACCGAGTCGGAACGAAGTCCGTAAATAAAAGGCCCGCAGCCCGGAGGGGCGGTCCAGAAATGGCTTCAGGCGAAGCCGCTGATTCAAGGGCCAAAGTGTCATCGCTTTTTCGTTTCAGAGTTTTTCCACAGTCTCCTAACCCTGTTGGGTCCAGGTTTCAATCAATTCAAATCCAATTTTCCGGGACGGGTCGCCGGACCGTGGGCCCGGTGTTCGCCCTGTTTTTCGGTGATTGATTTCACCAGCCTCCTCAAATTTCCAGGCACATCCTTTGCCATGGGATTGATGGGGACGATGCGGCCGCCGATGGCTGTTGCCAAAGCTTTGGCACTCGCCTGATCGAATTGGGGCTGCACCAGAATCAGCTTCACTCCGTCAGATTTGGCCTGGTTGACCAGGGCGACGATCCGCCGGGGTTCCGGGCTTCTTCCGAAAAATTCGATGGCTTTCTGCTTCAGACCGTAGGTTCTGGCGAGGTGGGCAAAGGCCCCGTGGTAAGTGTAAAATGACTGCCCCTTCATGGGGGCGAGTTGCCTTGCCAGTTCGTTGTCAAGACTTTTGAGTTCTCGGATCAGCTGCTGGGCCCTGGAGCCAATAGCCGCCGCGCTGGACGGAGCGTCTGTGATTTTCTGAAGCTCTTTTGCAATCAGTTCTGCCTGTTTCTCAAAGAGAGGAGGGGACAACCAGACATGAGGGTCAAATTCTCCGTCGGGATCATCGGCTTTCTGACCCCTATGACCGTGATTTTCATCCGCGATTTCCCGGTGCTTCAGAGATTGGGTCAGATCGATGATTTTCGGACCAGTCCGGCTCTGTTTCAGCTTTTGAATCAGAGCGTTTTCGAAGGGAAGATCCGCGGTAAAGTAGAGTTTCGCCCGGATCAGAGTGGCGATCTCTTTCGGTGTGGGCGAGTAGATGTGGGGATCGTCATCTTCTCCCACCAACGTGTGGAGTTCCACGGATTTGCCCGCGAGCCTTTCAACGAGGTAGGCATAGGGTGGTGCAGGGACAAAGACGATCGGCTTTCCCTGCTGATTCAGACCGGTGTGTTCAGGATTGGTGCAGGATATCAAAGCGGGGAGATAAGCGACTGCCATGAAAAAAAAAAGGCGAAGCAGCGGGCCTTTCATATCCGAAAATGTGGGGCTCCTGCTCATCATGCCAAGGTCCGGAAAATTCTGAAAAAACTCTGGTAGTGCGAATTGCTTGCCGGACGGCGGGGATTCGCCTCATTCATTCTGTTGATCCTTTTCGGATGGTGTCCGGATCGGAGGCTGTCTATGAAAGTCGGGACTCTCCGCTCTTTGAAGGAATACCTGTCCCGCGACCAGTCCCGGTGGGATGAATCGGGAAAACAAAGGGATGAAGTTCCACTGTCCGCCTTTGAGAAACAAGCAGCTCAGTCTTCTCGTTTGGGAACGGTTTTGGCATACTTCGCTTTCAGTTCTTCAACGAGTTTTTTCTGGGCGGCGAGAGCAGCCTCCTGCTGTTTTCGCTCAGCCTCCGCGGCAGCGAGTTCTTTTGCGGCCTGCTGCTCCGCTTTGCTGCGTTCGGCCAGGATCGCGGGGGTTTTGGCTGCCACTTCACTGGCTTTCTTCACGGTATCGTTTGTCTTGTCAGCTTCGACGTAGGAGGCTTTGAGAAATGCGGTCAACTCACCCAGTTGTTTTTGGAGAGCAGAAATATCTTTTTTAATCTCCTCAGGGCTTTTTTCGCTTAGAACTTCGGTGACGGGATCGATTTTTTCTGGCTCGGTATCCGCTTTTCCCACCGATGCTGTTTTTGTGGCGCTGGAGGCTTTTCCGTCATTCTCCACCGCCTCCTTCCGGAGTCCTGCCACCACTTTGCCGGATACGAGTTTTAAGGCTTGCTCCAGGACGGTGGATGACGTGCTCGCCAGTTTTTTCGTGCCCTCGTCCACTGTTTTTTTGGCCACGGCCAAGGTTTTTTCAGCACTGGCTCTGGCGGCTGTCGCCTTTTTGGCCTCCTCTTTTGCTTCGGTTTCCTCTTCCACCATTCCCTCGAGATCAGTGGTCATATCTTCCATTTCATCGGCTTCGTTTTTGGCGGTCAAATTGATGGCGGCAGCCTGCCATTTTTTCTCCAAAAACTGGCTGGTTTTGAGATCGGCCTTGGCCACTTCGTAGGATTGTCTGGCGGATGCTTCTTTTGCCGTAACGGCGGCAACTGCTTTGGCGGCTGCCTCTTGTTGTTTCGTGGCCGCAGCCAGAGCCGCTTCTGTTTTTTGAGCTTCTTTTGTGGTGGCAGCGATCTGTGCCCGCAGATCAGCGAGGGCTTTGTTCTTCACTGCCAAGGCATCGCTGGCTGTCTTGGCTTCTGCCTGCGCTTTCCCCAGAGCAGCCTGATCGGCTCTGGCTTTGGCCTGACTGGCGGCCAGAAGTTTCGTGGCGTTGTCGTACTGCGCTTTGTGGTTATTTCGGTCTTTCTCCGCACTTTGATGGGCGGTCGTGGCGGCGGCCAATTTTGTCTTGGCGCTGGCAACTCTCAGCTTTCCAGCCGCCTCCGCCTCCCGGAGTGGTTTGATCTTGGTGCTGACAGCCGTCAGAGCGGTGGTCTTGGTGGCCTGATCTTTTTTTGCGGCGTTCAATTCCGCATTGGCCTGGGTCAGGCTGGCGCTTAGTTGCGCCACTTTGGCCGATGCGGTTTTAACAACTTCATTGCCCTTGGCAAATTGAGCGTTGGCAGCGTTGAGTGCGTTCTGGGCGGCGATCTGGTTTTTGGCTGCCTGCTGCTGTGCCGCGACCAGTGGCGGCGCCGGTACTTTTCCGTCCCCCGAGGCAGCAGCGACATTGGCGTCGGCCTGTTGCTTGGCGGCATTGGCCGTTGTGAGATTTTTTTGGGCCTGATCCAGCGCTGCCTTTTGCTGGTTCACCGCATTGACGGCAGTCGCCTGGGTGACTTTGGCGGCGGCTACCTGACTGGTCAGGTCGGTCACAACCTTGCTCTTGGCGGTGACGGCGCCGTCAGATGCCTTCTTCGCCCGGATCGCATCCGCCTCGGTTGCCGCCAGATCGTTGAATGCTTTTTGCTGCTTGGAGTCAAGCGGCGGTTTTGCCGCTTCTGTTTTGGCCGCGGCGAGTGCCGCTGCAGCCTGTTGCAGGGTGGCTTCCCGTTTTTTCAACTCCGCGGTCTGTTTGGTTACTTCCGTCTGCTGAGCCGGGATGGCCTGGTTCGTCTTGTTGACTGCGTCGCTCTTTTGTTTCACCAAAGCAGTCTTCTGCGTCACGACAGCTTGCGCCTGCTGTTGCTGGGTTGTCGCGGTTTTTGCCTGGGCATTGAGTTGGGCCAGTTTGGCTTTATGGGCATCCCGAGTTTTGGTGGAATCTGAAACAATTTTCTGAATGTCAGCCAGTTTTTTACGTGCGCCGGCGAGCTCACTGGACACGGTCTTGACTCCTGCTTCCAGTTTGGGCAACTGCGTTGTCAGGTCGGTGATCCGTTTCTGAGAATAGGCAAGTTGCTGATCAATACTGGGGGGATTCGGCAAAATTTGGGCCATTTCCTTGCCATCATCAGCGTTCCACTCCTTGATCACACCGGGCCAATCGCCGGTAAACACCCGTTTGCTGTCTTCACTGTAAGCGACGCTCATCACGATGTCGCTGGATGCCGCTATGGTGCGAATGGGCGTTCCGTCGCCTTTCCAGAGTTTTAATGTTTTGTCCCGCCCAACGGTGGCGATGTTTCCATTGGGAGCAAAGGTGACCGCCAGGACGCCGCCATTGTGAGCCGTCCATTTTTTGATCTGTTTTCCCTCGGTCATCTCCCAGAGCATGACCTGGCCGTCCTCCGAGCAGGAAGCCAACACGTTCCCGTCGGATCGCCAGGCGACATCGGTAACGGCCTTGGTATGACCTTTTAAGGTGTAAAACTCATAGCCGGTTGCCGTTTCCCAAACGTAGAGCGCGCCACTCCGACCGCCCGTGGCAAAAATCACGCCATCCGGACTGAAGGCGGCGGTCAGTATCCAGTCGGGATGTTTTTTGATGCTCGCAATCTGCTCCCCGGCGACGGTATCCCAGATTTTAATAGTCCGTCCCGGCCCACCCATGACCACTTTTTTCAAATCGGGAGAAATATCGGCGCCGAGAACCGTGTCAAATTCTTTCCCCACTTCGATGACCCTCTCGCCGGTCCTGATGTCCCAGACAACGACGTTGCCCGATTTTCCCCCGCGTCCACCGCCACAGGCAAGATAGGCGCCATTGGTGGAAAAGCTCAGAGTCTGGGGAAATCCTTCCGGGTAGGGCAGGACACCCAGCAAATCAAGGTCCTTGGAATGGTAGAGCAACACCTGTTTCTGGCCGGCAACCGCCAGAATGGGAGCCCAGGGGCTGTGGGCCAGGGCAGGAACAGCTCCCGGCCTTTCGGTCAAAACCTCCGGTTGGAGAATCAGGTCCTTCGGCATGGGCGGTGGTCCCTCCGGTTTGCCGATGGAAGTGACTTTGCTCATGTCCAACTTGGGTCTGCTGGACTTCTTCGCCGAACTGTTCTTGGTCTCTCTCAGGCCGCCAGCGATCCAGTCTCCGATCAATTTCAGTTCCGCATCAGAAATTTTCGGCTTTTTCGGCGGCATATAAGGTTCTTCCGTGTGCGCTGTTAGTGTATAAATTCGAGAGCTGAGCGGATCCTCCGCGAGGGCGATCTCGCCTCCCGATCCTCCCTGCATGGCGGCTCCGTAAGTGGAAAGATCAAGCCCTCCCTTCGTTTCATCCGGATTGTGACAACTCAGGCATTTGTTGTCGAGGATGGGGTAGATATGGTCTTCGTAGGTGATCTTTTCCTCTTTTTTGGCGGCCTTATCCGCCGCCTCCGCAAATCCGCAAGGGATCAACAGGGCAATAAGGGAAACACGAAGGAGGCGGGAAACACGAAGGAGGCGGGAAAAATGAACGGAAAATCCCGCGATGCGATGGCTGGTTTTCATCATAGCTTTTGGTTGGTCTTTCGTTATGAGGGCGGGCTGCCCACCGCCCGCCGAAAATTCCGACGGTCAGACATGGAAACAACAGGGGAAAACAATAGGGGCTATCCCCCCCAACAATCCCGCAGATCATGAATCGCAAAAAGAGTATAATCTACGGAATAATTACCGCAAGTCCGGTTGACGCAATTTACGGACATGCGGATGGCGCGATGAAGCGAAATTCAGGGGTTCCCGGACCTGGGTGAAAACGGGACGGAGACGGAAAGAAATCATTCGCGTAATACGTAAAGACGTGTCTTGCTAGAGAGGGCGTAATGGACGTTGTTCGGACCGTAAAGCTTAGAAAAAACCAACCAATTGAATCTATGAAAGGCTGTAAAGGATTTTTCCAATCGGGTCTCGCCAATCGACGTGAGTTTATGCAGGTCGGACTGGCTGGAGGTCTCGGGCTCACTTTGCCGGAATTGCTTCGGCGGGAGGCTCATGCCGACACCAAGTTTTATGAATCAAAAGAGGGCGTTGCCAAGTCCTTGATTCATATTTATCTCCCCGGTGGCTGCGCTCACCAGGAGACGTGGGATCCTAAGCCCTACTCTCCCGCGGAGTATCGTGGCCCCTACAAGTCTATCAAAACGAAAGTGGACGGGCTGCAGCTCAGCGAGAACATGAAGAACCTCGCCAAGGTCGCCGACAAAATGACGGTGATTCACTCGATGACACACGGGGAAGCGGCCCACGAGCGCGGCACCCACACCATGTTTACCGGTTATCGGCCCAGCCCGGCTTTGCAGTACCCGAGCTTCGGGGCAGTGGTTTCCCATGAGTTCGGCGCCCGGAAAAATCTTCCTCCTTACGTCTGTGTGCCGACTCAACCGAATGTCTATGCCGGCACGGGGTATTTGAGCCCGATGTACGGACCGTTTGCTCTGGGCAGCGATCCGACGCTGGATAAAGGGTTCAAGGTTCGTGACCTGACGCTTCCCGCCGGGGTGGATGATCCGCGCTTTGGCCGTCGCCGCTCGCTTCTGGAAACAGTGGACAGCCATTTCCGGAGCATGGAGAAAGCCGATGCCATCGACGCGATGGATTCGTTCTATCAGCGTGCTTATGGAATGATCAGTTCTCCGGAGGCCCGCAGTGCTTTTGATTTGACGAAGGAAGACGATAAAATCAAAAACCGCTACGGAAAGAACCAGGCCGGGATGCGTATGTTGTTGGCGCGCCGACTGGTGGAGAGCGGTGTCCGTCTGGTGACACTCACCTACGGAAGCTGGGATATGCACGATCGAATCAAGAATGGTATCGCCAGTAACGTGCCGAGTTTTGATCAGGCTCTGGCCATGCTCCTGACCGATTTGGATGAGCGCGGTTTGCTTGATTCGACCTTGGTGATGGTGTCCTCCGAATTCGGTCGGACTCCGAAAATCAATAAAACGGACGGTCGGGATCACTGGCCGAAGGTGTTTTCGACGATGCTGGCCGGCGGTGGAATTCAGCGTGGGCTCGTCTACGGATCTTCGGATTCGCTGGCGGCTGAGCCGGATGAGAATCCGGTCGATGTGGCCTCTTTTGCAACGACGGTTTACCATCAATTGGGCATCAACGCAGACAAGGAATTGATGGCCCCCGGATCACGTCCGATCGAGATTGTGAAAGGTGGCAGGGTGATTGACGCGATCGTTGCGAAGAAGACCGCCTGACCGGGTGATTTGACCCTGTTGAGATCCTCATTCAACCCTGTTTGTTTTTTGAATCGACGGAGAAGTCATTTTTTATTCAGTAACCACACCAACCCCATGATGCACTGCGCTCTGACTTTTCAGGGGGCGGCTTCGGGTCGGTTCCGAAAAAGGGGGGTGCTGGCAGCCGCGGGGCTGGCGGCGCTTCTCGTGTTGGGAGCCGTTGCTCAGGCTGCTTCGCCCGATCTTCAAACCTCCGTCCCGCGGGGAGGTCAGCGTGGTACGGAGGTCAGGGTGACGTTTACCGGGAACCGCCTGGATGACGTTCAGGGGTTGTTGTTTCATTATCCGGGAATTACGGCGAAAGACATCAAGGCGATCGATTCCAAAAAAGTGGAGGCCACCCTGGTCATCGCGCCGGACTGTCGGCTGGGAGAGCACCATATCAGACTTCGTTGCAAGAGCGGAACCAGCTATGCCAGAACCTTCTGGGTTTCGCAATTCCCCAATGTGGATGAGGTCGAGCCCAACGATGATTTTGCCAAGCCACAACCGATTCCTCTCAATGTGACCGTCGAGGGGGTCGCCAAGAGCGAAGAGACCGACTACTACAAGGTGACTGCAAAAAAAGGGCAGCGCCTTTCCGTGGAGATCGAGGGTCTCCGGATCAATACGCTCCGCAATGTAATTGCCATTGATCCTTTTGTCTCGATCTATAACAAGGACCGGATTGAATTGGCTTCGGCCGATGGATCGGCCCTCCTCAAGCAGGAGTCCATCGTTTCGACCATCATTCCGGAGGACGGGGATTACATAGTCGAAGTCCGGGATTCAGCCTATCAGGGGCGAGGGCGATACCGGGCCCACATCGGGACTTTTCCCCGGCCGACGGGAGTCTATCCCGCGGGTGGCAAGGCGGGCAGCGAGTTTGAAGCAACCCTGATCGGTGACCCTCTGGGAGATTACAAGCAGAAAGTGAAATTGCCCGGAACAGGGGACGAATATCAGCTGTTCGCGGCTCGTGATGGCCTGCTCCCTCCATCGCCGAACCGTATGCGAATCGCCAACTACGACAATGCCCTCGAAACCGAGCCGAATAACTCCTATAAGGAAGCCAGTCCTTCCGGCGCCCTTCCGCGTGCCTTCAACGGGGTTCTCCAAGAGGACGGTGACATCGATTATTTCAAATTCTCCGCCAAAAAAGGTCAGAGATTCCGATTTCAGGTGTATGCCCAGAAGATCGGGTCGCCCGTGGATCCGGTTCTTTATATCTATAATGCCAAGATGAAAGGACTCGGATCGAGCGACGATGTGTCGGGTAGTAAAGACAGTCGGATTGATTTTTCCTGCCCGGCGGACGGGGAATATTTTGTTCGCATCAATGATATGCTTCAAAAGGGAGGAAGAGATTTTGTCTATCGCATTGAGACGGAAGAGATCAAGCCCAGCATCACAGTCACCATGCCGGAGATGCTCCGTCGAGACACCCAGTATCGGAAACAGTTTGCTATACCGCAGGGAAATAGCTACGCCATGTTGGTGAGCGTGGCCCGCTCCGGTTTTTCGGGAGATGCAGTTTTTGAGATGCCGAAACTTCCCGCCGGAGTGACTTGGGAATCTGGTACCATACCGAAAACGGTGAGTCAGTACCCCATTCTGCTGAAAGCCGCTCCCACGGCCCCCATCGCGGGTGGAATGTATGAGTTGTATGCCAAGAGCACGGATCCGAAGGTTCCGGTGAAGGGGAAATATGTTCAAAACATCGATTTCGTCCGTGGTCCGCAGAATGGAACACTCTACTACGGAGTGGACGTGGATCAATTGCCCGTCAGTGTGGTGGAGCCTGTCCCCTTCAGTATTACCGTGGATCAGCCAAAGGTGCCCATTGTCCGCAACGGGAGCATGAAGCTCAAGGTTCACGCCCATCGGAAAGATGGCTACGGTAAAAAAATTCTGGTTCGGATGCTGTTTCGACCTCCCGGGATCAGTTGTCCTGCCACCATGACCTTCAGTGAAAAAGCCACTGAGCTGGAGTATGAGCTCAACGCCAACGCCAGTGCCGGATTGGGAACATGGGATATCACATTGCTCGCGGAATCCGATGGCGGGAAGGGGCAGATGGTCGTGGCATCTCCTTTTGTGAAGGTGTCCGTTGAAGAACCTTTCCTCCAGATGAAATTGAATCTCACGACGACCGTGCAAGGGCAGAAGGCGGATATGCTGGCCAGTGTGGAGAAACTCCGGGATTTTGATGGCGCCGCCGAGGTGCAGCTTTTCGGACTTCCGGCGCATGCCACCACTGATATTCTCAAGGTGAAAAAAGACAGCACCGAGGTCCATTTTCCGATCACCACAGCCGACAATACTCCGGTGGGACAGCACAAGAACATGTTCTGCACGGCCGTCATTATGAAAAATGGAGAACCCATCACCCATCGCGTGGGTTTGGGAGGAGTCCTGCGGGTCGACCCGAAACCAAAGAAAGCGGTGGCGGCGGCAAAGGCGCCTGTGAAAAAAGTGGTGAAGAACCAGGCCGCGCCCAAAGTGGCAAAGCCTCTTTCACGTTTGGAGCAACTTCGGCTCGAAGCCAGGCAGCAGGCAGCCGCGAAGAAATAGCAGACTTTCCCAAAGATCTTCTCAACTCCAAGGCTGGAACCGATCCGGCTTTTCAATTTTCAAACATCCAAACGATTGTGAAAAAAACATCATGAAGAAGAAAGTTTTCTCTCATTCCCTGCTCTTTACGGGGTTTGTGTTTTTGGTTCATTCCTGCCTGACCTTGGCGGGGATGGCACAGGAAAACAAAACACCGCCCCCTGCTGCGCCAGCGAAGGCGGCTTCCGCTCCCAAGACCAAGACCAAGACCGCCGCCGCACCCGCCGCCGACAGGAAGATCGATTTTGTAAAAGATATCCAGCCGATTCTGGAATTCCACTGCGTCAGTTGTCATAACGAGGCGAAAACCAAGGGAGATCTCCGCTTTGACCAACATGAATTGTTTGTGAAAGGCGGCGAGGACGGTCCTGCTCTGGTTGCCGGAAAACCCGATAAATCCAAAATAATCGAGTTGGTCAGCCTTCCAGATGACGACGATGATGTTATGCCGCCGAAAGGACGGGTTTTGAACAAG
>Ga0114931_10004906_pt1 | contig 16617 bp, 9 predicted proteins | sample 2SBtaG_FD_89579 | JGI IMG/M metagenome (GOLD analysis project Ga0114931, IMG submission 89579) | Deep subsurface microbial communities from Kolumbo volcano to uncover new lineages of life (NeLLi) - 2SBTROV14_V59a metaG | ecosystem: Environmental > Aquatic > Marine > Volcanic | place: Kolumbo...
CCCAAGCCGCCGATCGGTCGTTTTACCCCGGGAACGAATCCGTTTGTGTTTGCCGCCGCGCGGGCTGATGCGGGCGTACCGCTTTGGCTTTCGAGGCCCGGGACCGCTGCCCCGTTTCGATTGGCGATGGCTCCCCCGGTGGATTGGTCTACTTTGGCGCCGGCGACCGCCGCCGTCATGGCCAAGCGCGGGACGCCTCCGGTCAATCGTGGTCGAATTCCGCCCGCCCAGGACGGTGATCGAATTTACAAGTTCAACAACCCGAATCGTTCGACTTTCCCAAGTGCCCAAAGCCCGAGAAGCTTGCGCAATTACATCGGCTATCTGACCTACGTGCAATTCATGATGGACCACGGGCGCGACTTGCAACCGATCGGCGGCCAATACGTGCCGCTGTCGACCAAGAGCCAGTATTGTCCGTATCACCCGGAAAGCACGGCCGGTGGCACCTTTTCGTTCCCACCGCGCGAACAGCCGACCCATGCGGCCCGCCGGGCCTTGATCGCGGCACTCAAGGTGATCAAGGATCGCAATGCCTCGGTGCCGGATGCTTCCCAGCGCGACTGGGTTTCGATCATCTCGTTCGACAAGCTCAGCGGCGGTAGCCCGAAGATCGAACAGACGCTGACCGCCGATTACGATTCGGCCATGCAGGCTTGCACCATGTTGCAAGCGGTCGGCGACAAGCGATCGACGACGGCCACCGAAGCCGGCATGGATCTGGCCCAGCGCCACATTCGGCCGACCAACCAGGGCGGGTTGGGCCGCCGCGCCGCGAACAAGGTGGTCGTTGTGCTGACCGATGGCGTGCCGAACCTTTACACCAGCAGCCCCGGCACGGTGGATCAGTATATCGGCAACAACCCGAACCCGGACTTCTACAGCACGGGCGAATACTGGAAAGACGCCCCGCTGATGCAGGCCGCCCAGATGCACGCGGCCAGTTGGAAGATGTTTCCCGTCGGCGTGGGACTGGGCACGGACTACGACTTCATGGACCGCATGTCCCGCCTGGGCGGAACCGCCAATCAAAACGGACAAAGCGCCCGGGGTAGCGGTAACCCGGCCGAGTACGAGCAACGGATGACCGAAATCTTTCAGGCCATCATCACCAGCCCCCAGGTGCGGCTCGTGCAATAACCAACTCAGTCAGACCTTCCGCCGGACACACACGGCGTTTACAAGCCCTCTTCGTTGGCGTCGAACGACTCTTTCAGTGCGGCGGCCGCGCGTTGGAGTCGCTCGACTTGGGCTTCCAGTTCTTTGCGACAAATTTCGGCCCGCTTGCGGATCTTGTCGTTGGCGTTGCCGATGGTCTTGGTCGAGGCCATGATCTCGTCCAGCGATTTGGCCTGCTTCTCGATGGCCAGCACCGCCTTGGTCATGGCCTTGAAATCGGCCGACTCGCCGCGCTGCTGCCTTCCCTGGCGAACGCAAAGCGTGCGAGCCATCAACAACGCGCTGCGAAGGTAGATGTCGGTCGATTCGTCTTCCGCATTCCAAACGACGAAGATGTCGTTGCCATAGTTCCCGATCGGTTCCAGGTCTTGCGGGGCGGCTTTGGCTGAAAAAACGAATAGGCCCACCTGCGCGCCGCGGTTCTTACGCGCTTTTTCAATCTCCTCGCGCGCTCCTTTCAAGTGACGGCCCTGTTCTTCTTTTGATTCCACGACGATCGCGGCGCCGGGCGTGGCGCTGTCGGGCCCCAGTCGGATCACGGCGTCACCGACCTTGCAGTGGCTGATCAAACCGGGGGTTTTCGACGTGTTTTCGGCCACGTCGCCGGACCGCTGCGCGCTGCGCGAGACAAACTCATACACCGCGTCTTCAAAGACCAAGCCGTGCCGCGTCGAACGAGCGGCCTCTTCGCGCCGGGCGGCAAGTTGGCCGAGCGTTTTCGTCACGTTTTCCTGGAAGTCGCGGCTCGCCTTGCCCTGCCGATCCAGCAATTCAAGTAATTCCCGCTTGAGCCGGGCGAGCGGCGAGCGGTCGTCGTCAAGCGTGAGCTGGTTGTGAATCGTCTGGTTCGTGGCTTCGAGCATCTGCAAGCGAGACAACGCCGATTGCTCGTTGTCCAGCGAAAACTCGGCGGTGATCGTACGCTGTGCCCGATCGACGTTTCGCACCAGGCGGCTCAACGCCGAATCCTCCCGATCCAGCGAAAACTCTTTGACCACCGCGTCAATTCGCTCCTGCAACTGCCCGCTGACCTTTCCTTGGTATTCCGTCAACTCCTGGACCAACCGGCAAAGCGCGCCCTCTTTGTTGTCCAGCGAAAATTGGTTCAGCACGTGCTCTCGCTTCTGGCGAAGCTGGTCGGCCAGCGTTTGCTGCATGGCCGACAGCAACCCCTTGGATTCGTCCGGACCAAGCCACTGCATCAGGGGGCTGTTCTTGCCGACGTGCTCGATCAAGGTCTGGGAAAGCTGTGAATCTTCCCCGCCCACCTGGCGCCGCAGCAACAGCTCCAGTTCGCCGTCTTTTTGAATCAGCCGCGTCACGCGCTCTTGAAACCGCCCACTCTGCGGGTCGAAATATTCTTTCAAGCATTCGGTCACGCGCCCGTGAACCGCGCGGGCATGTTCGCCAAGTTGGCGTTCGAGCGAGACCAGCAGCCGATCGCTCTCGTGACGAATGGTTTCACCGTCGACCTGTCCACGGGCTTGCCGCAGCGAGAGCACGCCGATGCGTAGCGCGGCCAGCGCGAAATCATCGCGTGCGGGGCCCTCCTCGTAGGGCATTAGCTCGGCGATCACCTCAGGGTCTTGTACCGCAAGTTCGAGTTGCAGGCTGAATGGCAAGGCTCCGCCTTGATGGTTTCCACCGCCCATCCGCGTTTCATTGGCGTGATCGACCTGTGACACGGCCATCTCCTATTGCGATGGGAAATGATCCCCGCCGAAGGAATCATTTTGCGAGATTGTGAATATGGAAGTCGTCAAAATGCGTGACGGCATCGGCCTTGGTCCACAGACCGACTTTGCCCGCCTTCGTGATGGTCTGGTCTTGTACGTCCAGCTTTTGGTTATCAACGGAACATTTGATCCGGTCGCCCCGCATGGTGACGTGGATCGTATGCCAGAAGCCGGCTTTGGCATTGGAGCGGATGCTTGCCAACTGTCTCCGCCTGCCGTTGACGACCTTGTAAAGGCGGAAGTTGTCTTCGAGCGGGTTCTGGCGGCAGATATAGTAGTTGTTCGCATCTTGATACCGCCAGACGGGACCGCCGCCCCGGTCGAAACGCCCTTGGACCGCCTTGAAGGAAACCGCGATCTCAACGTCGGCGTAAGCTGCTTGGTCCAACACGCAGAGGTTGAACTGTGCGTTCGACCCGGCGGACGAAGTTTGGGCCAGCACGCGGGGACCACTAGGAGCGGAGTCGTCTTTGACGATTTTCCACACGCTGCCCGGTCCCTTGACGGCCTTCGCCGATGACCAACCTTCCGGCAACTTGCCGAGTTGGGCATTCTCGAACGTCCAGCGTACGTCCGGCGGCGCATCCGCCGCCACCAGCAAAACGGCGGTCATGGCCGTCAGTAAACATGCAGTCTTCATGCCGATCTCCTGTCGCAAAAAACCGGTCGGCCTACAGAATTCACCGCACCGTCAACCTTGCCGCTCACGGCGAAGGGAGCCGGAACAGGCAAAGATGATCTCCAGATTTCACATCCTCGCAAACCTCACCCCTCGCCAACGGTCGCGCTTGGGGGCGCTGTTGCCTGGCCCTCACAGGCTACCCGCTACCCTCATGTAATATCTAATATCTTTTGGTCGCGCTGGCTTGTTCACTCCTTCCGGTCGCGTTCGCTGATGTGTTCGATTTGCGATCGGGCTTGTTTCAAGGAAAGTGGCGTCCAGTCCAGTGCTGACGGGGGACGTGCGACGTCGACTGGGAAAAATTCAGCTCCCTGAGCTTGATCGACCTCATCTTCCAGCGCCTCGAGCCAGTCCGGCACATCCAGACCCGCCCCGGTCGGCGTACGCGTAAAGTCATCGATCTCCTGCTCCAAGATACGGAAGCTTTCCCCCGGTTGCCCTCGGCGTGCCTCATCCACCGCCGGCTTGATCAGAGCGCGCGCCCCGTCTAGCGCCAGCGGTCGGACAAATCGTTCGGCCAAGCGGTCGCCCACGGTGGGAAGCCGCATGCCGCTGGCCTTGACAAGCTGCATGTATTCCGCCTGATAGCGGTCGGCTGTCTCCGCGGTTTTTTCCGCCATCGCCCGCCGCCACAGTTCGGCGGCCTCGTCGCGGCCGCGCCGAACCAAGATCTCGTGCGCCTGCACCACCGGGCGCAGGTTCCACGAAAGCCGTTCGTAGCTGGCCTTCAAACGCATAAAGTCAAGAAACACGTACAACATCTCACCACGATCCGACTGCGTGGTCGTGGTGTTGTAGTCCCGGTAGCAGGCGTAATTCTCGATCACCGCTTCGATCACCAACTTCAAGCTTTCGACAGCTTCCTCGCGCGAGATGCCCTCGTCAAGTTCGTCCAGCAATCGCGGCCGCTGCTCGCCGTGGCTGCCCTCGTCAAGCTGCTGAAGATAGGTTCCCACGCCGGCATCCAGAATGGCCCGTAGATTGCCCGGATTGAAAAACGACTGCGTGAACAGATCGTGACCGTACCGCTCGATAAACTGTTTTAGTCGTCCCCACCGCAGCTCGTCGGACAGCGGTTCGAGGACCGAAAGCCTTAACAGCCGGCTATGCCGTAGCCAGCGTTTCAACAGCGATTCGGTCAAGACCTCGATCAGTTCGACCAGCCTGGCATCGACCGAAAGTTCGCTCGCGGTGGAAGTGCCGTTTTTTTCCTCCGGCTCGGCCGCCCGCACCACGCTTTCCACGAGCGCTTGATAACCGGCCTGAAACAAGCGGTCAAACTGTGTCACCGCGCCCGGGCCCACCGGATGATCGGTTTCCATGGCCTGCACGGTGTCGATGATCTCGCAGGTTTCCTCGAGCAGCCCCAGACGGGGTAGACCTCGCAACAGATCGCTCAACACGCGTTGAACGTCCAAAGCCTTGGCGATCTTCAACGGGTTGCCGCGATGATTCAGCGGGACGTACAACAACGGTTGGCGGCGAATGGCTTCGATCAAGGGGGGCAATTTTTCCCGCACCCCTTCGACTTCGCCGCGAAACGCGCATCGCAGCCCAGCCACCGTGGGCCGCGCCCAGTCCGGAAGGTGTGCGGCCGCTTCTCCCGGGCGGTCCATCGCGCCAAGAATGGTTCGCTGTGCCACCGACGTTTCAACCTTGGCCGCGATCGTGCGCTCCAGCAGCATCTGTTGAACCCGCCGGCGACGGTCATATTCCACCATCGAAGCGTGGCTTCCGCGGGGAAGCGTGATGCGATAAGAGCCGATCTCGCCGAGCAAGCGAAGCAATTGCCGCTGGTTTTCTTGAGCATGGGCCAGCCACCGTTCGAGCGTCTCGTCGCGCTGTCGCGACGCGCTGCTCTTCGGCGGCAGCGGCATGGCTCCGGCCTTGCGGCTGGCGAGCTTCCAAAGCGTGGCCACCGCGCCAAGCAGCGTTAAACGATCGCTCAGCCGGCGGGCCTCTTGGTCCAATTCAAAACCGGTGGCCGGATCGCCCTCTTCGAGCAAATTGCCCTGCTGGCCATCGGCCGTGCTGTCCGTATAGACCATATCTTCGTAGGCCGCTTGAAACAGCTCTTCTTCAGCTTCGTCCGCGGTTTCTTCGATGGCCAATTCCGCCGGCTCGCTGGCACGCCGCGCGGAAAAAAGGAACTCCGGCACATGCCAATACTCACCGGCGTTGGCCTCGAAGTAATCAAAGAAACGGCAGATGGTCGGCCAAGCCTGGTCCGCCGCGGTGTGTTGATCAATCTGTCGAAGCCACCGCACCGCCAGCACGTGGAACGAAATCTTGCCCGCGTCGAGCCCGGCCTGATCCGCCTGACTGAGCCACTGCATCAACAGCGCCATCGCCGAGACATAGTCGCCGTGGTTCAACAGCGCCTCGACCACCGGTGCGTATGCCCGCGCGGACTGGAATCGTTCTACCTGGTCTCGCCAGAAGGCGATGTCGCCCGCCGCGCTTCCGGCTTGCTGCCACTGGGCCAGCGCGTCGGCCACGCGTTGTGCCGACTCGTAGCTAACGCGGCCCGAAAGCTGTGGCAGATTTTCCACCTCGGTCGAGGCGAACTGGTCCCACCAATCGGCCAGCGCCTCGAAACGAAGAAAGACATCGCGGCGCAATTCCGTGTTGCCGGCGGCGGCTGTCTCGCCGCCCAGCCTCGCCATGGCGCCGAAGATGCGATCCATCCGATCGATCAACTCCTCGACACGAAAATCTCGAACGCTGTCTTCCAGGGCCTGGAAAAGACTGAAATTGCCTTGAAAACCGAGGATGTTCCAAGGATCGACCATCGCCCCGCACTGGATCGCCCGCTGGAGCCAGTCTTCCACGATCTCGAGTTGCTCCGCCGCGCGAGCAAACTCCGCACGATCCACGGCGTGGTGGGACGTCGTCAGGCGGCAGTCAATCTCGCACGCCATGCGGGCCGAAGCCGCCGGAACCACCGCCGCCTGCCGTCGCGCGGCGTCGGGGTATCCCATGCGGGCGAACAGCTTGGCCAGCGACACATGTTCCAGTTGCGACGCCCTTCGCCGGGCGAGCGATTGGTTCAAATGGCTCCGTGCCCGGGCCAACGGTTGGCGGAGCGAACGGGCCTCTTGGCGCAGACGATTTCCCAGTGAACCTTCGATCCCGTCGAGCAATCGTTGAAAAAATATATCGCGATACCGCGCGATGTGGCGTACCAGCCGGCCTAGCGTGATGGACGAATCATGCGTCTCCACGCCACGTCCCGACATGCCGGCGGCCATGAGCATCACGCCCGCCAGAACGGCACCGGCCTCGAAGACCGCCTCGTCACGTCGCGAAGCATCATGCTGATCGATGTAATCGACCAAGGCATCGACCGTAATTTGCCGCAGAACAAACCGCTGGAATTTGCCGGAACGGTCAATCTGGTGCGGATCCCATTGGCCAAACACATAGTTCGGCCGACCGTTCGCCGGGTGATCGAAATCATAGGCCCGAGGATCGATCGCCAGTTCGTCGAGCTGACCGAGATCGAACCATGCCTCTTCGAGAATGTCGGAGTCGGTCCGCTCGAGGATGGATAGCGCCTGCTTGATCAGATCGTGATATTTTCCTACAGCAGTGCAGACGCCGCGAAGATAAACCGGAATGGGACGCACACGCTCATGCTCGTACGGTTCGACCTTGCGACCGTTTTCGAGCACCGCGACGGGACGATGGCCGACGTAATCATTGATCGCGTGCAACACGAGTTGCTCGACCCGCGCCTGATCGCTCCAATCTCCGCCGATCTTCAACACGGCCTCGCAAACCCGGGCAATGAAAAGCGGCTGGAAAAGATCCTCCGCGCGTTGGTGGAAAAGCAGATCGCTGTGAAACCGTCGGTAGGCGGGAAGCACCCACTGAAACACGGCCCGCAAAACCGCTTCGGCTTGGCTCACGTCGGCGAACGCGGACTTCGCGCCGCGGAGCTCTTGCAGCCGATCGCTCAACAAGCGATTTAACCGATCGGCCGTTGTCGCGGCCTGGGAAGCCTCGGAGGGATTCGACTCGAGGCGGCCGTACAGGCCGTTCAGGTTCGCTTGGAATCCGGCGTCAGGCGCGCCGGACGAAAAATTCAGATAGCCCAGGATTTGCTCGATGGCGAGTTGCTCGTCCTGGTCCCAACGATCCTGGTCCATCCGCAATACCCGTTATGTCCGAAAACATCGCTCGGGGCCGTCACAAGACAGCATCGCGATTGTGGCGAGCCGTTATGTTAAATGGCACGCCCCATTCGGTCTAGATGCCTGGCCATTCCAGATATTGTTTAAGTCTTGTTGTGTTAATACGTTATGTGATTTGTGACGGCCCGTTTTGATTGCCTTCGGCCTCGAAGAATCGTCCCGTTCTGGCCGCTTGGGCCTTTGAGATTGGGAGTGTCTTCCTGATTGTTCCAAGGCGGGCTTCTCGTGGCTACCCACCCGGCGCAAGGCGATTATGATGGAGTTTCCCGGCGGCAATCTTTCGCGTTGCCGTGAGAGGGGGGCGTTGCACGTGCGTCATCTCGTCAAAAGTTCTTGGAAAGCAGTCGTCTCATGCGGCAAACACTTCGAGTTGGGCTTGGACTGTGGATTTTCGCCGTAAGTGGTTGGACGAACCTGGCGTGGTCGGAGAATGCCGCGGCCGCCACGAACCGGCTCATCACCGAACAACAGGCGCTGGTCCACGGGCTGCACCGTGCGTGGGTGACTCGAGTTCAGCTTGATGCCGGGCGTGATCAGATCGCCAATGCCGCGAGCGACGGACAGTATCTTTTTGTCTTGACGCAGCGCGGCCAACTTGAAGCGATCGACCTCGTCACGGGGAGTAGTATCTGGTCGGTCTCGATTGGAAATCGCAATTATCTGAGTGCGGGCCCGGCCATTAGCGATCAAGTGATCAAGCGATTCGGCGATCGGCTTGTCGCCTTGGTCAACGGCTCGACGCTTTACGTCATCAAGCGAAGCACGGGCCAACCGGTCTGGCAGAAAAGCCTTCCCAAACCGGCCGGTGCTGCTCCGGCCATCGGTGGGCCGTGGGTCTACGTGCCCCTGGTTACCGGTGGCGTTGCCGCCTATGAGTTGGATTTTGATCCGACCGATGTTCGCACGGCGACCTTGATGGCGGCGGTTGGCGTTATTGCCGTGCAGCCGACGGTGACGGCGACTTCCGTCGCCTGGGGTACCTCGGCGGGCTTTGTCTATGGTTATCCGGTTGGCTCAAATGACATTCGATTCCGCTTCGACGCCCAGCAACCGGTCCTCGCGCCGCTGGCCTACAGCAAACCGCGATTCATCGTCGCCGTGAGGAAACAGTACGTATATGCCGTCAATGAGCAGACCGGTCATCTCGCGTGGCAATTTACTACCGCTGGCACGCATTCCCAGCAGCCGCTTGTCCTGGGAGAGATGCTGCTGGTCGTCACGGACGAAGGCAACATGTACCAGCTTTCACTTCAGAGCGGACGTGCGAATTGGCGGGCGCCGAACGTCCAGCGGTTGCTGGCGGCAAGCCCCACGCGACTTTACACGTCAGATGGCTTGGGAAACCTCGTGATCCTGCGCCGCGATAACGGCCGGCGGATTTCCACGCTCAATGCCGGCCGCGCCGACTGGTGGTTTACCAATACGCTGAACGATCGCATCCTGCTGGGCAGCAAGCGGGGGATGATTATGTGCCTCCATGAGATCGGGCTTGACGAACCGACTTCTCTCGGCGGACCTGGCGAGCCCGACCAGCCACAGGATGCCGATTCCAAGGCAAACGCGTCGGGTAAACCGTCCGCCGCGGATGAGCCCGACGCGCTGCCGCCCGAAGAAGCCGATCGCGACGATCCCTTCAGCAAATAGCTCGCGTGGTCGGCCGCTGTCCCTGCTGCGGCTCCGCACATCGGGCCTTCATTCGACGCGCACTTTACCGGTGATCGTGGCACACGATGGCGGTTGGCGTGGTCGTCCGCGGCTCGCCGCCACACGGTTTTCTTCCGCTCTCGATCGCTAGCGGGGGTGTTGACCGTCCGCGGCACAGCCCTTAAACCAAATGGGTAAACTCGTTCCGGCCCCAAACCTTCGCCCACGCGGGCGCCGGACGGGGATCTCGCACTTGCTTTTGAGCGGTTTGACCATGATGTCTCCGAAGTCTCCTCCGATTAAACGCGCCTTGATCAGCGTCAGCGACAAGCTTGGCCTGGCCGACTTTGCCCGTGGGCTGGCGGCCGCCGGCATCGAAATTTTCAGCACCGGCGGGACGCGCCGACACTTGGAAAGCGAAGGCATCGCGGTCCGCGACGTGGCCGACTACACGGGCTTTCCCGAAATTTTGGACGGCCGCGTCAAGACGCTGCACCCGAAGATTTACGGAGGCGTGCTGTGCCGCTTCGACCGGCAGGATGACATGGACGTGCTCGCCACGCACGGCATCCAGACGTTCGAGCTGGTGGTTGTGAATCTGTATCCGTTTCAAGCCACGATCGCCCGCCCCGGCGTGACACGGGAAGAGGCGATCGAGCAGATCGACATCGGCGGCCCCACGCTGGTTCGCGCGGCGGCAAAGAACCATGCGTTCGTCACCATCGCGACTTGTTTGCAGCAGTACGCGGCCATTTTGGAGCAGATCAACTCGTCGGGGGCCACCACACCCGAGCTACGGCGGCAATTGGCCACCGAGGCATTTGCCCATACGGCCGCCTACGATCAGGCAATCGCCGGCTACCTTGCCGAAAAGCCGGACGCCCCTGATTTTCCCGAAACGTTGCATTTGCAGCTTTCACGCCACGCTGTTTTGCGCTATGGCGAAAATCCTCACCAACGGGCGGCGCTGTACGGCTTTGCCGAAGCGAGCAGTGCGAGTCTGGCGACGGCCCGCCAATTGCACGGCAAGGAGCTGTCGTACAACAACCTGCTCGATCTCGACAGCGCCTTGGCGCTTGCCCGAACCTTGCCCGGCGCGGCGGTTTCCGTGATCAAACACAACAACCCTTGCGGTGCCGGCACCGACCGGCAGCTTGCCGAGGCGCTTCGCAAGGCGTTAGCCGGCGACCCGCTCAGCGCGTTCGGTTCGGTTTTGGGGTTCAATCAACCGGTCGACCGAGCTTCGGCCGAGGTGCTCTGTGAACCGGGTCTGTTTATCGAGGCGATCGTCGCCCCGCGATTCGAGGAACAGGCGGTCCGGCTGCTCACCGAGCGGCCGAAGTGGAAAGCCAACGTGCGGCTGATCGAGGTCGGGGCGCTCGATGACAAGCCGGCTGATTGGGAATATCGCTATCTTGACGGCGGCATGCTTGTCCAGGATCGCGACACGCAGGCCGATCCGCGAGATGCGTGGCACGTTGCCAGTGAAGCACAACCCACCGACGAGCAACTTGCCGACCTGCGTTTCGCTTGGGCGGTTGTGCGGCACGTCAAATCCAACGCCATCGTACTGGCGAAACTGCACACGCTTTTAGGGACCGGTGCCGGGCAGATGAGCCGCGTCGATTCGGTGGAAATCGCCATCAAAAAGGCCGGCCCGCGCGCTGCTGGTTCGGTGTTGGCCTCCGACGCGTTTTTTCCGTTCCCCGACTCGATTCATGCGGCTGCCGAGGCCGGAGTCGAGGCGATCATTCAACCGGGCGGGTCGCGCAAAGACCCGGAGGTCATCGCCGCCTGCAACGAACACGGTTTGTCGATGATTCTGACCGGTCGCCGGCATTTCAAACATTGAAACGGCCCGGCGTCGATGGCTGGCCTATCGAGGTTGGCTGCATACGAATACGGCCACTTTTTTGTTTTTTGATTCCTTGACCTTCACCGCGCCATCCCAGAGGAGCCGGCAGCCTTGGCCACCATTCTCGACAAGATCGTGGCCAGCAAGCGGCGGGAGGTCGAAGCGGCCAAACTCCGCGTGCCGCTCGACGTGCTACGTGCGCGGCTGCAAACGGCGCCGCGCATTCGCGACTTCGCCGCCGCGCTGCATGTGCCGGGCGAAGTGTGTCTAATCGCCGAGGTCAAACGGGCCAGCCCCTCGCGAGGGATCATTCGCCAAAACGTGAATCCGGCCGAAGTCGCGCTGCTCTACGAGCAACACGGCGCCGCTTGCCTTAGCGTGCTGACCGATAAGCCGTTCTTTCACGGCAGCCTGGAAGACCTCCGCTGCGTTCGAGCGGCCGTTGATCTGCCCGTGCTTCGCAAGGATTTCATCCTCGATCCGTATCAACTCTATGAAGCCCGGGCCGAAGGCGCGGATGCCGTCTTGCTGATTGCCCAGTGTCTCGCGGGCAAGCAACTTGGCCGCTTGCACGACGAAGCGCTCGATCTTGGCCTGACGCCGCTGGTCGAACTTTACGATCCAGCCCAGTTGCCACGCGTGCTTGAGGTTGGTCCACGGCTGATCGGCATCAATAATCGTGATCTACGCACGTTCGAGACCGACTTGGGCCATACGCTCGAGCTGCGCAAACAGATTCCCCAGTCATGTCTGGTGATTGGCGAAAGCGGCATCCGCACGCATGCCGACGTCGAGCGGTTGGCCGCCGCCGGGGTTGACGCCATGCTGGTCGGTGAGTCGCTCATGGCCAGCCGCGATATTGGCGCGGCCGTCGACGAGTTGCTCGGCAACGGTTGATCGCAAACCAGAAATTCCGGCTGCCGGGTTATCTCGATCGGCCGCTGCCGGGGGATTTCTTACCCGTCGGTGATCAACCGGCAAAGCTTGCGGCCCGTGACGTTCAGTGGATACCCATCGAGCTTTTCCGGTCGCACCCAACGCGCCACGGTTTCTTGACGGTTCAACCGGCCGGCCACGTAGCGTGCTTCGTGGCAAGTGAGCGTGATGCGAAACCGCGTGACGCCGTGGTGGAGGGTCGTCAGCCGGCCGAGCGGATCGATTTCGATGCCTGTGGCGTCGGCGACTTTGGCGATCAGTTCACGTCGCAGTGCGTTTCCCCGGGTGGCCGTAAGTGGGAATCGAGGAAAGTCCCACAGTCCGGCCCAGCGTTTTCCCGAACCGCACTGGACCAGCAGCAAGCGGCCCTGTTTCTTGACCACGACGGCCGCTTCGCGGATTTTTTCCACCTTCGGTCGAGCGGCCGGAACAGGAATTTCGTCTTGCCGCTCGGCCGCACGTGTTGGGCACCGCCGGGCCACCGGGCAAACGTCGCAGCACGGCGCGCGCGGCGTGCAAACCAGGCTGCCCAACTCCATCAAGGCCTGATTGAATCGTCCCACTCGCTTTCGAGGCAACCAATCGGCCGCCGCGGACCACAAAAACCGCTGACCCGCGCCGCGGCAAGGATCCTCATCGTAGGCCAACAACCGGCATAGCAAACGCTGCGTATTGGCCTCGAGAATCGGCTGCCGAGCGTCAAAGGCGATCGACAAAATCGCCCCAGCCGTATATCGTCCAATGCCGGGCAACGATCGCACGGCCTGAAGCTCACGCGGGAACCGGCCCGCATGATCGCGCGCGATGATCTTTGCGGCCCGGTGCATCTGCCGGGCGCGACGGTAGTAGCCCAGCCCTTCCCATATCCGCAACACCTGTTGCTCGTCGGCTGCCGCCAACGAGGAAAGCGTCGGAAAGGCTGCCAGAAAACGCGGGAAATACTCGGCCACCGTGACCACTTGGGTCTGCTGCAACATGATCTCGCTGACCCAAACGGCGTACGCATCTCCGCGCCGTCGCCAAGGCAACTCTCTCGCGTGGCGGTCGTACCAAGCCATCAGGCGACGGCGAAACCACCTTTTCCAGTCGGCCCCGGGCAGCGGCGCGGGACAGTGGGAAGCGTCCGGCTTGCTTGTTAGATTAAAGCGCGACGCCATGGCGATCCATCGTCTTCACGCATCGCTGGGCCAATAAAAAAACCAGCCCGGCTTTGCGAGCACGGGGCAGCGGGGAAGGAGCGTGCTGAAAGGTGTCCAGCCTTGCGGAGGATTCTAGGTAGCCGATCGTCCCGGCTCAAGCGGCCGTGAAGTGTTTTTTAATCAACCCCTCAAGACAGCGTGAAAGGGTACGTTTGGCGGCACAACGGCGATCTTCGAAACGGGCAGGCGCGAGCCGCAAAGGCCAACACGGCCAGCGCGCGGAGGCCGGTCGTGTGGGCGTCCGGCAGATCGCCGGCGGCGATTGGGAACTGATCCATCCCCGTTGCGCGCGGCAGCGGAAGGAAGACATGGAGGAAGTTCGGCTAATGATCGAAGCCGGCGAGTGGGACGTTGCCCGCGATGAGCTGGTTTGGCTGCTGAGCGAATGCCGCGACTTTATTGATGCCCATAAGGTGCTCGGAGACGTGGCCCTCGCGGGACGTGACCTTCCGCTGGCCCGGGGGCATTACGGCTTTGCCTTTCGCTTGGGTCAAGCGGCGATCGAAGAGTCCGCCGGGCGCGCTACCCGATTGCCCTACCGACTGCCGGCAAACCGCTCTTTCCTCGAAGCCGGCGAGCGGCTTGTCCACTGTCTCGAGCTGCTGGGCAAGCCTCCCATGGCGCGCGACGTGGCCCGACAGATCCTACAACTGGACCCCACCGACCCGCTGGGGCTCGAAGCACGCCTTCCGCGGCTCGAAGCCGACCCGCCATCGAGTTGACTTCAGGATGCGTTTGTTTCGCCGCCGGCGTCCGCGCCGTCTTTCCCGGGGACGACAAGCTTTCGGGTTTGCGGATCGAGATATGGGCTTTTCCCGCTAAATTCGATGCGGCTCTTTTTTTTCAGGCGATCGATCAATTCGGCGTACAACTGGCGGTCGATGTCGTCGTACATGCGTTTCCGGTCGGCCGGTTTGAGCGTCTTTCGTACCTCGTCGAAGGACTTGTCGCCGTGGCGTGTTTCTATTCGCTGGATCAGGTGAACGCCGAAAGGCGTGACCACCGGTTCGCTGATCTCTTGATCGTCCAGCGAGAAAGCCGCTTCGGCGAAGGCGTCGACCATCACCCCGTGGCGGGGAAAGAAGCCCAGATCGCCCCCGTCGCGGCGACTTGGTCCGTCGGAATCTCGCCGTGCCGCCGCAGCGAAGTCGATCGCGCCGCTGACAATCTCCGCGCGAATCCGCCGGGCCTTTTCGATGGCCCGCCCGATGGCCGCCCGATCACGAGGCGTATCGACACGCAATAAAATGTGACGCACGCGAATCCGGGTGCCGTCTAGCTCCGTGCGATGCTGGTCGAAATACTGTTTCAATCGCTCCTCGCCGCGGTGCTCTTCGATATAGCGGGGAAAGCCGACTTTCCAAGCCAGCCGCCATTCGAGACGCTGACGCAACTGTTCCGACGTCAGCTTGCTGTTTTTCAGCCAGCTATCGAGCGATTGGCCTCGCGCTTTCAGTTTTTCCAACATGCGCGCTGCCTCGCGATCGACGTCGGCTTGTTCCGCCGCATAGCCGGCGGTGACCAGGTAATGTTCGATCAACCTTCGCTCGATAATCCGCTGCAACACTTCGGCCTTGAGCCGTACGACACTTTCCCGCGACACTTGCCGGCCGCGAGTCGCCACGGCCAAAGCAAGATCGACCTCGTCGACGAAGATCACGTCACCGTCAACCCGCGCGGCCACGATTCGCTGATTCATCGCCGGCGGGCCGGACGGGGCCGTGTCTTTGGCTTCGCCGCCACCTTGTGTCGCGGCGCGGGCCGCGCCGATCGGCAGTAGCAGGCCGACGAGAACGCTAAGCACTGATAAGCGGGTGTCGCGTCGCATGAACCGTCGCAAGGTGTGAGCTGTCTCGTCGATAGAAGGCTTTGGGGGAAGCCGGTCGGATCCCACGGGCGGCCGCTGCGGCCATGGTTAGGGAAGCGGGAGATCCTTCAACTCGTATTTGACCGGCACACTTTGAATCAGCACCGGCGTCTTGTAGACAAAGCGATAACCGGCCACGTCGTCGATGGCGAACAGATAAGCGATGCCCACTTCCTTGGGCGTTTGACGCGTGGTTTCGAGCGTGGCGGGTTCAACTCGTTCTCCGTCCGCGGTTTCGAGAAACGCTTCGTTGTTGAAGATCCATCCACGGTGCGACTCCAACGCCCCGGAAGCATGCGCGAACCGCACACGCATGCGCACCTCGCAAAGCGAATCGCGCATGCGAACTCGATCGAGCACCACGGTGGTCGTGCCCTGATGCTGCTCCTGGACATTGGCATCTTCGAGCTGATCGAAGCGAAAGGTGTGCATGCCGCTGGGCAATAGTACCTCCAAGGTGCCGAGCAAACGGTCGATCCGCTCGGACTGGGCCGGAGGTAAGTGCAACGGTAGGTCGAACTCGCTGGCGATCGTGCCTCGGCGAACTTGGGCTTCGACCACCGCCTCGGGATCGGCCTCGACCGCGGCCTGCTGACCGTTTACAAAAACTTGCAAGTCGGCGAAACGCTGGCGAATCATGATCGGCTGCAATCGCGGTTCCCAGGCCACCTCATAACGCAGGCGAAGCGTTCCCTTGCCTTGGTGCCTGAGATTAAGCCGGGCCACCAACTCGACCGGTTCCAGACGAAACGCGCCAGCATAGGCCGCATACCGACCACGTGGCGTTTCGCCGGCCGAACGATTGACGATGCCAATGGCCGACTCGCCGGGAAAGGCGTAGACCGTCGTATCGCTTCGCGCCAACACGTCGTCCAGCGCGCGCCAGAACGGCATCTTGTTAAAATCGACATCGATCTCGGCATTGGTAATCTCTTGTCCGAAGCGGTCGCGCAAATCGACGATGCGGTTGCCGCTCTGCTGCTCGAGCGCCTCGAAACACGCCAGCAGGGAAAAGCGGCCTTTGAGCGTCACGATCGATGCCCGCGCGGCGTGTTTCGCGCGCAGCACTTCCAACCGTGCGCGAACGCGGGCCAGTCGCGAGGCGACTTCCGCCGGCAGCGAGACCGACGCATCGGGCAACCGATCAAGAATCCGCGGCCCCATGGCGGTTAGTTGCCGTTCGGCTTCCTCGCGCTCTTCGAGGCGGCGCGCGTTCAATTGCCGCACCCACTTGCGGATGGCCACGGCCAACTTCGGATCTTCGGGTTTCGCCTCTTCAGGCTGGCCGGGTTTTGCCGGCGCGGGCGGCTTGGAAAGGGCCGC
>Ga0114931_10004907_pt1 | contig 16617 bp, 14 predicted proteins | sample 2SBtaG_FD_89579 | JGI IMG/M metagenome (GOLD analysis project Ga0114931, IMG submission 89579) | Deep subsurface microbial communities from Kolumbo volcano to uncover new lineages of life (NeLLi) - 2SBTROV14_V59a metaG | ecosystem: Environmental > Aquatic > Marine > Volcanic | place: Kolumbo...
ACTGGGCTCGATTGCGTTCAGCGCGGTCATCGGCTTTGTACACAACCTGTTCTTCTACCGCCAGATATCCATTGATTATGACTACCAGCTACATATGGCACCCAGTCCCTGGGGGCTTGCCATTATTCTCGTGCCGGTGGCTGGCAGTTTGCTGGTGAACCTGATTACCAGCAAGGTTTCACCTGAAGCACGGGGTCACGGCGTGCCGGAGGTGATGAATGCGATCCATTACAAAGCAGGACGCATACGCCCGGTCGTGGTTGGCGCGAAAGCCATTGCTTCGGCACTCTCTATCGGCACCGGTGGTTCGGTCGGCAGGGAAGGGCCCATCATCCAGATTGGCTCGGCGTTTGGCTCGGTGCTGGGCCAGTGGGTGAGCATGCCTGCCCGGCAACGGATCGTGCTGGTGGCGGCCGGCGCCGCGGCCGGAATAGCCGGGACATTCAATGCGCCCCTCGGCGGACTTGCCTTTGCCATTGAATTGATGCTGGTGTCCATCAGTGCCCGTACTGTTGCGCTGTGTGCAGTGGCTGCCGTGATCGCTACCTACATCGCAAGATTTTATTCGGGCTTGCATCCATCCTTTGACGTTCCCGCGCTGGAAGTTTTCGGTGACCACCTCACCGGGTTGACCATACTTTTCCTGTGTTTGCCATTGGGCGTGTTGATCGGCCTGGCGGCAACGATATTCCTCAAGTCGATTTACTGGTTCGAGGACAAGTTTGCGGAATTATTCAACAACACTTATATACGCCACAGTACCGGAATGTTGCTGGTTGGCGTATTGCTCTACGCCATGCAACAGCTTACGGGAGAGTATTACGTTGGCGGTGTCGGTTATGCGACGATCCTCGACATACTGCGTCACTCCCTCAGCGACCCGGCTTTCCTGTTTCTGTTGTTCTTGACGAAACTGCTTGCGACGGGCCTGACGCTTGGTTCCGGCGCCTCCGGCGGAATATTTTCACCTTCATTGTTTCTCGGCGCATCGCTGGGCGCTGCGTTCGGAATACTGGCTGGCATCGTATTTCCCGCCGCCGGCATCGATCCGGCTATATTCGCGATCGCCGGGATGGCGGCCATGGTCAGTGGCACCACCGGGGCCCTGGTCACTGCCATTTTGATGACCTTCGAGCAGACCAGGGACTACGGTGTCGTTCTGCCAATCATCATCACCGCAAGCATCGGGCATGTGGTACGCGAGCATTTCACCAGTGAAAGCATTTATACCCTTAAACTTGCGCGGCGCGGACAGTGGCTCCCCAAGGGCATGCAAGCCAATACCGCGGCGTCGCGCGATGCCTCGACGATTATGTGTACCGATTACGAGGTGAAGGAGAAATCAGAGTTGGAGAGCTGGCTGGCAACCCACCGGCCCGGCGAAAGAGCACGTCATACCATCTTCGCGAACGAGGGTTCGGTCTACGGTGTGGCCAGGCAAGAATTGCGTTACCTGTTGCGTGACCAGGACGCGGAACAGGCGGTGCAGACGAATGTCTTTTTCGTTACCGCCGATACCCGTCTTCCGGTGCTGTTACGCGGCATGCAGGCCAAAGACACGCAGTACGCGGTCGTCATGCGAGCACGCCGTACGAATGCCATCGATGACGTAATCGGTGTGATAAGCAGTGCCGAGATATTTGCAACGATCCAGGAGAGCGTAGCCCTGATGGAGTAGTTGCCGGTTCTCGGCCCGGTATTGGCAGTCACGCCATTTCCATCGCGCAGATCCCTAAGGCTGGCTTAAGGTTCGTGTCGTATGCTCGATGTTGACCATGAAAACCCTGCCAGAAAACCGCATAAATGCTGATTCCTCGTGCCCGGCCATCTCGCTGGGCTTTGCCGACGAGAATTCGCCCAATCGACGATTGCTCGAATCGTTTGTCGCCCGAAAATTCGCTGCCAGCTACAGCGCACAGCTGCAGCAGTTTCTGCCGTACCTGTTAAGCTTGCAATTGACCCACAAGACTGGCGCAATTGTCGGTATCCGGCCGGCTCGCGAAGGCCGCCTGTTCGTCGAACAATACTTCGCTCCACCGGTCGAGCAGGCAATCAGCCGACTGTTTCGCACGCCGGTCGATCGCCAGCAAATCGTGGAAGTCGGCAACCTTGCCGCAGCTGTTCCAGGCAGCGCCAACCTGTTATTTGGCGCTCTGGCCAGCATCCTTGAGCGAGCAGGTTTTCGCTGGGTTGTATGCACTGTGACGCCTCAGGTCGGATCATTGCTTGCCAGTATGCAGTTTCCGGCACGCGTGATTGGCCGCGCGCTGCCAACGGCTGTCGGCAAGTCTGCCACTGACTGGGGCAATTACTATGCATCGAAACCTCGCGTGATCGTCGGCGATGTACGCATGGCCACATCCCGGTTGGCCAACGATCGACGATGGTCGGTCATTTCCCGGCAACTGCGGCAACCTATATCATCCATTGCGGCGGGCCTGAAGACAGCGATGCGATGATCGGGCAATTTCTTGATCGGCTTTGGCGCGCCGGACCCGCATCGGAAATTGTGCTGCAATCCGCATCTACGCTGATGTCCCGCTCGGCACTGCTTTCCGAAGTTCGCGTCCAGGCTGCGCGCTTACACGCGTCGGGAATTCACACCGTCGCCTTGCACGCTGACAACGGTGTGGAATGGATCGTCAGTGACCTGGCCTGCCAACTGGCAGGGATCCGTATCGTCCCGCTGCCGTTGTTTTTTTCCGCTGCCCAACTCAGGCACGCAATATCGGGCAGTGGAGCCGACGCATTGATCACTGACGCGCCTGCGGCCGTCAGCGATGCAGGCATCGCATGCACACTACTGACGAAAGAACCGTGGATCGGTAACGCGAGCTTATACGCGCTGGAGCCGTGCCCTAATGTTATGTTACCGCCGAACACGCAGAAAATTACCTTCACTTCCGGTACCACCGGAGCCCCGAAGGGCGTTTGCCTGTCAGGAGCACAGCTGTTTGCTGTCGTATCATCACTCGCGGCGCTCATCGAGTTGCCCAGGCCCAGGCACCTTTGCATCCTGCCTCTCAGCACATTGCTGGAAAACCTCGCCGGCGTGTATGCGCCATTGCAACGCGGGGGCACGGTAATCGTGCCAGCCCTCGATGAGCTGGGCCTGCTGGGCTCATCGGGTCTGGACATCGGCAAACTGTTGAAAAATGTTGAGGCGTATCAGCCGAACAGCCTGATACTTGTACCGGAGATACTTGAAAGAATGGTGACTGCCGCAGAGAATGGCTGGAAGCCGCCCGCATCGCTACAGTTTGTCGCCGTCGGCGGCAGTAAGCTTGCGCCAACGGTTTTGCATCGTGCACGCCGCCAGGGCATTCCCGCACTCGAAGGATACGGCCTGTCGGAGTGCGCGTCGGTTGTCAGTCTGAACCTGCCAGGCGCACAACGCACCGGCTCTGTCGGGCGCCCGTTGCCGCATCTCCAGGTCGGCCTGCGAAGCGGAGAGATTGTCGTCAGCGGCAATACGTTTCTCGGTTATGCCAATCAGCCGGAAAGTTGGCATCCTGCGTCGGTGGAAACCGGAGACCTGGGCCACATCGATACCGAGGGCTTCATTCACATCGATGGACGTGCAAAGGCACAGATCATTACAAGCTTCGGTCGTAACGTTGCGCCAGAATGGGTGGAAAGCGAAATTATGGCCGGCCCGCTATTACAACAGGCCTTCGTATTCGGCGATGCGCGCCCGTATTGCGTCGCACTGCTGCAGCCACGCGAAGCATCGACAAGCGATCATTGCATATCCGTATGGATAAACCAGGTCAACCGGGAGCTACCGGATTACGCCCGTGTTAATCGATGGTGCCGACTGCCGCAGGCTCTCAATGATAATCCTGATGCATGGTCCAGCAGCGGCCGCCCAAGGCGAGAATACGTCGAGCGTGCCTGCCACTCTGCGATCGATAACATGTACGAAACTGAAAACCAGGTATGTAACGCATGAATTTGGTCGAACGACTGCAATCCGAAACGGCCGATGACCGCGAGTTACTGCTGTCGTCGCCAATTATCGCCCGCTGTCTTGCCGGTGATATAACGCTACAGCATTACTTCTCGTTTTTGACGCAGGCTTATCACCACGTCAAGCACACGGTACCTCTATTGATGGCGGCGGGTTCGCGTCTGCCAGGCAGCCAGGAATGGCTGCGCGAGGCAGTCGCAGAATATATAGATGAAGAGCTTGGCCACCAGGAATGGATCCTCAACGATATCGCCGCCTGTGGCTTTGAACAGCAGGCAGTGCGCGACTCGCAAGCTTCCGCTGCGACGGAACTGATGGTCGCCTATGCCTACGACACCATACAGCGGGTAAACCCGCTCGGCTTCTTTGGCATGGTCCATGTGCTCGAAGGCACAAGCGTAACTTTGGCCGACCGGGCTGCAAGTGCCATACAACAGGCGCTGCAGTTGCCTGAAGATGCATTCTCCTACCTCAGGTCACACGGCGCACTCGACCAGGAACATATTAAATTCTTTGAGTCGTTGATGGAAAGAATTTCGAATTCGGCCGACCAAGATCAAATTATCCATAGCTCAAAAATGTTTTATCGTCTGTACGCCGGCATTTTCCGTAGCCTGGCGCCCGATTTGGCGGTAGCTGCTTAGCGCCATCATGCGTATTCAAGACAAGACAGTCGTCCTGACAGGCGCAAGCGGTGGCATCGGTCGCGCTGTTGCAGAAAAACTCGCAAAGTCGGGAGCGAAACTTGTATTGGTAGCAAGAAACAGGCAACGGCTAAGGCGCCTTCTGCACGACCTGGGTGGGGACCCACATGTGATGCTGGCAGCCGATCTGGGTAGCGATGAAGGACGTCAAAACCTGAAGCTTTTTTGCAAGAAACTTGACCAGGGAATCAGTTTGTTGATCAACAGCACCGGCGTCAATGAGTTTGCGTTGTTCGAGCAACAAAAACAGCAAGCGATAGCGACCATGATGAATATCAACCTGCTGAGCCCGATACTGGTCTGTCAGGATTTGCTACCGCTGCTGCAACGACAGCACGAGGCCCGCATCATCAATATTGGATCGACTTTCGGTAGTATCGGTTATCCCGGTTTTAGTACATATTGTGCGAGCAAATACGGACTACGAGGCTTCACGGAGGCTTTGCGCCGGGAGCTCGCCGGTTCGCACACGCAGGTGTCCTACATAGCACCTCGCGCGACGCGTACGGAACTCAATAACAAAAATATTGTGGCGCTCAACGATGCGCTGGGCACTGCGATGGACAATCCTTCCCGGGTTGCAGACAAAGTCATAAAGGTGCTCAGCAGTCCAGCACGGTCAGACAAATACATCGGATGGCCGGAGAAGTTTTTTGTGCGTATCAACGCTCTGCTGCCACGCCTGGTTGACAACAGCCTTCGCAAGCAACTTCCGGCGATTCGTCATTTCGCGAAAAATGATTTCTGAACAGAGGATTATATGATGCAAGCGATGGTGATCAGAAAAATCACGTTCTGTGCGATGCTGCTGCCGCTGACAGTATTTGCCCAGTCCGATACCGAAACCGTGGCGACACTGCAGCACCACTGGGCTGTTGCCAATTACAGCCAAACTGGCAAAGCGCAGCAAAAGAGCTTTGAGGTCTTGATCAAGGAGGCTGATGCGGCCGTCGCCAGCCACCCGAAGTCAGCGAATATCCTGATCTGGGACGGCATCGTCAAATCCAGCTTTGCCGGCATCAAAGGCGGATTGGGTGCCCTGTCACTCGCGAAGCAGGCCAGGAAAAGTCTCCAGAAAGCGATCAAGCTCGATGACACAGCGCTCGATGGATCCGCATATACCAGCCTCGGAACGCTTTATTTCAAGGTGCCGGGCTGGCCGTTGGGTTTTGGAAATGACAAGAAGGCCGTACAATTGCTGAAGAAAGCGCTCGAGATCAATCCGGATGGCATTGATTCGAACTATTTTTATGCAGATTATTTGCTTAACAAGAAAGATTTCGCAAAGGCTGAGCAATATCTGCTGAAAGCGCAGCAGGCACCGCCACGGGAAAATCGACCGCTGGCCGATTCTGGCCGCCGCGAGGAAATAATTGCGGCATTGGACAAGGTTCAAAAGAAATTGAAACGCCGGGGCTCGTAAGGAAGCGTTTGCCGGCATGGAGAGCATGACGTCGAATGCAGATTCTTCTTGTCGAGGACGACCAGTCACTGGCCAGTGGTTTATGCAAAGCCCTGCGTGTCGAGGGTTTTGTCGCTAACCATGTTGCAACTGGCAAGGCGGCGATACATGTCGTTGATGTAGATACTCCGGATATCATAGTACTCGATCTCGGGCTTCCCGATATCGATGGGCTGGATGTGTTGAAAGGTATTCGAGCAGCAGGTTCGGCAGTTCCGGTGCTTGTTCTCACGGCAAGATCAAGTGTCGATGCAAGGGTGTCCGGGCTTGACAGCGGCGCTGATGACTATCTGGCCAAACCGTTTGAAACCGCAGAGCTAATCGCGCGGCTGCGTGTTATCGAACGACGCCTGAGTAGTTGTGCGGATAGCCGGATTAGCGTTGGCAATGTAGTTCTCGATACCATCAGTCGGGAAGTATCACTGTACGGCAAAGCAGTTGAACTGCCACGCCGGGAATACACGGTACTCAAGACGCTGATGGAGCACAGTGGCAAGGTACGAACCCGGGAGCAGCTCGAATCACAGCTATACGCCTGGGGCGAAGAGATATCGAGCAATGCGATTGAAGTACATGTTCATTATCTTCGCAAGAAACTGGGCAATGAGTTCATCAAGACTGTACGTGGCGTCGGCTACACTGTTCCTCGATCGTGAAATCAATACGCGCCCGCCTTGTCCTCGCGCTGCTTGCTGCGATTACGCTCATTAATTTCATCGCGGCAGTGCGCGGTTATAGAGCGAGCATGACCGCCGCGGAGGCGCTTCTCGATACTCAGCTCGCAGATACTGCAGCGCTAATCCAGACCATGCAACCGGCTATCGAGCCAGTGTCCGTTCCGCCATCCGAACGCCTGGCGTTTCAGATCTGGACAGCTGACGGCGCTTTGATACAGCGTTCGGCCAATACCGCGGAAGCACCGATCACCGACTTTCAAAGTGGCTATCGCGATGAGAATTTTGCCGGCTACCGCTGGAGGGTATTGAGCCGTTTTGATACCAGGAGCAAGCTCTGGTTGCTGGTTGCCGAGCGCATCGATATTCGGCTTGGACTTACCGAAAAGATTGTCGTGCAGGCGGTGCTGCCAATCGTTCTCAGTCTGCCACTGGTTGCGGCGATCATTTGGCTGCTGGTCGGTAATGGCTTGTCCCTTGTCAGGAAACTGGCAAAGGAGTTGAGCGCGAAACGGGCAGACGACCTTTCCCGCTTGGATTCGGATGATCCGCCCAGTGAGCTCGTGCCTGTTGTGGATGCGATAAACGATTTGTTGCGGCGCTTGAATGAATCCGTACAGCGGGAACGACGCTTTTCAGCCGACGCAGCCCATGAACTACGTACACCGTTAAGTGCCATCAAGGTGCATGTGCACAACCTCAAACAGGAATTCCCGGAGCGCGCCGGAGAATTACAGGTGCTGGACAGAGATCTTGGACGTCTCGCGCACCTGATTGACCAGATCATGCTCCTTTATCGCATGGCGCCCGAACACTACCAGGCGACAATGAAGCCTGTTGACCTGCACGCACTCGTGCAATCTGTAATTGGCGAGCTTTTCTCCGAGATCGACCGCAGGCATCAGACAATATCACTCACTGGAGTGTCACAGGAAATTACAGGCGATGTCGTCTCACTAAACATTCTCCTGCGCAACCTGATATTGAATGCCGTCAAATATTCGCCGGAGCACGCTTCGATCAAAATTTCTGTCGACCGTGAAGTGCCTGGCGTCCGGCTGGACGTCCGTGATACAGGCCCTGGCATTCCGCCCGCCGAAATCAACCAGGTATTCAACCGTTTTCACAGGGTGGGCGGTGACCGGCATCCGAGTGACGTCGATGGCTGCGGACTTGGATTGTCGATTGTCCAGCACATCGCGGACCTGCACCATGCCAACATCCGCATGCAAAACAATGACAGCACGCCAGGGCTGACCGTCAGCGTCTTTTTTCCATTTGCAACGAAGGCAGGCAATCTTGCCGGCGGAGTCAGGATTTGAGTATTCGCTCTTTTTTTGCCGGATATTGCATGGTAGTTGCCACCATCCTGCTGCCGTCAGTCACGCTGGCAGCGACACCTGTGTTCGAGATTGAGCTGCAAAATCATTTGTTTCAGCCGGACACACTGACCATACCGGCGCGAATAAAGGTGAAGCTGATAATCTACAATCGCGATTCCACACCCGAAGAATTCGAAAGCTATGAACTGAATCGGGAAAAGGTCATCGTCGGCGGTGGCAAAGGTATTATTTTCATCGGGCCGTTGGCGCCGGGCGAATACCCGTTTTTTGGCGAATTCAACCCGCAAACGGCACTTGGCAAGATTGTTGTAGAGGACTCCGGCGATGCTGCTGAATAGTGTCACTATCGTGTTACGCGAAGTGCTTGAGGCAGCCCTATTGTTGAGCGTCCTGACGGCCACTTCGCAAATTCTTCGTTTGAGCTATCGTTGGTTGATGGCTGGATTAGTGCTCGGAATTTTCGGTGCTATCGTGTACGGCTATAACCTGGAAGCTGTTTCGAATTTGCTCGACGGTTTTGGCCAGGAGATATGCAATGCGATTATTCAGCTAGCCGTATTTGCAGCCCTTACGGGCGTCGTATTTCTGATCGCTTGCCGGACGATAAAGCCTGGTAGCCAGGAGACCGTGTTGCCCGCTCTAATGGCGGTTGCCGTCGCTTTGGATATTACACGTGAGGGTTTGGACATCCTTGTTTATGTTTCCGGTTTTTGGCAGCTCAACGATTTTTTCTCGGCGGTCGGCGTTGGATCACTGGTCGGAGCCTGCATTGGGTTCAGCGTTGGTGTGTTGTTTTATTATTTGTTACTCGCGTTACCAGCGCATCGAGGCATTCCGGTATCGGTGGTCCTATTGATACTGGTCGCTGCCGGAATGAGTTCCCAGGCAGTCAGGCTCCTGATACAGGCGGACTGGCTGACAACCGCCGGTGCAATATGGGATACATCGGCCATTCTTCGCGAGGGTTCGTTGCCCGGGCAATTATTGTATGCCCTGGTCGGTTATGAAGCGTCTCCGTCTGCCAGCGAGGTAACGTTCCATGTGGCAAGCATTGTGCTGATGGCGGCTGCGTATTTCGGCGGTCGCCTTGTCTATCGTGACCACAAAAGTGGGCAGTAACACGAGCTCTAAATGGCTGGCTGGTTCGATCGCTGCGCTGCTACTCTGCCCTCAAGCCGCGATGGCTGATGGTGTCGTTATCGATCGAATCTACGATCCATATGTGCAACCGCTGGAAAGCGAATTCGAGTGGCGCCTGATCAATGAGCGGGACAATAAAATGGATAATGTGCAAAAACAATTTTTTGGTTTTGGCAAGTCGGTGTCGGATCGTTGGGCAGTCGAGCTCTATGCAATAGGGTTGAAGGAAGGTAGTGGCAGCCTTTCCCTGGACAATTACGAACTTGAGGCCAAATACCAGCTTACCGAACAGGGTGAATATGCCTTTGACTGGGGCATGCTGTTTGAGCTTGAACACCAGGCTGACGGTAATACCTGGGAATTTACCAGCAGCCTGCTCGCCGCCATGGACCTCGGGCGATGGACGGCAAGCGCGAATTTCGGCGTGCTCTATGAGTGGGGCGAACAAATCGGCAACGAGTTCGAAACGACCCTGCGCGGACGTATGCGCTACCGCTTCAGGCAGTGGCTGGAACCCGGCGCGGAAATTCACATCGGACAGGACACAGCCGCCATGGGCCCCGCCGTAAGCGGCCTGTTGCGATTGTCAACGGGCAGGAAGCTTCGCTGGGAGCTTGGGTATTTCGCCGGTTTCGATGAACAGAGTGCGGACAATACGATCAAGGCAAATATCGAGTTCGAGTTCTGAATGTCTCGCTCAGCCGAAAATCGAATGACTCTCGCCATCCGTACTCAGACATATTGCAGCGTGTCACTACGCTTTTCGATGTCCACCGAACGTATGATTTGTGTTTCATAAACTCGCGACTCGATATTGGTAACCGTTACGAAATCGACGTGCGCACGATCATGATCGAGTTCCAGGCGAATAAATCCACGATAGCGACCTTCCGCCCACACCACTTCCCTGTTTTCCGCCGCATTCAGTTCGTCGAAGTGTCTGAGTCCCTCCTGCCCCAAATCCAGCAATGACCGCGGCGAGGTGATGCCTGTTGTACCGAGCTCGACGCCCATCGATTCTCCCGCGGCATCGTACAGTTCGTTTTGCCAGTAGCTGTGACTGTCACCCGCGAGTACCAGCAAATCTCGCACACCGGCATTCCTGCTGATTTGGTAGAAGCGCTCACGCGCCGCCGGGTAACCGTTCCACGAATCGAGGTCGAGGGGTAACTTCAGGTCGCCGAGTTTTTTCAGCGTATCAAGCAAGTTCGTCGCAGCATCACCAAGCTTGCTTCCCAGCGCCGCAAAAAATGGCTCATCCAGGTTTGGCGCAATGCGCTTACCCATCACGGTCTGGTTGCCGATGATGCGCCAGCGGCGGTTCGTGTGTACGGACTCGGCGAATTCCGCTGCGAGGAATTGCTCTATCTTCCCGGACAGCAGGTTGCGATTCGGCACGCCGATTACGGTGTCGATAAATTCCTGTGCGTCGGCTTTGCTGTTAATTGCATCCAGGTAATCATCGATGTCGACTTGCTTGCTGCGGCCGGTGTGCCTGCTTTCCAGTGTGATCAGGCTCGCAAGATCGCCAAACTTGTAATGCCGCCAGTATTCGGCACGGGTACCGGCATCATGCGGGTCGCGAACGGGCAGCCACTCATAGAAGGCCTGTAGCGATTCCGCACGTCGCGTTCCCCAATCCCCTTCGTCCTCCTGGTGATTCTCTGCGCCGCCCATCCAGGGATTGTTTGCGCTCTCATGGTCATCCCAGATCACGATCATTGGATGCCGGGCGTGCATCGCCTTCGAGCATTCATCCGTTTTGTATTGTGCATGGCGGCGGCGATAATCAGCCAGGTTCAGCGCCTCGTGTGGCGGTTCGTGGCTTAGCCCGATGCGCTTGCCGGTCTCTCCTCCATAGCCGTCCGGGCCGTACTCGTAGATGTAATCGCCCAGGTGTACGACGAGATCGATGCCCGGATCATTGGCGATCGCTTCATAGGCGTTGAAATAGCCGAATGGAAAGTTCGAACATGTGGCAATAGCCAGGACCAGTCGATTGACATGACCTGTGGGTAAGGTCCTGGTCTGGCCGGTCGGGGACAGAATACCGTCAACGTCAAACTGGTAGAAGTATTTCTGACCGGGGGCCAAGCCGCCGACCACAACTTTGACCGTGTGATCGTGGTGTGCATCCGCCCGGTACTTTCCACCCGCGATCAAGTGACTAAAGCTGTCATCGGTCGCGACACGCCATGCGACGTCAGTCGGGCCAAGCGTATTGCTCACGCGAGTCCAGATGACGACGCTCGTGTTGTCCGGATCGCCGCTGGCGACTCCGTGCAGGAACGCCGCAGGCGTGTCCGCCGATGGTGCGTTGCGAGCCTGGCTGCTAGCCGCCGGCAGCAGCAGGGTGGACGAAACGCCGATCAACGCCTCTCTGCGGGTAACTTTCCTGGTCATTTCGGGCTCCGTGACATTCCTGATCCGTGCTATTGACGTTCCAGCCAAACGCACAGGCAATAATGAATCAATTCCGGCTGCGCGCCAACCATGATTGCCACTCGCTTAATGCGGGCCGGGAGCGCAGGCCCTCGTCGTACAAGCCGATATCACGCCAGATCGACGCAACGGGGTCCTGCAGCAGGACGCCGTTCCACAGTGCATCGAAATCGACGATGGTCCACCAGATAACGAATTCAGCGTTGAGGGCGTCCGCTTCGGACAGCAGCCGACCGGCATAGATCTGCTGATACGCCTCTGTGCTCGGGACATTGACGCCGAAAGAAGGGATGACCAGGTCCTCGGCGGCCCAGCCGGTCTCGGTGATCGCCACCGGTTTGCCCTGGGCCAGCACCGCGACCTGGCTCAGCCAGTCGGCTGGCATGTTGTCGGGATTGCCTTTGCCCGGGTGGTCGTAAAAAATATAAGGGTAAACGCTGACACCGACAATATCGACGTAGTCGCGTATCCGGTCGAAGCCCGTGGCAATGGTGGCCATCTCGGTTGATCCGGGACTCTTAAAGGCGATCGAGACCATGAGCGGAAGGTTCGGGTATTGCGCTTTGATGCCGGTGTAGACCGCCTGGGCAAATGTGACATAGCCGTCATACGCGGCCGCGTCATTCAACATCAGTTCGCTGATTTCGGTGCCGTAATTGAAATACAAAGGGTCAAAGCGAGAGATCAGGTCCAATGCGAAATTCAGATAGGCGGTGGCAACTTCCGGGTCGGCGAAGTTTCGGGTGTCCCATGGCGGTGGTAGTGGCTCATTGAAGTTCACGCCCCAGTTTGGCGCCATGGCATCGCGTTGTGTGTTTAGTGAGTCTATGGCAAGAAAGACTTCCTTGCCCGGCTGCACCATCTGCACACGTGCCGTCAGCTCTGCGTCGACATTCGGATTGTAGGGCAATCCCTGCAACGCCTCTTCCCACGGAACGCCGACCGTGATGTGGTGATCGACGATGTCTCCGTTGTCCTGGATACGCTGGTTCACGTCATCGACGGCAGCCTGTGTTGCGTCATAAGGCCACGGCGTAAAGCCCATGTAGAAACTGCGTGTTTGTACCGGCGGGGGCTTTGGGATTACCCCGGTATTATCAGCCGATGACGAACCGCCACAGGCGGCAAGCAACGTGGCGGCGGTCAGCACAACTGCGATCCGCTTGAGGATCGATAATTTCATGCACCAATAATAGGGTAGCGGTACCCCGATCGATGTGACACGTGTCGACGAACGACACGAAATGCGAGGCAGCTATGAGCGAGCCAATTCTCCCCTCTTGCTGCCATTCATGGCTGTCGGGCAGTGGCAATGAGATAGCCGGCGCCGTTGCTGGTAATGAAGTTTTCGAGGTCTGCGAGAACCGGAGCAACATCGCCCCAGTCGGCCGGTATTTCCCGACCCGGAATGGCGTTCGTCGTAGCCAGGATTTTCAGCCGGTGGCGGATACGCTGGATCATGTTTGTCAGAGTCCAGTTAACCGTACGGATTCGAATGTAATCAAAACCTGCGCGGGACAGTGCGTCACTATAGCCGTCGGCTGATTGTGCGGCTGCAACACAAAGAACCCGGCCCAGCAGGCCATCCAGACTGCCCGGAACTGGCGCATTCAGGAAGAAGTCGGAAATACCGATACGGCCGCCCGGGCTTAATACGTCATGAAGTTGTTGGAGCGCAGTGTCCATATGTTCGAATAAACACATGCTGCACTCGCAGAGGGCTACGTCGAAGGATTCTGTCGCGAATGGCAGGTGCTCTGCGTCACATCGTATGTATCGTGTTTTTCGATTATGTGTGGCAGCGCGAGAGGCCATGGCTGCGCGTTCGAGGTTGACCGCTGAATAGTCGCAGCCTGTTACCGTCGCACCGAAATCCGCCGCAATAAGTTCTGCCGAACTGCCGTTCCCACAGGCAACGTCAAGCACGCTTGAGTGCGGTGAGACCAGGACAGCGCTTGCCAGTTGTCTCGTCAACGCAGGGCCACCGGGGTGAAAGCTGCGGCCCAGGAGGAATTCAACAATGGGCAGCTCGTATAGCCCGGCACAACAGCTTGCCCGGGGCTGGCTCGCGGCGTTCACGGTGACCGGGTCTCGAGGTCCCGGTAGCGGGCCAGTGAAATAGGCCCGGTCAGCGGCACGTAGTCCCGATTTCTGAGAGGCTCGAGAAGCTGCGATTCCAGCGCGTCACGGTAGAGGAGGTTATAGGTGTCAAAAGGTATCACTCTCTTGCCGTCGGGATGGACAATGTGTACACAGGTCTTGCGTATCGAACGCAGATCAAATCCTTGCGCATCGATAAACTCGACAATCAGTATGCGAAAAATATTCGCGTAGCCCAATTCTTCCGGCGGGGAGCGTCCGATTGTGTCGAGAAAATCGCTCATCGCATCCGTTCGCGATGTCACCGAGTGATGTGTCGAGAACAGATTGAGGAAGTGGTCACGAACAGCCGGCTCGGTCTCAAAAGCGATGGTTGCCCTGCCAGCCTCAATGAGGAACTCAGGGTCTACGAGGCTCGTGAGTGGCACCAGGCCGGAATCGAGTTTGAGTGCATATGCCATGGCGAGATGATCCGGATGGCAAGGCACCGGGATGAGATCTTCAGGCGCAAAGGCGGGGCACTGCTCGAGGATTCTGCGGCGAATCTCCGTCAAAGTTAAACGGTCGCGCTCGTCGTCATAGCCAGACTCGTATCCTTCGAGACGGCCTGCTGCCTGCACCGGTTGAAAAGTAACGCCACGCACGCAAGGCTGCTGTGTCCCGAAGTTGATGAGCTCGCCCATTTCATCGTCGTTCAGTCCGCGCCGAACCGTCGCAACAAGGGTTGTGTGAATACCGGTTTCATTGAGGCGCTCGATCGCCCGTTTGTGGGTATTTGTGAGATCCGTACCTCTGAGCGCTTTCAGCACATCAGGTCGAAAGGAATCGAATTGCAGGTAGACCTCCAGGCCGGGCGTGAACTCCGCAAGGCGCTCCGCGAATCCGGCTTCATTCGCAATGCGCACGCCGTTCGTGTTGACCATCAAGTGCCCTATTGGTCTCTTTCGTGCCAGTTCGAGAATCTCAAAAAACTGCGGGTGTATGGTGGGCTCACCCCCCGAAATCTGGATGATGGATGGCTCGCCCTCGTTGGCCACCGCCCGGTCCAGCATGCGTTCAATCTGCTCCAGACTCCGGTGTGTCTGCCGCTCCGGACCGCTATTCGCGTAACACGTGGGACATCGCAGGTTACAGTGGTCCGTCACTTCGATCAGAAGCGTGCAGCCGTGTTGTTCATGGTCCGGACAAATTCCGCAGTCGTACGGGCAGCCATAGCGCACGGGTGTATTGGGCGCGATGACCTGCTCAGGTGTCTTGATGAACGTTTCCCTGGCCAGCTTGTAATAACCGATATCGTCCGCCATCAGCACTCGTTGCGCACCGTGCACGGGACATCGTTTCAGCATCCATACACAACCGTCCTGGAACACGATTTTTGCGTCAACGCGCTGCAGGCATTTATTACAAATCGAAATTGTGGAATCGTAGTATTGATATGGTCGCAGCTTCGCTGCCATGCGGTTTTCTCCTGGAATATGACGAGCCCGCTTCGTTGCCAATGCTCAAGGGGCATCAATTTGATCCAGGATTGTCGTGGGAGCCACGATACCGCGGACTGATACGACTTTCACCGCCCAGCGAAGCATGCGTATATAGACCATACACGACTTCAATAAATTACAACTTGCTGTGAATGCCGGACGCGAGGTGCCGCCCCTGCATGCCGCTCGAACCAGGGTCAGCGGCCATCGCTCACGGTAGTCTGCATGTGCCCCGCGTCTGATATGCTGCTACGTTGACCAAATCGGAAACGTTGTGAACTTCCAACATCGCGGCAGTGTTGTTCGGCTTGAGCACGCGTGACAGTATTGCAAGCCTGATCCATTCCCGGCCAACAACAAGAACCAGGCGATAATCAATGCGTGAGCCGTCCACCATTCATGAACTGCTGCAGGTTGGCGCTGATGACAGCGTGGCTGTTTCCGCTATTGATCGACCGGACCTGAGCTATCTCGCGCTGCGAAATCTCGTCTCGCGGACGGCCAGGACCCTGAATGGACTGGGGATAGGCCGAAACGACCGCGTGGCCATTGTGCTACCCAACGGGCCCGAAATGGCGACCGCGTTCGTCAGCGTCGCTGCTTGCGCGACCACGGCACCGCTGAATCCGGCCTACACGCAGGATGAATACGATTTCTACCTCTCGGACCTGAACACCCGGGCGCTACTGGTCGAGCAAGGTAGCGACTCTGCGGCGGTCGAGGCCGCGAAAGCCCGCGGCATCCAGGTGTTGCAACTCGTGTCACGAGTGGAGCTGCCAGCCGGTACCTTTACGATCGAGGCCGGGACGTCCGGCGCATATGCGCGAAACGAGAGTACCGGCGTGGCCGGCCCGGACGATGTCGCGCTGATCCTGCATACGTCCGGGACCACGTCACGGCCGAAAATAGTTCCGTTGAGCCAGCGGAATGTCTGTGCATCGGCCGGCAACATCCAGGGGACGCTGGTGTTAAAGGCGGACGATGTGTGTATGAACATCATGCCGTTATTTCACATTCACGGGCTGATGGCGGCCGTCCTGGCGACGCTGGGAAAGGGCGCCAGCGTTTGTTGTACGCCGGGATTCAACGCACTCAGGTTCTTCCGCTGGCTGCATGAGGCAAAGCCGACCTGGTACACGGCGGTGCCGACCATGCACCAGGCGATCCTGCTAAAAGGCGCAGGCAACAAGGAGATACTGAAAGCTTCCCGGTTGCGCTTTATCCGTTCGTCCTCATCGTCCCTGCCGCCGCAGGTATTAGCGACGCTGGAGGACATGTTCGGTGTACCCGTCATCGAGGCT
>Ga0114931_10004908_pt1 | contig 16614 bp, 16 predicted proteins | sample 2SBtaG_FD_89579 | JGI IMG/M metagenome (GOLD analysis project Ga0114931, IMG submission 89579) | Deep subsurface microbial communities from Kolumbo volcano to uncover new lineages of life (NeLLi) - 2SBTROV14_V59a metaG | ecosystem: Environmental > Aquatic > Marine > Volcanic | place: Kolumbo...
ATCTGGATTATGAAGAGACGGCAAAAACGCCGGAAAAGCACACTCTGGTTACAGAAGAACTGCTAAAAGAATATAATCTTCGCCCGGAGATCATTCACGCGATAAAGTGCCATAACAATTTAGTTCCCATATCTAATCTCCTCGATCAGGCGCTTTACGCTGCTGATCCGGTTACCGGTCTCATTGTCGCAGCGACATTGATGCACCCCGAACGTAAGCTCAAATCCGTTGATGTGGAATTTGTCCTTCGCCGTTTTAAGGAAAAAAGTTTTGCACGTGGTGCCAACCGAGAACAAATTGCAAGTTGCGAAAAGATGGATTTAAGCCTGGACGAGTTTTTGGCAATTGCCCTGAAAGCAATGCAAAAAATCGATAAAGAGTTGGGCTTGTAAAATGAAAATATTTTTAATCCTGATTTTTCTTGTTTTTCTTTGTACTCCTCTCGCCGCACAGGTGAATCACCCTGCGAAAAGTGATACGGCTAAATCATTGAAACCTGTGGACAAATGGCTGGCAAAAGACAAGGCAGATCATTTTTTTGTCAGTGCTTTTCTTACCGGATTTGGTTATTACGCAGCGAAAAAAGAATTGCATCGCTCCGAACCGGCATCACAAAATCTTGCTTTCGGCTTTTCTTTTTCCCTGGGTGTGATGAAGGAAATTTATGACGGAACATCCAAAAAAGGAACTCCCAGTTGGAAAGACCTTTTAGCGGATGTCCTGGGAATTGCAATGGCCGGTTTGATTATGAATGCTTCGGCTCATTGAAGCAGACAAATAGTGGAGGAGCATTATGACCTCAATAAATCCTCAGATAATTGAAAAGAATGGGAAGAAAGAGTTTGTGGTTCTTCCACACGAGGACTTGAGAATTCAAGAGGAACTCGACAGTTATGATGACCTTTGTATTCTTCGTAAAGCAAAAGAAGAATAAGATGCTTCTTCGGTCAGCCTTGAAGACGCAAAAAAAATATTGAATATAGAATAGCAAAACAGACTGTGCACTTGTAATGATGAATCAAAAAATTATCGACAAACCAAAATCAAATTGCGGCGTTGTAGGGGTTTATGGTGATCCCGAGGCGTCGCGTCTGGCTTATCTCGCACTCTATTCGCTGCAGCATCGCGGCCAGGAAAGTGCGGGCATTGTCTCCAGCGACCGTAATCATGTGCGCAAACACGTTGGCCAGGGCCTGGTATCGGATGTTTTTTCCGATGCCAAGGTTTTTGACTATCTTGCCGGCGATATTGCCATTGGCCACAACCGTTATTCCACGACCGGAGCCACGCACCTGATCAACACACAGCCGCTGCTCGTCAATGGCAAGGACGGGCCTTTTGCCATCAGTCATAACGGGAATTTTACGAATTCCGGCTATTTGCGCCACAAACTCGAGTCTGAGGGATCTATTTTTCAGACCACGACGGATACCGAAGTTGTCCTCCACCTTGTAGCGCGATCTCGTAAAAAGGATATGGCCTCTAAACTCGTCGATGCTCTGAGCCAGATTCGCGGCGCTTTTTCCTTGGTAATGATGACAAATGATCGTATTTTTGCTGCCAGAGACTCGAACGGCGTTCGGCCGCTATGTCTGGGAAAGCGGGATGAAGCTTTTTTTGTAGTCTCTGAAACCTGCGCGCTCGATTTAATTCGAGCTGAGGAAATTCGCAGTATTAAGCCGGGAGAATTGCTTGAAATATCAAAAGACGGCATAAAGTCGTATCATTTTGGAGAAAAGCGGCAGCGGCATGCGTGTATTTTTGAGTTCATTTATTTTGCCCGCCCGGACAGCCGTATTTTTGACGAAAATGTCGACAAGGTGCGAAGGAAGCTGGGAAAAACGCTCGCGCTGGAAAGTCCGGCAGATGCGGACATTGTTATTTCCGTCCCTGATTCGAGCAATACAGCCGCCGTGGGGTACTCAAGAAGAAGCGATCTCAAATTTGAACTCGGCTTAATTAGAAATCATTATGTGGGACGGACGTTTATTCATCCGCAACAGGGTATGCGTGATTTCAGCGTCAGGGTAAAATTCAACACGGTTAAAGGCGTTCTCAAAGATAGACGCGTGGTAGTGGTTGAGGATTCGATTGTTCGTGGAACCACCCTGAAACAACTGGTCAGCCTTATTCGCCATGCCGGCGCCAAAGAGGTACACGTTCGCGTCAGTTCACCGCCGATTATTTCGCCATGCTACTACGGAATGGATTTCCCCAGCAAGAGCGAATTGATTGCTTCCAATATGAGCGTCGAAGAAATCCGAAAATTCCTGGATTGCGATAGTCTTGAATACCTCTCTTTGGAAGGTCTGCTAAAATCTGTGCCCAAAGAGCAGGGCGGTTTTTGCACTGCCTGTTTTTCAGGAGAGTATCCGATTCCTATTGAAAACAACATTGGCAAATTCCAGCACGAGTTGGAAGAATAATATTAGAAATTAAAAGGGAGGAACGACAAATGAAAAAAATGACCGAAAAATCTTTGAACGAGGCTTTTGCCGGTGAATCCATGGCGCATATAAAATATTTGGCTTTTGCTGATACGGCAGACAGAGAAGGCCTTCCTAAAATTGCTAATCTGTTCCGGGCTATTGCTTATGCTGAACAGGTTCATGCCATAAACCATGCGAGAAATCTGGGTTTGATCGGTAAAACCGCTGAAAATCTCCAGGCAGGTATTGATGGTGAAAATTTCGAGATAACCGAAATGTATCCGGCTTATGATGCGATTGCCAGGCTTCAGGAAGAAAAAGGTGCACTGCGGTCAATCCATTATGCAATTGAAGCCGAAAAGATACATGAAGAAATCTACAAGGCTGCTTTGCAGCAAGTCTCAAAAGGACAGGATTTTGATGCTGAGGAATTATATATTTGTCCTGTTTGCGGATACACACACGTTGGCAAACCGACGGAAAAATGTCCGATCTGCAATACTGCGCCTGAAAAGTTCAAACAGTTTTAGATGAATCGCCTTACGGTTTGGGTTAGCGAAATTATTAAATAAATTGGGGATGCAGCCGTTTGAAATCGCAATAGATGAATAAATCTATGCTAAAGTTCTTTGACTATTTTTTTGTTTTGCGGCCAACGCTCTTTTTTCCGGTATGGACGATTTCCATGGCAGGGTATTGGGCCCAGGCGCGGTTTGGCGAATCTGTTGGAGTTGCAGATGGTGTCTATTATTTTTTCGATGCGACTTTTATTATCACACTTGGCCTTTTTACTTTATTGATGGGCGGCATTTTTTTGCTCAATCAATTGGAAGACATTGAAACAGATCGGCTGAATAATAAGCTCTACCTCATCGCCAACGGTGATATTTCGGTGAGGAATGCGCGCATTGAAACCATTCTTGTTTCCGTGGTTCCATTTGCTTTGGCGGTCTGGAAACGGCCTGATCTCGCCATTGTTATGGCGGCTGCTTTTTTTGTCATGGGTTGGCTTTACAGTTCCAGGCCTTTTGTATTAAAAGATCGGCCATTTGGCGGAATTCTGGCCAATGCACTGGGCGGGTATATCGTCTTCTTTTTTGGCTGGATGGTGCACGGTACTGCTGATTTGAAAGTAGTCGTTTACGCGACGCCTTATATTTTAGGCATGCTTGCTGTTTATTTTTTTACAACAATCCCGGATAAGGAGGGTGATGCAGCAACAAAAAAAATAACAGTCGCTGTAAAGTTTAGTATCAAAACAGTTTTAATCATGGGCGTCGTTTCAGACGCACTGGCCATTGTGATGGGCTTTTACACAAAGGATTGGGTAGTATTGGTTCCATCGATTTTAATACTGCCTTTTTTTGTAGATTCAACAATAAAAAAAAGTATTGATAAGGTTCTTAAAACGAATAAATTCGCTGCATTGTTTTTGTCCCTGGTGATTTGCATTCGTTTCCCTTTTTATCTGCTGCTCATCACGGGTTTGTTTTTCTTTTCAAAATGGTATTACAAAGCCCGATTTAATATGAATTATCCCAGTTTTCGAACCTAGGAGGAATACGAGATTTTATGGAACTAAAGAATATGCAGGGAATTTCTTACAGGCGAGATCTATGTGATTTTTGCGGCACATGCGTTGCTGTCTGTCCTCATGACGCTATTGAGCTTTCTGAGAATGATTTGCAGATTACCGAGAAATGCACGCAATGCATGAACTGTGTTTATATTTGTCCTTTCCGGGCATTGGAGGGCAGTGATGAATAAAAAATATGATATTGTTGTCGTCGGTGCCGGACCTGCAGGGTCAACAGCCGCTCGCTTTGCCGCACAGTCCGGGGCTTCGGTTTTGTTGCTGGAAAAAGATCGCGAAATTGGAATTCCTGTTCGATGTGCGGAAGGGGTTGGCGAAAAAGGTTTGGAAACCGTTGTTGAAATTAAGCCCCACTGGATTGCGCAAGAAATTTCCGGTGTTGCTCTTGTGTCTCCTTCGGAAGATCGGGTGGATGTTGAATCAAATGAGATGGGCTATGTTCTTAACAGAAAGATATTTGACTATGAACTGGCGCAAATGGCCGCAGACGCGGGTGCCGATGTACTGACCAGGGCTTATGTGCACGGGCTGCTATTCCGGGATGGAAAGGTTAGTGGCGTCAGGTTGCAGCACCTTGATTCGGAATTAGAAGTTGAGGCGAGTATCGTCATTGGCGCGGATGGTGTTGAGTCGCGGGTAGGTCGATGGGCCGGGCTCAAAACGAGGACATCCATGAAGGATATGGAGACCTGTGCCCAGGTTACGGCAAGTCATATCGATGTGGATGAAAAATATTGTCACTTTTATTTTTCAAATGAGAAATATCCCGGCGGCTATCTTTGGGTTTTTCCGAAAGGCAACGGTCTGGCGAATGTTGGCCTGGGAATTTCCGGTGAATATTCAAGGCACAAATCGCCTTTCGCTTATTTGCAGGATTTTTTAGATGCAAAATTTCCTCATGCTGCGATCCTGACCACCGTTGCCGGCGGTGTGCCGTGTTCTCCAACATTGGAACAGATCGTTAGCGACGGACTTGTGCTCGTAGGTGATGCGGCACACCAGGCGAACCCTGTGTCCGGCGGCGGCATAACAAGCGGAATGGTTGCGGCCAAAATTGCCGGACAAGTCGCGGGTGCGGCTATAGTGGATGGAAATGTGTCAAAAAAAAGGCTGACCGAGTATGTTAATCTTTGGAATAAAGCCGAGGGGAATAAGCATAAAGTGTTTTACAAATTAAAAAAATTTGTATACAATCTCACTGATGAGGAACTTGATAATGCTGCCAGAATATTGCTGGACATGCCTGTGGAAAAAAGAACTCTTGTCAGTATTTTTAAATCGGCGCTCATCAAACATCCTTCTCTGATTGTAGACATCATCAAGGCATTTGCATAGGTATTCTTATGAATCTGGGTTTGATAGAATTACTGAAAAAAGATAAACATTGGCTTGGAGTTCCCAACATCCTTACAGTGTCCAGGCTTTTCTTTATCCCTTTGATTGTTTATTTTTTGTCATGGCAAACGGTCAAAGGGGATTGGTTGGCAATGTTTACTATTCTTGGTAGCGGTCTTACGGATTTTTTTGATGGTTACTTTGCCCGGCACATGAACCAGCGTTCCCAACTCGGAAGAATGCTGGACCCTGTCGTGGACAAAATCCTGGTTGCTGTTCTTATGCTTTTTTTGGCAAAATATAAAGATCTGCCATATTGGTATGTTTCTATGGTCATTGGCCGTGATATTATTATTCTCATTGCCAGCGTTTACCTCATCTCTAAAAGCCGAAATATTGCCGAATCGAATCTCCTTGGCAAATTAACACTAATGTCATTTCTTGCTGTCATCATGTTCTATACAATCAATTTTTATCCGGTGAATCTTGTTGTGATGTGGGGTTCGGTTGTGTTAATTCCTTCATCATTGTTAAAGTATTTCAAATTGCACAATGAAACCTTTGTGAAAAAAAATGTCCCGGTTAAAAAGAAAAAGTCGATTTTGGTGGAAAAATAAAGTATGATGTCTGTTTTTTCAAAATTGCAAAACAGCCTGGCGAAAACAAGAGCCGGACTGTTAGATGGAATAAGTCGGGTCGTTGCTAAAACCCGGCGAATTGATGAAGAACTTTTAGATGAACTGGAAGAGTTGCTCATTCTCAGCGATATCGGCATTGACATTATAGAAAATATCATTGACGATCTTCGCAAAAAGGGAAAAGAAATGGGCGTCGTTGATAGCGATGGGATTATTCAGTTGCTAAAAACCGATCTTGTAGCCACCTTCTCGAACGGCATACAATCTGCATCAAGCGACTTTTCTGAAAAGCCCCATGTCATTAGCATTGTCGGTGTAAACGGTACCGGCAAAACAACGTCAATAGGCAAACTGGCTAATAAATTCCAAAAGGAAGGCAAAAAGGTTTTGCTGGCTGCTGCGGATACTTTTCGCGCCGCTGCCATCGATCAGTTGGGAATTTGGGCCAAACGTTCGGGCGCCGATATCGTCCAGACGCAGCCCGGTGCAGACCCGGCCGCTGTGGCGTTTGATGCCCTGAAAGCTGCAATAGCCCGGGATACGGACATTCTGATTATTGATACGGCCGGCAGATTACACACAAAAACGAACCTGATCGCTGAACTCGAAAAAATCCATCGTGTGCTTAAAAAACAAATGCCACGAGCGCCGCATGAAGTCTTACTGGTGATGGATGCAACCACCGGACAAAACGGCCTTGTTCAGGCACGTCAATTTGCTCAGGCCGTGGACGTGAACGGCATCATCCTTACCAAACTGGATGGCACGGCAAAAGGCGGCGTTGTTTTTTCTGTTGTCAAGGAATTGCATATTCCGGTGAGATATATCGGCCTGGGGGAAAAAATTGATGATATTGAAATCTTTGATCCTGAAATGTTCGTTGAGGCGCTTTTTACGTGAAAATTGCTTATGTCAGCCTGGGCTGCCCTAAAAATATCATTGACCTGGAAACGATTCTTGGTGGCTTTGGCGATCATGTTGAAATCGTTAGCGACCCGGCCGTAGCGGATGCGACACTCATCAATACCTGCGCTTTTATTGAAAGTTCCAAGAGAGAATCAATTGATTCAATTTTCGATATCCTGCAAATTAAAACAGAAAATCCCCAACATAAAGTGCTGGTAACAGGCTGCTTGCCGCAAAGGTATCAGGAAGAGTTGAAAGCTGAACTCTCTGAAGTGGATGGTGTTTTTTCCATGGTCGATGCGACCAAGACGGCAGCGCAGGTGCGGTCTTTTTTGCAAGTGGAGAATCACACGCCCGTGCAAAGGAAACGCATCACTCCCCTGCATTATTCGTATCTGCGCATTGCAGAAGGATGCAACAATCGTTGCAGTTATTGTGCAATTCCGCTCATTAAGGGGCGCTATCAAAGCCGGCCCAAATCCGATATTATTGCCGAGGCACAAAATCTGGCCCAAAGAGGTGTGAAGGAGCTTATTGTTGTTGCCCAGGATACAACTTTTTACGGGCGCGATTTGCCGGATAATGTATCATTGCCGGAGATTTTGTCCGAGCTGAACGAGATCAGAGACCTGGAATGGATTCGGTTGCTGTATACTCATCCTGCGCATTGGAGCGAGGCGCTCATCGAAACTGTTGCAGGACTATCAAAAGTTGTGAAATATATTGATCTTCCCATCCAACATATTTCCGACCGTATTTTGGAAAAGATGGGGCGCGGCGTGAACAGGAAACAAACTGTTTCCCTGATTGAGCGTTTGCGGCAAAGAATCCCCGGGCTTGTACTGCGAACTTCGCTTATTGTGGGTTTTCCCGGCGAGACGGCGGAAGATTTTAACGAGTTGTTACAATTCATCCGGGATACCGGATTTGAGAGGTTGGGTGCGTTCACCTATTCACATGAAGAAGGTACGAGGGCCTTTTCTTTTCCCGATGATATTTCTGAAAAAGTGAAAGCGGACAGGCAGCAACAGGTCATGGAACTTCAAGCTGAAATAGCTGTTGAATATAATGAGTCTCTCATTGATAAAAATCTGCGGGTGTTGGTTGATTACGTGGACATGGAGCAAAAATTGGCATTTGGGCGAACGCAATGGGATGCACCTGAAATTGACAATAGCGTACAAATACCGCTGCCGGCAAATGCCGGAGAATTTTACAATGTTCGAATCCGTTCTGCTGATATTTACAATCTTTTTGGAGAATTAGTCTAGTGTAAATGTGGAAATATTCACTTTTCTGTTTTCGTTAAAATAAAAAGAAAGATTAGTATTTGCGCCCATTGTGGCGAAAGGGTTTAAATTATGAAAAATATATTTTATCTGATTTTATCAACTATTCTGTTTTTTTCTTTTTCTGCCGCCTTTGCACAAGCGGAAATGAGAAATTACGATGAAGTGACCGGCCCTCGAATTAACTATGACATTTCAAATGTGCCTGTGCCTGATCATCCGGAATTGAGCAGAATAAATATTTACGTAGAAATTCAGTATGATGAAGTGCAATTTGTAAAAATGCCCGATGGCTATGAGGCGAGTTATGAAACGTCGGTTCTCTTTCTTGATAAAGATGGTGACCAGGCTGATGGCAAGATATGGAAAGAAGAGATTGATGTAGACAGCTATGATGAGACAAATAAAAGCGATAAATATAGCTACACTCATGCGACTTTTGATTTGCCGCCGGGTTCTTACAAACTGGCCATCTCGGTTCAGGATGAAGAAACCGAAAAAACCAACAAGTCCAAAAAGAAAATCAAGCTGCGGGATTTTTCTAAAAATAAACTTGCCTTAAGCGACATCACTTTTGTTAAAAAAGGTGTGCCCGATTCTTTGGGCAAAGAAACATGGCAGCCTGTTGTTACAAACCGGAGCAAAGGCTTGCGTGGAAATGTTGCTGCCTCATTTGAGATTTATAATCCTGTCGAGGCAGATGAAGTGACGATTCGGTATGAGATGTTTGGTGTAAACACAAAAGATAAATACAGGAAATCTTTTACCAAACAATTATCCGGTAAAATAACAAACGAGCTCATCCCGATGATAATTGACAGCCTCGCTCACGATACGTATAAATTGACGGTCAATGTAAATGCCGGCAAGAAAAAAGTCAAAGTTGAAAAATACTTTTATATCCGCTGGAGCGGCTTGCCGACCAATGCCAGAGATTTGGATACGGCTATAGAACAGGTTCGATATATCGCCACCCGTGAGGAGTGGAAGAGATTAAAAAAAGCAAAAGGGGAGGATCGCATCAAAGAGTTTAAATTGTTTTGGAAACGTCACGATCCCACACCCGGTACCGAAGCGAATGAGGCAATGGAAGCGCATTATAGCCGTGTCGCTTATGCAAATCAGAACTTTTCCGTCATGCAGCGTGAAGGCTGGCGAACGGATATGGGCATGGTGTTCATCATCCTGGGGGCGCCTGATGACATTGAAAGGAATGCTTATCCTGCCTATTCAAAACCATATCAGATATGGCGCTATTACCGTTATAACCGCGAGCTTTTATTCTATGATCAAACCGGATTCGGCGATTACCGCCTGTACACGCCGTTTTCAATTTACGAGTTTCAAAGGTATTTGCGACAATAATAAAGAAAATCCAAAGGGATGTCGTCAGTGGATATCATTTTTCCTCCGCCTCTAAATTTCGGCGATCTCATCGGTGTAGTTTCTCCAGCCAGTCCTCTTTATGGCGAAAAGAGTAATTTCCTTGATCGTGGCTTAAACCATCTCTTATCCAAAGGGTACCGTCTTTTGGAAGGTGAACATCTGCGCGATGAATACGGTTACCTGGCGGGAACGGATAAAGCCAGAGCAAATGATTTCAATCGCATGATAAGAAATTCGCATGTAAAGGCAATTTTCTGTTCGCGTGGTGGTTACGGGACAATGAGAATTTTGGACAAGATAGATTATTCTGCACTCCGTGCACATCCAAAGATCATCATGGGGTACAGTGACATTACGGCCCTGCAAATGGCTGTGTTTTTGAAAACCGGGTTGGTTTCTTTTTCGGGGCCAATGGTTGCCGTTGAAATGGGCGACAAACCGAATCCATTGACTGAGAATTTATGGCAGAATGTCATGGCTAACGCACGTGCGTTGAAAATGGACGCTGAGCATTTCGGCGACGAAAAGATCGTTTACCGCGCCGGCAGTGCAAAGGGTCGGCTCATGGGCGGATGCCTTTCCATGCTCTACTCCCTCATTGGCACGCCATACATGCCGGATTTTTCGGAGAGCATACTCGTCCTCGAAGATATTGGTGAAAGTATTTACAAAATAGATCGATGTTTTTCACAGCTTGCTCACGCCGGAATTTTGCAGAAAATAAATGGCCTTGTACTAGGTCAGTTTATTGATTGTCAACCGAAAAACGGTGCCCCTTCTTTGATGTTAAAAGATGTTGTCGAACATTATACAAAAAACCTGGCAATACCGGTACTTGGAAATTTTCCCTATGGACACGACAAAGCCAGGTTTACGCTGCCCATTGGCGTTCAGGTGAAACTGGACAGCAGCCGGGGAGTCATTGAAATGCTTGAACCGGCAGTGAGGGAGGAATAACATGAGTGCACCCCTTCGTATTGCAGCTTTTGCATCAGGACGCGGTTCTAATCTTGAAGCAATTCTAAAGAATATTGAAGCGGGAAAATTAAATGCAAAAGTTATCGTTGTGATAAGCAATAAATCAAAAGCCGGCGTGCTGCAAGTCGCCAGGCAGCGGGGCATTCCCGCTCTTCACATTTCGCAAATCCATTTCGAAAAGCATGATGAATTTGCGACCCATTTACTCAAAGTGCTGACAGAATATGAAACCCAGCTTGTCATACTGGCTGGATATTTAAAAAAAATGCCGCTTGAAATTGTGCGGGCTTTTAAAAATAAAATATTGAATATCCATCCGGCATTACTGCCTTCTTTTGGCGGCAAAGGACTATACGGTCACTTTGTCCACGAAGCCGTGCTGGAATACGGGGCAAAAGTTTCCGGTGCAACCGTTCATCTTGTGGATGATGAATATGATACCGGTGCTCCCATTGTTCAGCGTTGTGTTCCGGTTAAAGAAGGCGACACAGCCGAAACCCTTGCTGCGCGCGTTCTGAAGGTGGAACATCAAATCTTTTCAGAAGCCATTCAGCTTTTTGCAGAAAAAAGAGTGGAAATCGAGGGGCGTCGCGTTCGAATCTTAAACAAATGAGCTTTTGCCTTTCTCCAATTTTCCGGTTTTCACTATTATGTCATGCCTTAACATTCTTGCCGGGCATCCTGCTTGGTGCTCTTGTGTTGATTCCCACCAAATAGAACAATTTAACCTGCGACAATCAAGTTCTTTCGTACTTTATTTGTGATGGGAAAAAATAGTATTGTTTAAGTCGTGTTTTTTTCTATATTCTATTTTCTAACTGATAGCCTGTCGCAACAAAATCAGCAGTGAAACCAATGTAAAGGAAAAAAAGTGGACAACAATCTTGGAATTAAACGTGCACTGATCAGTGTGTATGATAAAAGCGGTATTTTGGATCTGGCAAAAACATTGGCCAGGTTCAATATCGAAATTCTCTCAACCGGTGGTACGGCGAAATTTTTAACGGAAAACAATCTCAAGGTAACAAACGTTTCCGATGTGACCGGTTTCCCGGAAATTCTTGGAGGACGTGTGAAAACTCTTCATCCGAAAATTCACGGCGGCATCCTTGCCAAAAGAGAGAATAAAGATCAAATGGGTGAGTTAAGTGCACACGGCATTTCTCCCATTGATATGGTTGTTGTGAATCTTTACCCTTTTGAAAAAACCGTTGCAGCCCCGGATGTTTCTCTTGCCAAAGCCCTGGAGAATATCGATATTGGCGGTCCGTGCATGATTCGTGCTGCTGCAAAAAATTTCCCCGGTGTTGTTGTAATCACGAGTCCTGACTTTTACAACCAAATTATTCAGGAACTGCAAGCGAATAACGGTTCCGTTTCGTACAATCTGCGGCAAAAACTTGCACTTGCGGCTTTTCAACGAACCTCTCAATATGACGTTGCCATCGCTGATTATCTTTCTTCAATTGAAAAAGAACCGTCGTCCATGCCGGAGACGGTTCATTTGAATTTGCATAAAATTCAAAATTTGCGCTATGGTGAAAATCCGCACCAGGCTGCTGCCTACTATGCGGACGCGGCTTCTTCCCTTCCGCCGGGCACGGGAAAACAGCTTCACGGTAAAGAACTGTCCTTTAATAATATCCTGGATATGAATGCTGCCATTGGCCTTTCCCAGGAATTTGTGCAGCCTTGTGCGATTGTTTTGAAACACAGCAACCCGTGCGGTGCTGCGATTGATGATGATATTGTCAAAGCGTACGAGAATGCTTTCAAAACGGATTCTGTCTCCGCTTTCGGCGGTATCGTTTCATTCAACCGCGAAGTAAATAAAAAAGTGGCGGAAATGATGTCCAAAGTTTTTCTCGAGGTCATTGTTGCGCCATCCTTTTCTCCCGAAGCACTGGAGATTTTGACCAAAAAGAAGAATCTGCGGTTGATTGAGTGGCAGGGGAATTTGGATCTTTCTCAGGAATATGATATCAAAAAAGTTGTCGGCGGCTATCTTTTACAGGGAATGGATGTCGGCGGCGATGATGAAAAAAAATATCGCGTCGTAACAAATCGTCAACCCACGGAAGAAGAATGGGCGGCCATGCGTTTTGGCTGGAAGGTCGTGAAATGGGTTAAAAGCAATGCCGTCATTTACGTGTCTGAGAAACAGACATTGGGCATTGGTGCGGGGCAGATGTCACGCGTGGATTCATCCCGGTTTGCAGTGCAAAAATCCAAAGACGCCGGGCTCAGTCTGAAAGGTTCTGTGGTTATTTCGGACGCGTTTTTTCCGTTCAGAGATGGCGTTGATGCCGCGGCTGAAGCAGGTGCGGCTGCCATCATTCAACCTGGCGGTTCCATTCGTGACCAGCAAGTTATCGACGCTGCCAATGAGCATAATATGGCCATGGTGTTCACCGGAGTTCGGCATTTTCGGCACTAAAATTTAAAACAAGGTATAGCATGAAATTTAATTTTTCGACAATGTTTTCCAACGATCTGGCAATAGATTTGGGCACGGCAAATACGCTGGTTTTTTTGAAAAATCGCGACATCGTTCTCAATGAACCTTCAGTGGTTGCCATCCGGAAAAACTCTCAGGAAATTGTGGCTTTCGGCGATGCGGCCAAGGAGATGGTCGGGCGTACACCGGGAGAAATTATTACTATCAGGCCGTTAAAAGATGGAGTTATTGCCGATTTTGAATTGGCGGAGCAGATGATTCGTCACTTTATTCGTAAAGCCGTGCAGACACGAATTCCGCGCCCACGCATTGCCATTTGCGTTCCTTCGGGAATTACAGAAGTAGAAAAACGCGCTGTTCGTGATTCCGCGGAACATGCCGGTGCGCGCGAAGTTTATCTTATTGATGAACCGATGGCTGCTGCGATTGGGTTGGGATTGCCGATTGACCAACCGGTTGGAAGCATGATCATTGATATTGGCGGAGGCACAACCGAAATCGCCGTCATTGCTATGTACGGCATTGTTAATTCCATTTCCATCCGCATTGGTGGTGACGAGATGAATGATGCAATTATCCAATATTTTAAAAAGACATTCAATTTATTGATTGGCGAAAATACGGCGGAACTTATCAAATGCAAGTTTGGTTCTGCATCTCCCCATGAAGGAAAAGGGGAAATGCCTGTTAAAGGCCGGGATTTGGTGGGCGGCATCCCCAAAACCGTAACGATTAATGCAATGCAGGTGCAGGAGGCACTGTCTGAAACAGTGAATTCGATTGTCGAGTCGGTCAAATTGTGTCTCGAGACTACACCACCGGAACTTTCCGCAGATATTCTGGATCGGGGCATTTTAATGTCCGGCGGCGGTTCCCAACTGAAAGGCCTGGACGAACGGCTGCGGCGAGAGACGAACCTGCCGGTGATTGTATCCGAGGAACCCTTGTTAGCCGTTGTGCGTGGAACGGGAAAAGTGCTGGAAGATTTGAATTCATACCGTAAAGTATTAACGCAAATTAGAAGATACTAAATAAAGAATGACTGTAAAACATACGCATAAAAAACCCCAAAAAAAGTCTTTTCTGCAAATTATTTGGGGCACATATTGGAGCAAGTTTATTACTTTATTTTCTCTCCTGGTAATCATTGCCAGCGCTGCCGTGGTCTATTTTAGTCGGGACTTGCCTTCTTTTGAACAATTGGAAAATTATACTCCAAATCTAGCTACAAAAATATATTCATCCGATGGCGTGCTTTTAAAAGAATTATACACTGAGAAACGATCTTACACACCCCTTTCGCAAATTCCACAAAAGATGATCAATGCCGTCCTTGCTACGGAAGATCATCGTTTCTTTCAGCATTGGGGTATTGCCCCGCTTCGCCTCATCAAGGTTACCCTGAAATATGTTTTTACGGGGAGCAAACAGCAGGGTGCAAGCACTCTGACGCAGCAACTTGCACGGCAACTCTACCTCACGCTTGAAAAAACAGTTACTCGAAAGATCAAGGAAATACTGACCGCCATTGAAATTGAGCGCACCTATACAAAGTCTGAAATTCTCGAAATGTATATGAATCACATGATTTTCGGGCACGGAACGTATGGGGTGCAGGCCGCCTCCCAAACTTATTTTGGCAAAGATGTAAAGGATTTAACAATAGCACAATGTGCTCTTCTCGCCGGAATGCTGCAACGCCCGGCTTCTTATTATCCGTACAGATTTCCTGAACGGGCAAAAAAACGAAGAAATGTTGTCCTCGGTCGAATGCTTGCCGAAAAGTATATTACCCGGGAGGAGTACGAGCAAGCCATTGCTTCTGATCTGGGAATAATCCCTCAAAAAGAAGAAGCCAAAGATGAATTCGCAGCTTATTTCACCGAATATGTCCGCCGTAATTTGCAAAAGAAATATGGCTGGGATTTGTACAAAGGCGGAATGAAAATTTATACTACTCTTGACAGTCGTGTCCAGGCGTGTGCAGAGCGTGCTGTCAAAAAGTTATTGCCCGAACGCCAGGCGGTTGTGAACAGAAATATGCGCAAGGAAAAACAGTTTGTCAAGCTCGTCCCGCCCAGTCTTTTACGGAAACATACTCTATCGGAATTAATGGCCAATAAAACCTTTGTCGATTCTTTGATCAATGAAAAATGCAGAGTGCAGGTTGCACTGGTGGCGATTGATCCCCGCAATGGGCATATTTTGGCAATGATCGGTGGACGAAGTTTCAAAGAAAGCCAGTTTAACAGAGCTGTTCAGGCGGTGCGACAGCCGGGGTCGATTTTTAAACCGTTTGTTTACACCGCCGCAGTCGATAATGGTTACATGCCGTATTATGAAAAATTGAACCAGCCCATTGTCGTACATCTTTACGACGGCACGCGCTGGACGCCGCACAACTATGATGGCTCAATTGGCGGCAAAACCACGCTGCGTGAGGGATTAAGGCGTTCATTAAATCTGGTTACGGCGCGGCTTGTGCAAGAAGATGTGCCGCCAGAGATTGTAATTAAATATGCGCGAAACCTCGGTATTACCACCCCGCTCGATCCTGTAGATGCAATTGCTCTCGGCTCATGCGGCGTCATCCCGATACAAGTTATTTCCGCTTTTGGCGTGTTTGCAAACAAGGGTGTACTCGTCAAACCGATGTCTGTTTTGCGGGTTGAGGACAAGTATGGGAATGTATTGGAAAAAAACGTCTCGCAAAGCAAAGGCGTGCTGCGGGAACAAACAGCATACATTATGAACAGTCTCTTGCAAACAGTGGAACGAAGGGGCACGGGTGCTTCATCCCGATCTGTTTACCATTTCATGCGACCCGCCGGCGGGAAAACCGGCACCACCAACGATTTTACCGATGCCTGGTACATCACTTTTACGCCGCAAATTGTCGGCGGTACGTGGGTCGGTGTGGATGATCCTTCGCTGAGTTTAGGAAAGCGCCAATCCGGGGCGCGGGTTGCTCTGCCGATCACAGCGACTTTTATGAAAGCCGCCCACGATACGCTGCATTTGCCTGTGCTGGATTTTCCCAGACCCGATGGCATTGTGGATGTGGAAATTTGTCGGGAATCGAAACTTCTCGCTACAAAATACTGCCCGGATGTTATAAAAGACATTGCCGACGTACGTTACGCGCCCAAGGAATATTGTAATATTCACACCGGCAAACGGGATAAAAATGAAGTCAAGCGAGAACAGCGGCAAAATAAAAGAAGAAAGATAAGGTATTAGCCTGGCTATCCTTTCTGGCAACATCTCTAAAATAGTTTGCATGAAAAATATAATCCAAGGAATCGAGTGGTGATACGGGATGCCCGATATTTAAAATCAAACATCTGGTGGCCAGTATCACTCTCCTTAAAAACAATTCTAAATTGCCGCGGTTAAAATCCTCCCCAAATTTTCTCCCTTGTAAAATATTTAACTTTTGCGTAATTTAGCTGCTTGCAAAAACCGGTATATTTATCATTTATGAGGATATAGTTATGAAAGATGCAAAAGATATGAAACTCAAAATTGGCCTGGCGGAAATGCTCAAGGGTGGTGTCATCATGGATGTCACGACGCCAGACCAGGCTAAAATTGCCGAGGA
>Ga0114931_10004909_pt1 | contig 16613 bp, 12 predicted proteins | sample 2SBtaG_FD_89579 | JGI IMG/M metagenome (GOLD analysis project Ga0114931, IMG submission 89579) | Deep subsurface microbial communities from Kolumbo volcano to uncover new lineages of life (NeLLi) - 2SBTROV14_V59a metaG | ecosystem: Environmental > Aquatic > Marine > Volcanic | place: Kolumbo...
GAGATGAGCAAGGAGAAGTTTGAACGGACGAAGCCGCACGTGAACGTGGGGACGATCGGTCATGTGGATCACGGGAAGACGACGCTGACGGCGGCGATCACGGAGGTATTGGCGAAGAAGGGATTTGCGGACTACGTGCCGTTCGATCAGATCGACAAGGCGCCGGAGGAGAAGGCGCGAGGGATCACGATTGCGACGGCGCACGTGGAGTACCAGACGGACACGCGGCATTACGCGCACGTGGACTGTCCGGGACATGCGGACTACGTGAAGAACATGATCACGGGTGCGGCGCAGATGGACGGGGCGATATTGGTGGTGAGCGCGGCGGACGGTCCGATGCCGCAGACGCGGGAGCACGTGTTGCTGGCGCGGCAGGTGAACGTGCCGTACGTGGTGGTGTTTTTGAACAAGGTTGACATGGTGGACGACGAGGAGCTGTTGGAGCTGGTGGAGCTGGAGGTGCGGGAGCTTCTGTCGAAGTACGAGTTTCCTGGGGACGAACTGCCGGTGATCAAGGGATCGGCGCTGAAGGCGCTGAAGAACTCGGAGGACGAGGAAGCGACGAAGTGCGTTTGGGAGCTGATGGAGGCGATCGACACGTACATTCCGACGCCGAAGCGGGAGGTGGACAAGCCGTTTTTGATGCCGGTGGAGGACGTGTTTTCGATCACGGGCCGGGGGACGGTGGGGACGGGACGAGTGGAGCGTGGGAAGGTGAAGGTAGGGGAGAAGGTGGAGATTGTCGGGATCCGGGAGACGCTGGAGACGACGGTGACGGGAGTGGAGATGTTCCGGAAGCTTCTGGACCAGGCGGAGGCGGGGGACAACATCGGGTTGTTGCTGCGGGGAGTGGAGAAGGAGCGATTGGAGCGAGGGATGGTGGTGGCGGCGCCGAAGTCGGTGACGCCGCACACGAAGTTCGAGGGAGAGGTGTACATCCTGACGAAGGAGGAAGGTGGCCGGCACAAGCCGTTTTTTGACGGGTACCGGCCGCAGTTCTACTTTCGGACGACGGATGTGACGGGCGTGGCGAAGCTTCCGGAAGGCCGGGAGATGGTGATGCCCGGAGACAACGTGAAGATGGACGTGGAGTTGATCACGCCGATCGCGATGGAGGAAGGCCTCCGGTTCGCGATCCGCGAGGGCGGCCGTACCGTCGGCGCCGGCGTCGTCTCCAAGATCTACGAGTAGGACAACATGCGTGATCGAATCACTTTGGCGTGCGGCAAGTGCAAACGCCGCAACTACAACACGAAAAAGAACAAGCGGTTGCATCCCGACCGGGTGGAATTCAAGAAATACTGCCGTTGGTGCCGCGAGCACACCGCCCACAAGGAAACCCGGTAGAAATCGATAGGTCAGTAGCTCAATTGGTAGAGCACCGGTCTCCAAAACCGGGGGTTGCGGGTTCAAGTCCTGCCTGACCTGCCATTCAGGCTGGCCGGCCCCTGGGAAGCCGGAAGCCGTGTCGGTGGGGCCGAGGCGGGCGGTTGATCCCTCGCCTGCCCAGAGGTAGTCCGAAACCATGTCAATAGTCGAGCGTACGACGATATTCGTCCAGTCCGCGTGGGTGGAATCGAAGAAGGTGACGTGGCCCTCCAAGGAGGAGCTCAAGGGCTCCACCTATGTGGTGCTGGCCTCCACCTTCCTCACCATGCTTTTCCTGTTCATCGTGGACCACCTGTTGGGCGAGTTCATCAAGATCTTCATCGGGTAGGGCGAGAACAACCATGAAGTGGTATGTCATCCACACCTATTCGGGCCACGAGAACAAGGTCAAGAACAACCTTGAACGGACCATCCAGAACGCGGGGTTGGAGGATTGTTTCGGGCAGATCGTGGTGGCTACCGAGGATGTTGCAGAAATGAAGGACGGGAAGCGGGTGGTCACCCGCCGCAAGACATTCCCCTCCTACGTTCTCATCGAGATGGACCTGAACAACGAGACCCAGGCACTGGTGGCCGGGGTCACCGGGGTCACCCGGTTCGTAGGATCGGGCCAGGCTCCGGTACCGCTGACCGAGCAGGAGGCGAACCGCCTCATGGGGCAGATCGACGAGTCCAAGCCCCGGGAACCGCTGGAAGTCCCCTACAAGGTGGGCGAGCACGTCAAGGTCATCGACGGACCCTTCACGGACTTCACCGGCGTGGTGGACGAGGTGAACGGGGAGCGCGGCAAGCTCAAGGTTATGGTCTCCATTTTCGGCCGGGCGACCCCGGTTGAGCTGGATTTTCTCCAGGTCAACCCGGTCTAGACCGGTTGTTTCGGGCCGGGAAAGACCCGGCTCCGCCCGAACCGCGGTTCGGGCCTGATCTCGCACGAACCTCGAACCTTCCCCCCGGACGGGCCCGGCCCGGAAGGCGGTGGAGACGGAGGGAGAGATGGCGCAAGTACCCGAGAAAACAGTCAAGCTGCAGATTCCCGCAGGCAGCGCAACACCGGCTCCGCCGGTGGGTCCGGCCCTCGGCCAGGCCGGCGTGAACATCATGGAGTTCTGCAAACAGTTCAACGCCCGCACCCAGAGCCAGGCAGGCCTGATCATCCCGGTGGTGATCAGCGTCATGAAGGACAAGTCCTTCACCTTCATCACCAAAACCCCCCCGGCGGCGATTCTTCTCAAGCGGGCGGCCAACTTGGCCAAGGGCTCCGGGGAGCCCAACCGAAACAAGGTGGGAACGGTGACCCGGGCCCAACTCAAGGAGATCGCGGATCTCAAGCATCCGGATCTCAACTCCGCCTCCGAGGACGCGGCCATCCGGATGATCGCGGGAACCGCCCGGAGCATGGGCATTCAGGTGGAGGGCTAGGTCATGAAGCACGGGAAACGTTACGACAACGCCGCCGCCGCGATTGATCGGGGGCCCTACGACCGGCTCTCGACCCTTCTCGAGAATCTCAAGAAGACCGCCTCCGCCAAGTTCGACGAAACCGTTGAGGTCTCGACCAATCTCGGCGTGGACCCCCGTCACGCGGACCAGCAGGTCCGGGGGACGGTGGTCCTGCCCCACGGAACCGGCAAGGCGATCCGGGTGCTGGTCTTCGCCAAGGGAGAGAAGGAGAAGGAAGCCACCGAGGCCGGCGCCGACTATGTCGGGGCCGAGTACGTCGACAAGATCAAGGACGGCTGGCTCGAGTTCGACGCCGTGGTCGCCACCCCGGACAGCATGGGTTCGGTCGGGAAGCTGGGACGGATTCTCGGCCCGCGCGGTCTCATGCCGAGCCCCAAGGCCGGAACCGTCACCTTCGACGTGGCCAAGGCCGTCTCCGATCTCAAGGCCGGTAAGATCGAGTTCCGCGTGGACAAGGGATCCAACGTCGCCGCTCCCATCGGGAAGGCGTCCTTCGACGTGAAGGCCCTCGAGGAGAACGCGACCGCGTTGCTGACCGAGATCATCCGCAACAAGCCCTCGGCCGCCAAGGGCGTGTTCGTCAAGTCCGTCACTCTCTCCACCACCATGGGCCCCGGCCTCAAGCTGGATGCCGTGGCGCTGGCGAGCATCAAGTAAGCGGAGGCAGTCATGACAACCCAGAAGAAGATCGACAAGGTCACTCAACTCAAAGAGACCATCGCTGCCGCCAAGGGCGCCTACCTGGCCGATTACCAGGGGATGGACGTGGGCATGGCCACGGAGTTGCGGAATCGCTGCCGCGACGCCGGCGTACGATTCGAGGTCGTCAAGAACACCCTGACTCTTCGCGCGCTGGACGACGACATTCGGAGCGATCTGGAGCCCTATCTCCAGGGCCCCACGGCGCTGGCGACCAGCGAGACCGACGAGATCGCCGCTGCCAAGGTCCTGGCGGAGTTCATGAAGGAGTTCAAGAAACCCGTTCTCAAGGCCGGTCTGGTCGACGGGCGGGTCGTGGGTGACGACAAGGTCATGGTCCTGGCCAAGTTGCCGGGTAAGGACGTGCTCCTGGGCATGCTGGTGGGCGGTCTCAAGTCCCCCCTCCAGAAGCTGCACGGTGCCCTGTCCAGCCCCCTGCGCAACCTCGCTTCGGTTCTCAAGCAGACCGCGGAGCAGAAGTCCTAGGACGATTTTTCAGAAGAAGGCTCGAATCCGGCCGACCGGCCGGCACGAGCCGTTCCTTTAAACACACCACCCCGCCGAGGACGCGGTCCGAAGACAGCGGGGAGGGACAACGAGGAGGTATCCGGTAATGAGCGAAGAAACTGCAACCAAGGAAATGGCGCCCGAGATCGCGGAGATCGTCGAGAAGATCAAGGGGATGACCATCCTCCAGGTCAACGATCTGGTCACCGCCATCGAGGACGAGTTCGGCGTCACCGCCGCCATGCCGATGGCCATGGGTCCGATGCCGGGCGGCGGCGACGGCGGCGGAGACGCCGCGGCGGAGAAGACCGAGTTCGACGCGGTTCTGACCGGGATCGGCGACAAGAAGATTCAGGTCATCAAGGTCGTCCGTGAGATCACCGGCCTCGGCCTCAAGGAGGCGAAGGACCTGGTCGAGTCCGCTCCCAAGGCGATCAAGGAAGGTGTGACCAAGGACGAGGCCGAGGCGGTCAAGACCAAGGTCGAGGGCGTCGGCGGGGCCGTCGAGATCAAGTAGAGCCTTTCCCGGAAGGCTTGGATCCGGCCGGTCACCCGGCCTGGAACGGGGTGCGCCCGCGCCCCGTTCCGAAGCACTCCAGGCGGCGGCTCGGCGGGGGTTTCGGAACCCGTCGAACCGCTCCTCAACCGAAGGATGGTGGCCTTGCAAAACGGGAACAACCGTCGAAGCTTCAGTAAACTGGACCCGAAATGGGTCGTCGACATTCCCCATCTTCTGGACGTCCAGATACGTTCTTTTGACCAGTTTCTCCAGATCTCCGTGCCACCGGAGGAACGGGCCCACAAGGGACTCCAGGAGGTTTTCCAAACCGTTTTCCCGATCTCGGACAACCGGAACCTGTTCTCCTTGGAGTTCGTTTCCTATTCGGTGGGTGAGCCCAAGTACTCCACCGACGAGTGCCAGGAGCGCGATCTCAACTTCTCCGCGCCGCTCAAGGCCACCCTGCGCCTGCGCATCCGAGAGGACGTGGACGGGGAAAAGCGGGACAAGGAAATCATCGAGCAGGAGGTCTACCTTGGCGAACTGCCGCTCCTGACCGACAAGGGCACTTTCGTCATCAACGGCGCCGAGCGGGTTATCGTGAGTCAGCTCCACCGCTCACCGGGCGTCTTCTTCGACGATTCCATTCACCCCAACGGCAAGCGCCTCTTCTCCTCGCGGATCATTCCCTACCGGGGGTCCTGGGTCGAATTCACCTACGACGTGAACGACATCATGTACGTCCACATCGACCGCAAGCGAAAGATCGCGGTGACGGTCTTGCTCAAGGCCCTCGGGTTCGTCACCGAACGCGAGATCATGGAGCTTTTTTACGAGACCGAAACCGTTGCCCTCGGCAGCGGCCGGAGCAAGAGGGTCGAGGCTCTGGAAGGCCGCGTGGTTGCCGAAGATCTCGTGGACACCGACACCGGCGAGATTCTCCTCGAGACCAACGAGGAACTCTCCCTGGAGAAGATCAAGGAGCTGGTCAAGGCCGGCATCAAGGAAGTCAGGATCTTCGACATCCCCCTCCAGGAAGAGGCGGACGTCATTCGGAATACCTTGAAGCGCGATCCCGCCACCGGCGAGGACGACGCCCTGGCCCGGATCTACGCGCTGCTTCGTCCCGGCGAGCCCCCGCGGGCGGAAACCGCCCGGGAGATTCTCAACCGGCTGTTCTTCAATCCCAAGCGGTACGACTTGGCTAAGGTAGGCCGGTTCAAGCTGAACAAGAAGCTGAACCACGAGGAACTGCTGGGCGGCATGGCCAAAGTTGAAAAGTTCGGTCTCGCCATCCCCGACGACGAGGTCACCACGCTGACCCCGGTGGATTTCGTGGCCATCATCACGTATCTCCTGAAGCTCCGGATCGGCGACCATACGGTCACCACCGACGATATCGACCATCTCGGCAACCGCCGGGTCCGCTCGGTGGGGGAACTCCTGGCCAACCAGTTCAACATCGGCCTGACCCGCATGGCTCGCATCATCCGCGAGCGCATGAGCCTCCAGGACGCCGAAAACATCACCCCCTACGACCTGGTCAACGCCCGCACCATCAGCGCCGTGGTCCAGTCGTTCTTCGGGTCGAGCCAGCTCAGCCAGTTCATGGATCAGACCAACCCGCTCTCGGAGCTCACCCACAAGCGCCGTCTCTCGGCCCTTGGACCGGGAGGTCTCACTCGGGATCGCGCCGGGTTAGAGGTGCGCGACGTTCACTACACCCACTACGGACGCATGTGCCCGATCGAAACCCCGGAAGGGCCGAACATCGGTCTCATCTCGTCGCTCGCGACCTATGCCCGGGTCAACAAGATGGGATTCCTCGAGACGCCCTACCGCCACGTGCGCAAGGGCAAGGTTCAGCGGGAGGGAATCGAGTACATCTCCGCCGACGTCGAGGATCGGTGCCGCGTAGCCCAGGCCAACCAGCCGCTGACCTCCGACGGTCACCTGAGCCCCGAAGGGCTCCTGGTCCGCCACCGGGGCGAAGTTCCCGTGGCGGTGCCGGACGAAGTCGACTTCATGGATCTCTCCCCAATCCAGATCGTCAGCCCCGCCTCAGCACTCATTCCCTTCCTCGAGCACGACGACGCTAACCGAGCGCTCATGGGCTCCAACATGCAGCGACAGGCGGTTCCGCTGCTTCGAACGCATGCTCCCCTGGTGGGCACGGGCCTCGAGGGGAAGGTGGCTCAGGACTCCCGGGCGGTGGTGCTCGCCAAACGGGGCGGGGTCGTGGAGTCGGTCTCGGCCGAGGCCGTTGTCGTCAAGTACGACCGCCCGCGAAACGAGCGTCGGGTGGTGGAGTTCGACGAGAACTCGGGGCTCGATATTTACCCGCTCACCAAGTTCAAGCGTTCCAACCAGGACACCTGCATCAACCAGCGGCCCCTGGTACGCGAGGGGGACCGGGTCGAGGAAGGCACCGTCCTGGCCGACGGTGCCGCCACCAAGGACGGCGAGCTGGCTCTCGGGGCCAACATCCTCGTCGCTTTCATGCCTTGGGGCGGCTACAACTTCGAGGACGCCATCCTAGTCAGCGAGCGGCTCTCCCGGGACGACGTCTTCACTTCCATTCACATCGTGGAGTTCGAGCTCCAGGTGCGGGATACCAACCGGGGCGTCGAGGAAATCACCCGGGAGATTCCCAACGTGAGCGAGGAGGCGGTCGCCAACCTCGACGAGGAAGGCATCATCCGAGTGGGGGCCCCGGTCCGCGCCGGCGACATTCTCGTGGGCAAGGTGACCCCGAAAGGCGAAACCGACCTCTCCCCGGAAGAGCGGCTCCTGCGTGCGATCTTCGGCGAGAAGGCCGGAGACGTCCGGGACGCCTCCCTCAAGGCGCCTCCCGGCATGGAAGGCATCGTCATCGACATCAAGGTGTTCAGCCGTCGTGAGAAAGACGAGACCACCCGCAAGACCGACAAGAAAAAGATCGAGAAACTCAAGCGCTACGCCAAGAAGGAGCGCTCCCGGATCCTGGAGATCCGCGACAGCCAGGTGGCCGAGCTTCTCGAGGGCCAAACCGCCAACCGATTCATCTCGGCGCGGACCGGCGAGGAACTTCTAAAGACCGGAGCTAAGATCACCAAGACCGGCCTCGGAAGGATCGACCTGGACGAACTTCCCTGGAACACTCCGGTGACCCGTTCCAGTCGCGTGAACGAGACGGTCTGGAAACAGATGGAAGAGGCCCAGCGCGCGGTCGACCGGATCGAGCGCGAGATGGAAAAGGACCTGGAGAAAATCACCCGCGGCGACGAACTGCCCCCGGGCGTGGTCAAGCTGGTGAAGGTGTTCGTGACCAAGAAGCGCCGCCTCTCGGTCGGGGACAAGATGGCCGGCCGCCACGGGAACAAGGGTGTGGTCTCGAAGGTGCTCCCCGAGGAGGACATGCCGTATCTGGCCGACGGAACGCCGGTGGACATGGTGCTGAACCCGCTCGGCGTGCCGTCGCGGATGAATATCGGGCAGATTCTCGAGTGCCACCTCGGGATGGCCGCCCGCAAGCTCGGCGTCAAGGTCGCGACCCCGGTATTCGCCGGAGCGACGGTGGAGGAGATTCACGAGATGCTCGAGGAAGCGGGGCTTCCCCGAGGAGGCAAGTCGACTCTCTACGACGGGCGCAGCGGCGAGCGGTTCGACCAGGAAGTGACCGTGGGCGTGATGTACATGCTCAAGCTCTCCCACCTCGTGGCGGACAAAATCCACGCCCGGTCCATCGGACCCTACTCGCTGGTGACCCAGCAACCCCTCGGTGGGAAGGCCCAGTTCGGCGGCCAGCGGTTCGGGGAGATGGAGGTCTGGGCCCTGGAGGCCTACGGTGCCGCTCACACCCTCCAGGAAATGCTGACCGTGAAATCGGACGACGTCCCCGGTCGCTCGAGGGTCTACGAGACCATCGTGAAGGGGGAAAACCCGCCGGAACCCGGGGTTCCGGAATCCTTCAACGTACTGGTCAAGGAACTCCAGAGTCTGTGCCTGGACGTCGATTTTCTTGAAACCGAGGACGCCTGATCATGTCTGACACTCCCTTCTCGACCCCGTTCTTCCAGGGCGGCAAGTTCAGCTTCAATCGCCAGGACCTGCGCGCCGAAGGTCGTCGGCGGTTCAACTTCAACGCCATCAAGATCCAGCTGGCGTCTCCCGACGTCATCCGATCCTGGTCCTCGGGCGAGGTGACCAAGCCCGAGACGATCAACTACCGTTCCTTCAAGCCGGAGAAGGACGGGCTGTTCTGCGAGCGAATCTTCGGTCCGGTGAAGGACTGGGAATGCTCCTGCGGCAAGTACAAGCGCATCCGCTATCGCGGGGTGATCTGCGACCGCTGCGGGGTCGAGGTGACCCAGGCCAAGGTGCGCCGCGAGCGCATGGGCCACGTGGAGTTGGCGGTGCCGGTGAGCCACATCTGGTTCTTCAAGGGCGTCCCCAGCCGGATCGGCCACCTCCTCAACATGTCCATCCGCGACTTGGAACGGGTGCTGTACTACGAGTCCTACGTCGTGGTCGATCCCGGCGACACCGGGCTCAAGGAGCACGAGCTTCTCAGCGAGGACGCCTACGCCGAGCTGGTGGCGGAGTCGCACCAGTTCGAGGCCAAGATGGGCGCAGAAGCGATTCGCGACTTGCTGAGCCGTCTCCAACTCGACGAGTTGGCGCCCGAACTTCGGACCGTGGTCAAGATGGAGACCAGCGCCCAGAGGAAGAAGGAAACCCTGAAGCGCCTGCGGATCATCGAGGCCTTCCGCCAGAGCGGAAACTCGCCGGAGTGGATGATCCTGTCGGTGGTACCGGTGCTGCCGCCGGACCTCCGCCCCCTGGTGCCGCTCGAGGGCGGCCGGTTCGCCACCAGCGACCTCAACGATCTCTATCGCCGGGTCATCAATCGGAACAACCGGCTGAAGAAGCTCATGGAGATTCGCGCCCCGGAAGTCATCCTTCGCAACGAGAAGCGGATGCTCCAGGAGGCGGTGGACGCTCTCTTCGACAACGGCCGGCGTTCCCGGGCCGTCCGCGGCCAGGGGAATCGGCCGCTCAAGTCCATCTCCGACATGCTCAAGGGCAAGCAGGGGCGTTTCCGCCAGAACCTGCTCGGCAAACGGGTCGACTACTCCGGCCGCTCGGTCATTGTGGTCGGTCCGGATCTCAAGCTTCACCAGTGCGGCCTACCCAAGAGTATGGCCCTGGAGCTGTTCAAGCCTTTCATCATCAAGAACCTGGAAGATCGCGGGCTCGTCTCCACCGTCAAGAGCGCGAAGCGCCTCGTGGAACGCGAGACTCCCGAGGTGTGGGAGATTCTCGGCCGGATCATCCAGGGCCACCCGGTCATGTTGAACCGCGCCCCGACCCTGCACCGCCTCGGCATCCAGGCCTTCGAGCCGGTGCTGGTCGAAGGCAAGGCCATCCGTCTCCATCCGCTGGTTTGTGCGGCCTTCAACGCCGACTTCGACGGCGACCAGATGGCGGTCCATGTGCCCCTCGGTTTCGAGGCCGTCCTCGAGGCGCGCGAGCTCATGCTCTCTTCGGGCAACATCCTTAGCCCCTCCAACGGCCGCCCCGTGGCCACGCCGAGCCAGGACATCGTTCTCGGTTGTCATTACATCACCAAGCTGGGGCACCGGATGCTCGTGCTGCGGCCGGACCTGGCCACCCCCGCCGAGGAGGAAGAGGGAAAGGTCAAGCGTGCCCTGCTGGCCGAGCGGCTGGGCGAGTACTTCGCGACCTTCTACGGAAGGAAAAAGGTAAAGGAGGCCGCCCCCGCGTGGCTCACCAAGGAGGGTAGGAAGCGGATCGACGCGTTCCTCGACACCTGCCGCTCCTTCCCCGACGCGGACGCGGTGAGTTCCGCCCTGGACCACAAGCACCTCCAACTGCACGACACGGTCTTCCTCCGCCTGCGCGGGGCGGCGGCGGAGGCTTCCAAGGGGCGTCCCGCGGCCGACGGCAAGCTGATTCTGACCACGGCCGGGCGGGTGGTGTTCAACTCGATCCTGCCCGAGAAGCTTCTCGGGGTCATCGGTTTCGTGAACGTGACCGCCGACAAGAAGTCCCTCGGCCGACTGGTGGGCCAGTGCTACCGTGAGGTTGGATCCAAGCGGACCGCGGTGTTCCTGGACGATCTCAAGCGCCTGGGTTTCAATTCGGCCACCGCGGCGGGTATCACCGTCTCCATCGACGACATCATGATCCCCGACGAAAAGAAAGCGCTGATCGAAACCGCCTCCACCGAGGTCGATAAGATTCGGAGTTCCTACGAGCGGGGAAAGATCACCGAGGACGTCCGCTACAACAAGATCATCGACACCTGGTCCAAGGTCGCTCACGAAGTGGAGCTCGCGACCTTCAGGAACCTGGCCAAGGACCGGGATGGGTTCAATCCCATCTTCATGATGGCCGACTCCGGCGCCCGGGGTTCCCGCGAGCAGATCCGCCAGTTGGCGGGCATGCGCGGGCTCATGGCCAAGCCCCAGAAGAAGATTACCGGTGGTATCGGCGAGATCATCGAGAGCCCGGTGATCCGGAACTTCAAGGAAGGGCTGACCGTTCTCGAGTACTTCATCTCCACCCACGGCGCGCGGAAGGGGTTGGCCGACACCGCCCTCAAGACCGCCGACGCCGGATACCTCACCCGGCGGCTGGTGGACGTGTCCCAAGACGTGATTATCACCGAGGAAGACTGCGGGACGATCCTCGGCATCGAGCGTGGCGCCATCAAGGAAGGCGAGGAGGTGATCGAGCCGATCTCCGAGCGCATCCTCGGCCGGGTGGCGGCGGACGACCTGTACCATCCCTTCCAGGAAGACGAGCTTCTGGTCGGAGCGGGGGAGCAGATCACCGAGGAGATCGCCGCCGCGATCGACAAGGCGGGGGTGGAGTCGATCAAGATTCGTTCAGTCCTCACCTGCGAGTCCCGCCGGGGCGTCTGTGCCCGGTGCTACGGCCGGAATCTCTCCAACGGCAAGATGGTGGACCTTGGCGAGGCGGTGGGCGTGATCGCCGCCCAGTCCATCGGCGAACCGGGAACCCAGCTGACCCTGCGAACCTTCCACGTGGGCGGAATCGCGGCGCGCATCGTCGAACAGTCCCAGGTGACGGCAAAGTTCGCGGGCACGATCCAGGGGGACGATCTCACCATGGTCGAACGCAAGGGCGAGGGCCACTGGGTCGTGACCAGCCACAAGGGCAAGCTGGAACTGGTGGACGAAGGGGGTCGGGTCCGCAACACCTACACGCCGCCGTATGGCGCCATGATGAACTTCAAGGACGGGAGCAAGGTTGATGAGGGGGACGTCCTGTTCGAGTGGGACACCTACAACACGCCCATCCTCACCGAGCGAAACGGAACCGTCCGCTTCGGAGACATCAAGGACCGGGTGACGGTTCGCGAGGAGCGCGACGACATCACCGGCCACATCTCCCAGGTGATCATCGACGATAAGGACAAGGTGCTCCAGCCTCACATCGATGTCCTGGGTTCTGCGGGGCAGCGTTTGGCCCACTACCCGCTTCCGACCGGCGCCACGCTGCTCGTGAAGGACGGCCAGACGGTGGCGGCGGGAGACTCCCTGGCCCGCATCCGGCGGGATATCTCCAAGACGGCGGACATCACCGGCGGTCTTCCCCGGGTGTCCGAGTTGTTCGAGGCGCGCAAGCCCAAGGATGCGGCCACGGTGACCGAGATCGACGGGGCGGTGAGCTTCGGGGGCATCACCCGAGGCATGCGTAAGTTGATCGTGACCAACGAGAACGGCGACAGCAAAGACTATCTCATCCCTCAGGGCAAGCATCTCCACGTCCAGGAGGGGAGCGAAGTCCAGGCGGGCGACCGGTTGACCGACGGTCCCATCAATCCCCACGACATCCTGCGCATCAAGGGCATCAAGGAGGTGCAGGAGTATCTGGTGGAGGAAATCCAGGAGGTCTACCGCCTTCAGGGTGTACGCATCGACGACAAGCACATCGAAACCGTCGTTCGCCAGATGCTCCAGAAGGTCCGGATCGAGGATCCCGGCGATTCCACGAAGTTCCTCGAGGGGGATCAGGCGGACAAGATCATGGTCCGCGAGGAAAACGCCAAGATCGAGGCCGAGGGCGGGCAGCCGGCGACCTATGTTCCTTTGCTACTTGGGATTACCAAAGCATCGCTGTCCACCCAGTCCTTCATTTCGGCTGCCTCCTTCCAGGAGACGACCCGGATTCTCACCGAGGCCTCCATCCGGGGCAGCATCGACTACCTCCGTGGGCTGAAGGAGAACGTCACCATCGGGAACCTGATCCCGGCGGGGACAGGGATTTCCAAGTACCGGAATCTCAATGTCTACGGCGAGAAGGAAGAGCTCCGGGATTTCCTGGAGCGGGAGGCGGTGGACATCGTCCAGACGGCCTAGAACCTCGGGAGAGCTCGGGAGAGCGCGGGAGAGGAAGAAAAACCCTTGACTGCCCTTGGGCAACCGCGTAGGATACCTCTCCTGTGCTTTAGAGCCGAAGTTTTGTTTTCGAGCCCTAAATGACTGCCCCGTAGTTGGTTACCCGGACGGTCCGGGGCTTTTTTCCAACTTGTAGCCTGCGCTCGGGGTGGTCTGCGTGTTGCTCGATCCCATTCGGCCGGGATCAAAGAGGAGAATTCGGTTGCCGACGCTGAACCAGCTGGTCCGAAAGGGCCGCAAGAGGGTCATCAAGAAGACGACGGCTCCCGCGCTGAAGGGTTGTCCCCAGAAGCGGGGGGTGTGCACGCGGGTCTATACGACGACCCCCAAGAAGCCGAATTCCGCTTTGCGCAAGGTCGCCCGTGTGCGGTTGACCAACAACATCGAGGTTACCGCTTACATTCCGGGCGAAGGGCACAACCTCCAGGAGCATTCCATCGTGATGATCCGCGGAGGTCGCGTCAAAGATCTTCCGGGTGTTCGGTACCACATCGTCCGCGGGGCGTTGGACGCCAGCGGCGTGGACGGGCGCCACAATAGCCGTTCCAAGTACGGAACGAAGAGGCCCAAGAGCTAATCATTCCTTTCGTCTAGGTCTCAGTGCGCGGCGGAACTCCGGGCGCATCGATGAGACCCGAATCGGAAGGGGTCGCCATCTAGAACGTGTCGGGAGAGCCAACGCTCCTGGCGATGTTCGCCGTCCAGTCCACCCCGGGCTGGCGGATTTAACGTTATTCAGCCGGCACCCGAACGGCTTTTTGGCGGTGTCCCGGGGCAGAAATGCCGCGGGCCAACGTGCGTCCGGGACGGCGTAGAGACAGGGAAAACGGTATGCCGCGTAAGGGCTACACACCGCGGAAGGATCTCCTTCCCGATCCGAAATACAACAGTCTTCTGGTCAGCCGGTTCATCAACGCCCTCATGAAGGGGGGCAAGAAGAGCGTGGCCGAGCGGATCATGTACGACGCGATCCGCATCATGGAGGATCGGACCGGCCACGAGGGGGTTGATGTCTTCAAACAGGCCATTAGCAACATCCGGCCTTCCCTGGAGGTCAAGAGCCGTCGTGTCGGCGGTGCCACCTACCAGGTGCCGATCGAAGTGCGGGCGGAGCGGCGCACGACCTTGGCCCTGCGCTGGGCCATTCTCTACGCCCGCCAGCGTCCCGAGAACACCATGGCCGAGCGTCTGGCCGCCGAGATGATGGCGGCCGCCAAGAACGAGGGCGCCGCGGTCAAGAAGCGCGAAGACACCCACAAGATGGCGGAGGCCAACAAGGCCTTCGCACATTATCGCTGGTAAGTGAATTGCTGACGGTGCAGGACCGGACGGCCCGACCGTCCACTCGCAGGAGCCCCAGGATGGCCCGGAAGATCGACCTCGACAAGGTCCGGAACATCGGCATCATGGCCCACATTGATGCCGGTAAGACCACCTTGACCGAGCGGATCTTGTTTTACACCGGGAGGATCCACAAGATGGTGGAGGTCCACGAGGGCGCGGCCACCACCGACTGGATGGACCAGGAGCGCGAGCGGGGTATCACCATCACCTCCGCCGCCACGAGCTGTTTCTGGCTCGACCACAAGATCAACATCATCGATACCCCCGGTCACGTGGATTTCACCGTCGAGGTCGAACGCAGCCTCCGGGTGCTGGACGGCGCGGTTGCCGTCTTTTGCGGCGTAGCCGGAGTCGAGCCCCAGTCCGAGACCGTCTGGCGGCAGGCGGACAAGTACCGGGTTCCCCGGATCGCCTTCGTCAACAAGATGGACCGGGTGGGGGCGGATTTCGAAAACGTCTTGCAGATGATGCGCGACCGTCTCGGGGCCCGGCCGGTGCCGGTCGAGATCCCCGACAAGGTCGAGGACAGCTTCGAAGGGATCGTCGATCTCATCGACAACGTCTACCTCACCTACCGGGAAGAGACCCTCGGCGCGGAGATCGACCGGGGCCCGATTCCCGAGCGTCTGGCTGAGAAGGCGGCTGAAGCTCGCCGCCGGCTGATCGAGGAAGCCGCCGATTTCGACGACGCCCTGGCGGCCAAGTACATCGACGGCGGCGACGTCACCGCCGCCGACATTCGCCGCGGCCTCCGTCGAGGCACCCTGGAGAGCGCCCTCGTGCCGGTCTTCGCCGGCTCCGCGTTCAAGAACAAGGGAGTCCAAAGGGTTCTCGACGGGATCGTGAATTACCTGCCCTCCCCGCGGGATCTCCCCGAATTGGTCGGCCACCGGCCGGATAGCGAAGAGCCGGTGGTGATCGAGCCCCGCGACGATGCTCCCTTCACCGCCCTGGCGTTCAAGGTCCAGACCGACCCCTACGTCGGGAAGCTGACCTACTTTCGGGTGTACTCGGGGGTCCTCGAGGTGGGGCGCCGGTTCCAGAATCCGGTCCAGGGCAAAAAGGAGCGTCTGGCCCGGGTCGTGGCCATGCACGCGGACAAGCGCGAGGAACTCAAGGAAGTGCGGACCGGAGATATCGCCGCCGCGGTGGGCGTCAAGTTCCTCACCACCGGCGATACCCTTTGCACCGAGGAGCACCCGGTGCTCCTGGAGTCCATGCGGTTTCCCACTCCGGTCATCTCGGTGGCCATCGAGCCCAAGACCAAGGCGGACGAGGATCGGCTGACCGAGGCGATGGCCAAGCTGGCCGAGGAAGACCCCACCTTCCAGGTCTGGACCGACGACGAGACCGGTCAAACCCTGATTCGGGGAATGGGCGAGCTGCACCTGGAGATCCTCGTGGATCGTATGCAGCGCGAGTTCAACGTCGCCGCCAACATCGGCCGCCCCCAGGTCACCTACCGGGAGACCATCACCGAGCCGGCCGAGCACCGGGCGGAGTTCATTCGTCAGGCGGCGGGGAAAGCCCAGTACGCGGTGGTGACACTGCGCCTGGAGCCCCTCTCGGGCGACGGCTTTGAGTTCGAGAGCCGCCTGGCCGACGACGTTCTGCCGCGGGAGTACGTCGCGGCGGTCGAGAGCGGGTTCACCGAATCCACCGATAGCGGCATCCTCGCCGGGTATCCCATGATGGGAATCAAAGCGATCCTGGTGGATGCCGCCTACGACGAGGACAATTCCTCGGAGCTCGCCTTCAAGATCGCGGCCTCTATGGCGCTCCGCGAGGCCACTCTCAAGGCGTCTCCCCGGCTCCTGGAACCGATCATGGACGTCGAGGTCGTCGTCCCCGAGGAATACATGGGCGACGTCATGGGAGACCTCAGCTCCAAGCGGGGCCGCATCCAGGGAATGACCTCCCGGGGAAACGTTCAGGTGATCGACTCCCTGGTTCCTCTGGCGGAAATGTTCGGATATGTGAATCGCCTCCGCTCGGTTACCCAGGGCCGGGGCGTGTTCACCATGCAGTTCAAGGAATACGAGTTGCTGTCCGAGGCGCTGCAAAGCGAACTCGTGGCAAGAATCCGGGGCGTCGTCTGAACCGCGTCCCCGCTGCCGACGCGGTGCCGGCAGCTTGGTGAGACTACCGAAGAGGATTGTGAGATGAGCAAGGAGAAGTTTGAACGGACGAAGCCGCACGTGAACGTGGGGACGATCGGTCATGTGGATCACGGGAAGACGACGCTGACGGCGGCGATCACGGAGGTATTGGCGAAGAAGGGA